>JAESFP010000047.1_pt1 | contig 292655 bp, 270 predicted proteins | sample 9266181 | NCBI WGS metagenome assembly JAESFP01 (sample SAMN14502547, study PRJNA617102) | algae metagenome | isolation source: Pegethrix bostrychoides GSE-TBD4-15B and co-occurring heterotrophs from... | place: USA: Grand Staircase-escalante National Monument, Utah | collected 2006-08-15
CTCCAGGTCGACATAGCTGAACAGCGACCCGCTCGCCTCGTCCCTCCCGCGCATCATCACCCCCACCGTTGCCGTGCCGAAGGTGAATCATGTTCACAAAACCGCGTCGAGTGCGGACTTCTTCAGCGGCCTGCTAGTGGAGGAGGATCGCGAGATCCTGCGCGCGATCGAGCCGAATTATGATGCACGCGGCACTGAGGCGCTCACCCTCGACGACGGCTTTGTGCTTGGACTCTGGCAAGCCCGCGATCGCCTCCGCCCGGAACTGGTCAATCCACTCTTCGAACGATACGATCGCGATATGGCCGACGACATGCGCTTCTTGGGCGCTCTTCAACGGCAGCTGGAAGTGCTTGGACTGGAGTATTCGACGGCCGGCCGCGGTTTCGAAGCAGCTGCAGCGGACGTCGATCTGATCGTGATCGACCTGTTTCTCGGGTCGGCTCAGAACGGCGAAGCGATCGAGCATAGCAAGACCGTTTTGGGGCGCGTGATCGCGGCCCGGCGCGCGACGCCACCGCTCGTCCTGCTTATGTCGAGAAGCAATCGGTTGATGAACAAGCGCGACGAATTTCGCGACGACGCCGGTTTGATCGAATCGGCGTTTCGTACGCTCGCCAAAGCGGATTTCCTGATTGAGGGGAAACTCGACCGGAAGCTCGAAGTGCTGGCCCGTCACCGGAACGATTCAACCAAGATCGCGCAATTTGTCGACGCCTGGGCATCGGGGGTCTCGGCAGCGCTTGGCCGAACGGTGCGCCTCATCCGCAACCTCGATTTGCCGGACTATGCACATATCCAGCAAATGTTGTTGGCCGAGGAGGGAGAGCCCACGGGGAGCTACATGGTCGATATCTTTGACCGAGTGCTTCAGCACGAGGTCGAAAGCGAAGCGGCGATCATCGACACCGCCATCGCGATGAACGCTATCACCACAGAATCCTATCCACCGCCCAATGTCGCGGGTTCTCCGGACTTGCAGAACCTCGTCTATCGCTCTTTGTTTCAGCATCGCCGCCGGATGACGCTAACCGCTAGCTGGAGCACGGTCGCGTTCGGCGATATATTGCGACCGACTGCTGTGTCGGCCGGGCAAGATGCCTCTGCTCGGTTGGGTTTGACTGACGTCGGCCATGAACAGGTTCTCGCGGTGATGACGCCGTCGTGCGATCTCCAGCGCAACGGCGCGAAGCGATTGCTCCTCTTGGTCGGCCGCCTGCGCCCTCTCAAGCCGCGCGACTGGACCTATGGTGCCGACCCAATCCGGACTGCAGTCGCCGACTTTAACGGGGAACGCTTCTGGATCCAGTGGGATCTAAAGCACATTGACACAATCGGTCTCGATTCCTTGCAAACTGCTCTCGCGCCGGGCGGCGGCTTGGAATTGGTTGCGAGATTACGCGAAAGCCACGCGCTTGAGATTCAGCAGCGGCTGTTGGGCTTCATGGGTCGGGTGGGCCTACCAGCGCCTATGCCAGCGACTTTCCCGGTCCAGGTTCAGGTTTGTGTGGTGGGGCCTGATCGCGTGCCGATTTCGCTCGATGTGCCCGCGCTCGCCAATGACGGAGTGTGCATGGTGGGTCCTGAGGGACAGCGACTTATCCTGACCGAAGAAGTCTGTGAGGACATCATCGATGCCCTGGTAACTGCCGATGTCGAAATCCAAGAGCGGTTTCGCGCAGCGACCGCCTACTTGGTTGCGCATCCCGAGGAACTGTTCCAGGCGCTTGCGCGCGGTGTCGAAGTCAGTGGGCCGGAAAAGACTGCGCCAAAGTCCATCCCCTCGCCAAGCGGCACGTTGACGGCGGGAGGCAGGTTAAGGGACATCGGACTCATATGTCGCAATCTTGATATGGTCAAAGCCCTACCAAACAACCTATTCGCGAGCGGTGGCGTGGTGCTCTATGTTCGCGACGTCGCCGAGGATCGGGCGGGTGATGCACTGATCGAACAAGCTGTTCACGCACCAGCTCCTACCGAGGTGGTTGCCGTTGCGGCCGATGAGCCTTCAGTTGATTTGCGGCCGGCCAATGAAGCTGTGCCCGATGTGGGCGAGGAGGAAGTTGACGTTCAAGGTTCCCCGGATGGAGATGCCGCGCCTGATCCGACTCCGCCAGCCGCGCCGATCGCGGCGCCGCCGGCCGAGAACTGAAGATGATGGTTCCCACGCGCGGATATGCGCACCTCACCGCAACAGCGACTATATCGTCTGTCGTTTCTTCCGGAGCATCTCGCCTGCTGGAACGCGGTCGTACTGGTTGGGATAGAAGTGCATCAGCCAATCCTTTGTGACGTTCCACAAGGCTTCCGGGCTGAAATCATGGTCCGGCGGCAAGGAAGCGGCGATTGTGGTCGCGGCAACCGTGTCGGTCAACCCCTGCGTCGTCAGTTGATCCAAGTCTTGAATCCAACGCACCTGCCGCAGCATTGCGCCGATGTAGGCGTGAAAATTCCGGTCGCTCAAGCCCGCCGGCGGTTCGAGAAATGCGAGGTCATTCTCACCGAGTATGCGCGAATTGGCGAGCAGCATGTCGCCAATCGTTCCGGCGTAAACGCGATACATCAGGTCAGGTCGCGGGCAAGTTGGCAGCCAGTAGGATGATGACAACACCGTTTGTGTGCTGGGAACGACTTTCCAGCCGGATTTTGGCATGGTTGCGGCGATGGCGGCGGCGGCGAGCGCAACCGCGTCGCGAACCTGAGGGCTTGCGGGCATCACCGTTGCAAAGAGATCCTGTTCGAACAGATCGAGCGCGTCATTCGACCCATCCACGGCCAACAGGATTTCGAGATTGGCGGGCTCATGCCAGCCCAGCGCTCGCCCCGAGATATTCGCGGAGCCAAGAAGGCGACGATCGCCCACACGATAGAGTTTGGCGTGCAGGTGGGGCTGGAGCAGTAGCCTGCCGGCCGCCCGGCTACGGATGAGGTCGAACACCTCGAGGTCCGAGACACCGGCCGCGACCTCATCCGGCCGCCAGCGCGTCACACAGGTCACAGCAATGTCGTTTGGAATCGCACCGAGCAATCGCGCCATCGCGTCTTGCTTGATGAACGGAGCAATCAATAATACGGGCTCCGTCGCCGACGACAGCAAAGCCAGCAGTGCGTCACCCGGTCGCAACGGCTCAGAGCTCATCGGCTGCCAGGAACGCTTTGGCCATCTGCCCCCAGTCCTGACGCATGTTCTTCAATTTATCGCGGCGCTCGTTCGACATTTCCTCAATTTCCAGCCGCGCCCAGGCAGCGAAGAGCATGCGAAGGGTCGTCGACGCTTCGTCCACGCTCTTTAGAAGCACCGTCTCGCTCATTTCCTCGCGGAAGTCGGGGTTGAGAACTTGCAGCAATCGGCGATAGGCAGGGTGCCCGCTATTGAACACGATTTCCGTTATTCCACCCGGCTTGCTCTCGACCTTGAAGAACGCATGGCCTTCCCAATCTTCAACCAAGAACAGGACCTTCCGGTCCCGATCCTGCGCGGTCTGGGCGATGCCCTTTGCCACATCCGGTTCATATTGCTTCTTTTCAAGATCCTTCACGAGCGCCTGCTTTGCGGCGTCGTCCAGGATCTCCTGATCCGACTCGATCGGCTTGTCTTCGGCGCGATCCTTGAAGGCGCGGGTGGCGCGATCGTCCGATGTCGGCTGATCGTGCCGCGTATCCCCTTTGGTCCGGGTGCCCTTGGTCTGCGCTTCCAGGCGCTTGCGGACTTCCGACAACTGCTTGCGAATATAATGGGTGATGTCGATCAGATGGTAGCGAGGATCTTCTTCCTCGAGCAGACGCTGCTTGAAGGCGATCGAGGTCTCGCCGTCCTCCGCTTCATCTTCCCAGTCGAACGCGGCCATTCTCGCAAAATGGGTAGCGGCCTGTTTATTGTTGGTGACGCCGAAAATCTCATCGAGGTCGGCCGGGAAGTCGACCTCAACACCCCACCAGCGCTCCACCGGATCATAAGAATTCACCCAATTGTCGTCGAGGTCGAGCTCTCGATCAGCACGGACAATAGATAGCCCAAGATTCTTGTGGGCGTGGCGACCATATGGCGTGGCCCCGCGGTTCGTTCCGTCCTTGCAGACGGTTTCCGGCTTGGCCCAGGCGATCCTTACAGTGACACGGTGTGTTCCCGTATCGGTCGTGATGGGGAATTCGTGATCCTTTTCGCCCCAGCGCTGGAACATCGGTATTTCATGAAATGGCGCTGGCGTGGACGTCGGACTCATCAGGTAAAGCGGATCATTGGCCACCGCGGTTTTCTCTTGGACGTCACCATCAGAGATGGCTTTAAGGCGAATGCCAATCGAGCCCACATCAATGAACTTGCGATAGATGCGACCGATCAGAATTTCCGTGTTGTGAAGTGTGCCACGGGCGCTGGCCCAAGTCAGTCGGTGTTGATCGAACTGACTCCAAACAATCAGCGTTCCCTTCGATCCGATAGCCGCGGCCCGTTCTCGCCATATCTGCGGCACGGGGTCCGTATGCGGCTCGGGCACTTCATCATAGTCTCCGGCTTCGATCTCGCCGACGTCGAGGTAGGAATGAACGGCATTGTCCGGACCCGCTTGCCAGGTCCAAACATCGACACGGCGACATTGGGAAATCGAGGCGTTCGGCAGCCCCATTCCGAAGCGGCCAATGCCGGATCGGTCAGCGAGCCGCATACCATTACCGAACTCCAAGGCCATTGTGAGAATGTCGGGCGTCATGCCCTCGCCGTTGTCGATGACGGCGATCTCGGTCATGCGTGCGCGCTGCCGCTTCTGGACCATTGTGCGCTCTTCGACGCAGATGACCTCAACTTCGGTCGCCTTGGCCTGGATCGAGTTGTCGATCAGCTCCGCGAGCGCATAGGCGGTGCTTTTGTACCCGCTGGCGCGCATCGCCGTGACGGCGAGATGTGCCGGAATGATTTTCTTGCGCGCCTTTGACCCTGCCGGCTTATCGGTCATTCCAAACATCCTCCCAATTTTCGAACGCCTCGGCCACATCTCCAAACCCAGGAAGATGGGGATCGACGACGGTCACGATCTCCGCGGTAGCATTACCCTTGGCTTTGATCCCGCGCGTCGCGCGGCCAACCATCTGACTGTATAAAACGAGCGACCGCGTCGGGCGCGCAATGACAGCGGCGCTTGTGCTCGGCGCGTCGAAGCCGGTCGTCAAGACGCCAAAATTGCACATGACGATCGGATGCGGCGCATTGCCCTTGTAGCGCCGGATCGCAACGTCTCGTGCGCTCATTTCCATGTCACCAATAACCAGATGCGCCTCCACGCCCCTCGCGGTCAGCACAGCGCGGATGAGGTGGGCATGGGCCACACTTGCCGCGAAGACGACAATCCGGCGATGGCGGTCCGTCAGATCTTCGACCGCACGGACGACTTGTAGGTTGCGCTGTTCGTCCTCGCCCAGCTGCTCCAGCATCGCTTCCGGAACGTCGAGCGCCGACGACAATGCATTGATGTCGGCCGGCTTGAGTGAGGCGCCCGCATTGCTGTTAAGCGTGCGAAAGATGGGCCTCGCGAGATAGCCCTCGGCCATCAGATATTCGACCGGGTCGGGATAGCCTGCGACTTCGAGAGTCACCTTTTGACGCCCAAAGAAATCAGAAAGCCGTGCATCTTCCTCGACATTGGCCCAGGTTCGGCCCGGTGTCGCCGAAAGGCCAAGCAGCCGTCCTTCGGGGTGCTTCGTCGCGAGGGACTCGATGATGGCTCGATAGGTCGGCGCGATGGCCTGGTGCGCTTCATCAACGACCGTGAGGGTCGTGCGATCGCCGAGAGCAAGGATGCGGTTGGGATCGCGGCCATTCAGAGCAAAGAGTTTTTGAAAACCGCCGACCAGAAGGCCATCGCGCGCTTCGGTGAGATTGGGGTTCTGGTTGCCCCAGTTGCGAAACAACGAGACTGGTCGATCGCCGAGACTCGCCCAGGCACGCTCGAATTCGTCCGCAGCCTGTTCGAGCAGTTCCGGACTCCCCGCGAGCCAACTCACGAGGGTCGGCCCGTGACGGCGCAGGTGCTCGCAAACGATGTGCATGGCGGTGCGTGTTTTGCCCGCACCGGTCGGCATATGGAGCAATACACGGTGCGGCTCATGCTCAAGGGTACCTACCACCTTCGCCGCCGCGACCCTCTGGTGCTCGAACATCGGGTATCCAGCATCGATCGTGCGCGTCGTTGCCTGTCTCAATCGGTGAGCACGCTCATCACGGACTACGCCAAAGAAGCTGAAAAGCTGGGTAAGGTCGTCGCGCGCGGCAAGGTCGGCAGCCAATCGCCGATAGATGGACGGCAAGGGGTCGGCCGGAAGCCCCAAGGCAGAAGCCAACTCCCGCGCCTTTGCAACCGGGAGCACCACAAGCACCTTGTCTCGGCTGTTCGCGGCGGAAAGCAGCGCACCGGGATCGGCCATTTCGACCGCCAGTCTGCGCAAATGACCATCATCGACCAAGTTTGGATCGAGTAAGCCGAGCACGCCAATCAGCGGCTCTCCGACGATCTCACGGATAAATGCCGTCGGCGCCGCGGCCAGGATTTGGTCGAACGGCACCCCGCGGCCGGAAAGAGGTAACGCTGCTGCAGTCACGCCGGGCGCTTGAAGCGTGGCGCCAGATAGGTTCGTGGTGCGCTCAAATGTCCCCCCAATCCGTCGTTCGCAGGCTGCCCGCCCGCATGTTCATTCGCCCCAGCGTATCGCGCCCACCGCTATTTATGACATGTAACGCACATCTTACCCGCGTCACCATAAACTTCGTCCGTATCTATGGGCGTGTCGTGCAGCGGGTTGACCGCGCGTCGCGCCTTTAGGCGAGCTACCCTTCGTGCATGATCGCTGCGGATTTGGGCAACGCGTTCGGGACGAGCCAGCTCGTCGAGACTTTCGCCGTGGCTCCATGTAAACGGCGATCCATGAGCCAAGGCAGTCTTCTCATATCCTTTGGCATCTTCAAATGCGTCTGGGTGTTCGTCAAGCAAGCGAACCCATTCGATCTTCTGCTGGTAGAAGCAAAACGTGCATCCGCTCCGCGAGCGCCATCGATAATAATCGGGCAGTCCAAGCCCGGAGGATTCGAGCAGCTCGATCACCCCCGCCTTGTCGATACCGTCGATTCGGAACGGCAGATGAATCTTCAGATTCTGCTGACCGGAGACGTAACCCTCGCGGTAATCCTCGTCGGACCGGATCGCGACATAGCTGTTCACGACTATCCCTGCTTGGACGGACGTACGGACCCAGTCCTCGAAGGGCCGGATCTTCAATTGTCGAGTGCACCAACGGGTCTGCGGCGAGGGCAGAAAGTTCTTATACTCGCGCAGCCAGAAATCGAAGTCTCGATCGGGATTGAGGCGCTTGATCGGCTTGCACAGCACTCCCTCGAGCCGTCCAAGAAATTCGTAGACCTCGGGAAGCTCCTTGCCGGTGTCGGTGAAGAAATACTCAATCTCGAGTTCGGGGTGATGGTGTGCCATGTACACCGCTAGTGCAGCGCTATCACGCCCACCCGACAGGCCAAGAACATGCCGTTCGGTGCCGCTCATGCGAGTGTCCTTTCGCGCGCGGTCGGCCCATCGGTCGCAACGAGACGCAGTCCGAGATTGGCCAGAGCCGCGATTGCGATCTCGGGCGAAAGTGCCTCTTGTTCGATCAACGCCGCGATGCGGTCGGCGAGACCGTCGGCGATTCGTTGGTCGCCAATCGAAATCTCAACTTCGCAAGCAGTAGGTTCGGGGTAGTTCGGGTCGCTGATATATACGGCCATCGCGACCCTTCCGTCAGGTCGGTCCTTGAGGCGCGCAAAGCCTTCCGCCCGCAAGAATTGCTGTGCGAGTGCCGCCAGTTCAATGCGGGCCGCATCCACGTCGCGGTCGACCCAATCCTTGGCGGGCTTGTTCGCGGCCAGGCTTGCCAGCCCCTCCAGTTCTTCGAGGCTGCCGCCAAAACTCGACAGGCGTGTAGCAAGTGCGTCCAGTCGGAAATTGCCGGTCAAAGACCGCACTGTCGCAGCGCGGCGCCGGAGCACTTCCAGACTCGCCTCGCCATCGCCGCGCACGCGCAGTTCTTTGAGGAGACGCTGTTCCAATTCGGCCAGCATGGCGGGATAGGCGTCCCGAAGCTCGGTCAGGGCGTCGAGGATGCGAGCAGCGATATCAGCACCCGAGTGGTCCGCACCTTCCAGACCGATCGCAATCGGGAGTTCGTCGATCAGGAGCCGATTGGGATCGTCGGCGACCTTCAACCGATCGCGGAGTCGGGTAGCCGTTTCGGACAGGCGGCCCGTTCGCAGTGTCCACGTCGGAAGGTCGCGAGCCTGTTTGACAAGGGCCCGGGCAACCGCGAGGGGCGTAGGTTCGATCGCTTCTTCAGGCGACAAATCCGATGCAAGCGCCGCGATGAATGCACGGTCGATATCAGTCATCGACACCGCGCGCAAGCGAATGCTCCCCGGCTCCTGCAGCAGGCGATCGACGAAGAACGAATCAGGAGCGGGCTTGAAAGCCCCATCGAGGTAGACTGCGCATTGGCCCGCGCGCGTCATGAGATAGGTCACTGCCAATATGGGCAATAGGCCGTCGCGGACTCCGAAGGGTGGTTTGCGCCAGATATCGTAGATTTCAGCGAGTGCCGTCCCTTCGTCTCTGCTCGCCAGAAGCGCGTCCGTGGCCGTCCACAGCGGGGCCAACCGGTGCCTGTCCTCGGGGGCGGGGGCGCTGAACTCCCACGTGTCCGGATTGGACTCGTGGTGAAGTCCCGTCGATCTGAGAAGGCCAATGTAGAGGCCAGCCTCCGGGGGATAGGACTGAATTCCCAGACGCGGTTCATTTGGGCGCTCGACCATCGCGCGCAGCAAAGCGCGCATGGCGGCGGCCGCGTTCGATGAGGGGCGCGTGCGGTTGACCAACTCGTTCGGCAGCATCGGCGCGCTTGGATAGCGCCAATCCGCGAGGCGGGAGGCGAGGACACTCAAGCCTGCCGGACCTGTCACACGATGGGCGAAAAGATGCTCCGCACTATTTGGCAATTGCCACTGAACGCCATTGACGGCGTCGCTAAGACGATCCTCGAGATCGGCCGCCAGGCGCGCTAAGCGCGCATCGACTTCGCGGCGCGCGATCGCGTCGCCTTCGAGCTCGGGTTGGGTGGCCCTGACATGCTCGAGTGCGGCGAGGTCGGACGCCATTTCCCGGATCATATAGCTGTCCCGCGCCCAGCCGAGCACGATGAGGCGTTCGCCGATATGTTCGGTTGCTTTCTTTAACGCGCGCTTCGCCTCAGCGGCGGATTCAGCGTTGCCGCTGATGACCAAGAGGAACAGGCCCGCCGCGCCAGGTGCGGGTCGATAACTGCGCACGCGGTCTTCGACTTCCTGCAATGGCGTCAGTTCGATCTCGAACCAGCGCAGCGCGCCGGTGGCCTCATAATGCCTTTTCGCGAGTACCGGTTGTAGGGTGGCGTAGCGGGCGAGCCGCCGATAATCGACGCCAACACCGACTTGGCGCGCCTTTTCGACCGCCGCTTCGATATCAAAATCGCTGCCTGCATAGATTGAGAAGCTGCCGACATGTTTGCGGAAGATAATCACCGACCAGTCGACGAGGTCGTTCAGCAAGCTTGATACCTTGGAACGTCCCAACGGCGCGGCGATCGCTTCAAGCAAATTCGCGCTGGCTTGGAGACCGGAACGATCCTTGAACAGATCGATCAGCGCAATCGCCTTCAGCAGAATAAGATGCTGCTCTGTCGCACCACGTGTTTCGGCACGGCTCAGCGCCTCGAGCGCCGTGGACCAGCGATGACCATCCGGAGACGCGAGAATGGCCGGTTCGAGGTTCGCGTGTAGATAGTCCCAGAGCCGCTCCACAGGAAAACGGACATCGCCATATTTTGTGTCAGCAAGAAACGACTGGAAACCAAACGGCTCCACCGAATTGAGAAAGCCGAATAGACTCCGCTGGTTCTGGCCGAAACGTCGGCGCGAAATAGGGCCGAGCAAAGCGGCCACGACAGGGTGCAATGGCCAGCATTCGCTAAGCCGGACCGCAAGCAGACGCTCCTCGGTGGGGCGATGTGCGCGGAGCGATGTTGCAACCGCCAGGTCGATCGCCGACGGTTCATTAGGCTTGTCGTCGGACTCGATTGCGCGGCCAATCAGTTCAAGCTGCTCATCGTTCGCAAGGTTGATCGGCAAATCGACGTAGCGCCCCTGAACCTTTATCCATTCGTCCCGGGCATCTCGCGCTAGACGATGTGCATACTCGTCGAAGGCTTGGTGCAGAATACCGACGACCATAAGTTTGCCGTCCGAACGAGCGGAAAGCTCGGCCAAATCCTGAAACGCATGGACGTCTCCTCCGGTGCGGGCTGCATCCTCAAGAAACTTGCCCATTTCGTCGATCAGCAGAAGAACGCCCGCAAAGGTATTCGACGCGACAATTCGAGAGATCCACGACGCCAATGCTTCGCGCGGCTTGGCGGCAAGGTTCGGCTTGCCACCGACCGCGGTGGCGATGGCCTCGCCGATGCACGCCTCCACAGCACCTCTGCGCCCCACAACAGGGATGACTAACCAGCCCTTACGCGCTTGGCGAAATGCGGCAGCCAGCTCCGCCCGCTCCATTTCGGGGATCGCCAACAGAATTTCCATAGCCTTGGTGTGTGACGCGCCAAGCAACGCGCCGAACAGCACCGCGAGACTGGATTTTCCGCTTCCATATGGTCCAGTCCATGTGAACGCGCCGTGGCCCGTCGCGCCGCGGTGGCGCGCCATTAACAATAACGTCTCAATGGCGGACTGAGAGCAGATATAGCCGTCGAGTGCGCCAACGTCGTGGAGGTCCGCATCAACTCGAACGGCACGGGTAAATCGACGGGCGACCTGCACGCGATCGACAAAGGCCATGCTCATGCGGCCAGCTCCTTCATATCGCGCACGTAGAGGCTGCGCAGGACGGACCAGGAGTCGATGTCGGCAAGTCCGGGCGCATAAAGCTGGCGCATGCCGGCGGACTCGTCCCAGCGCAACGCGCCGCCGGTAATTTCGTCCATCCGGATCAGCCGCTCAGCGACAGATTCCTCATCCAGAAGAAACACCTGACCGGGCGAGCCGCGCTCGAACGTCAGCAGATCGACCGAAAACGACCGTCGAGTGTCAAAGAGCGATTGCCAGAAATCGATAAGCGCAAAGAGGAAGACCTCATCCGGCAGCGACGGCTTTGGTCCGCGGCGAAACCTGTACAGCTCGCCGACACCAGCCTTTTGAATGAGGCCGAGCTCGGCCAGCGGCGATTCGATGCTGTCCTCTGGTGCGCGTCGGCCTGTTCCGCTGGCAGCAAAATAGCTGCGGACCAGGCATTCGACGTCACGCTTGAGCGTGACCTCTGCAACAGGTCGATCTCGCACTAGCCGGCCGGCTTCTTTGAGATCTTCGCACCGACGGGCGAGCCGTCGGGTCATGATATCGCGATCAAAGCTCGGCTCATGAAACTCGTTGAACGCCCAGTGCCAAGTGGCAGCTCGACCGGGACGGCGCGCCAGCATCCAATGCAAGAGCCAAATCGAACCCGGATGCTCGAAATATGGATCGACGCCATTTCCAAACAAGAAATCACCAATTGGCCCAGGAGTAATTCGACTAGCGCGCTCGCTAAGCAGATCGGTTGCAGTAAGAACCTCGACGGATAGGGCCCAATGCCGCATCGAGAGGACCATGTTCTTGCCAACGCCAAAACGCGCAATAGCGATATCGTCGTTAAATACCGAAGCTCCAGCTGTTTCATTTATCGCACATGCCTCGACCACTGCATCATATGCTTTCTTTAGCCAGCCATAACGCAGCGGAAAAGTTTCATGGCCGGCAAACTGCAGGCGGTGGTCGGCTTGATCGAGCAGGCTGCGAGGCATCGGACTGGAACTCCTTACCAGTTGATAGTGAGCAGGTAGTGCGCTATGTCAACGACTGGTGTACGCCACCAGTGCAATCTAGGGCCCGCTTCGGGCGGCGGTCGGCCCAATCAAAAGGAATACATGGCATCGAACTGGAACTCTCTGCCAGTCGTAGACAGCAGGAATGGGACTATGTCAAGGACTGGTGGTCGTCACCAGTGCAGAATCTGGAGGCCTCTTGGATACGATTTACCTTGATTATCAGGCAGCTACGCCAATCGATCCAAGAGTTGCTGAAGCGGTCACGGCAGCGATGTTGGCTGACTTCGCGAATCCAAGCTCAGAAGAACACTGGGCGGGATGGGGCGCGCGAAAGCGGGTAGAAGATGCGCGTAGCATCATCGCTGAGTCAATTGGCTCGGACAGCGATGAGATCATCTTTACCTCAGGAGCGACCGAAGCCGACAACTTGGGCGTACTAGGCGCGGCACTTGGCGCACCCGCCGGTCGCCGAAGAGTTTTGGTTGGTGCCACGGAGCACAAGGCTGTGATAGAATCAGCGTACGCAGCTGTGGAACGCGGCTTCACCGTGGAACTTATTCCGGTCGATGCCAATGGACTTATCAATATGGAAGTTTTTGGAGCGCTAATAGGACACGACGTTGCAGTTGTCTCGGTAATGGCCGTGAACAATGAAATCGGCACAATTCAGCCACTTATGCTGATCAGAGATCTAACCTTCCACGCCGGGGCGTTCTTTCATACCGATGCGACGCAGGCGCCAGCGGCGATGCCAATTGCTGTCCATGAATGGGGAGTCGACGCCGCTAGCTTCTCTGGTCACAAAATCTACGGACCAAAAGGAGTTGGCGCGCTCTATTTATCGGGTTCTGCGCCGTGGAGACCCGTTCCATTGCTGCACGGGGGTGGCCAGGAATCCGGCCTGCGCCCAGGTACAGTTCCAACGCCGCTGTGCGTTGGATTGGCTGAGGCGTTTCGGTTGATGGCCTCTGAAGGCAAGCTTGAGCGAAAGTTTGTGGGGCATCTGCGGAACTGTCTAATTGATCACCTGCGAGCTATCGAGCCCGCGATGATTGTATCTGCAGAGGCGGCGGAACGCCATCCCGGCAGCCTACATGTGCGATTTCCGACCGTAGATGCTCGAGATCTGCTGTCCCGCCTTCAACCGAGTGTTGCGGCATCGTCAGGTTCGGCGTGCACATCCGGATACATGCAGAATTCTCATGTTCTTCGCGCCATCGGCCTTGATGAAGCAGAAGCTCGGGCTGGCATCCGCCTTTCACTAGGAAGGTTTACGTCAAAGGTCGAGATCGATCGTGCGGCCGAGGCGATTGCTAAAGCTCTGGTCGAGATTGCAAAGACATGAGAGTTACTTGTTAAATCTTGAACAGATTTTGGGTTAAGCTAAGCTGCTTTTTTGCACCTGCTGGTCGGGTTGGTTATGTTGGATTGCGTACCGATCGAACACGTCGGGTGGGGCGGCATACCAAAGGTTTCGGTCACACCGACATCGTCCCGAAGATGTCGCCGCAACCAGCATCAACGACCGCTTAGGAGGAGCCGCACCGCAGCATCCTATCAGGGCGGAACGGCCGCAACGGGCCGGCACGTCCTGCATTCTGTTCACCACGAACATAATTCATGCCGCTATCCGTCGTGCCGCGAGGAGCCCATAGCGGCTCGTCGGCACAGGACAAGGAAACCACCGTCGTAACGTGTGGGACAAAACGGCCAGGATTGTCGGTGACACGACCTCTTGGATTTTGGCCAGCCCGCCGCTTGTCGGGGCAGGATTGCCGTGCCATTTTCAGGGTGTGGCACGCATTGACAGACGCGGGGATCCTGGATGTCGGTTTTTCATCGCGTTCTTGCGAACAATCTTTTGGCGAACGTCACGAACTATACCGCTTGGTTCGCCATAACTTTCTGGGTTTTCCTTGAAACCGGATCGGTCTTTGCCACCGGCATGATCGCGGGCATCTTCCTGACCTTCACCGGCCTTCTGGGTATCTGGCTCGGCGCGTTGGTCGATCATTATGGCAAGATCGCCGTGATGGCAGGCTCATCTCTGGTCTCGCTCGTCTTCTTTGCCCTGTCACTTGGATTGATGCAGGTGGTGCCCGAGGGGGCCTTCGCCGATCCTTACGGCGTTTGGCTTTGGGCGCTGGTGCTTTTGGTCATGGGCGGTGTGATCGCCGGCAACATCCGAATGATTGCCTTGCCCACGCTGGTGACGCTGCTGATCCCCGAGGGCGAGCGCGACAAGGTCAATGGTCTGGTCGGCATGGTGTCGGGCATCGGCTTTCTGGTCACCTCGGCGATCTCAGGATTTCTGGTCGCCTGGGGCGGGATGGAGTTGACACTGATCCTCTGCCTTGCAGGGACGCTGTTGGCGCTGATCGATATCCGCATGGTCCCCTTTGCAGAACCCGCCCCGGTCGCCCAAAGCGATGCCGCCGCGACAGACAAGAGCCCCGCCGTGAGCAAGATCGACCTGCGCGGCACCATCAAGGTCGTGGCCAGCGTTCCGGGCCTCTTTGCGCTGATACTCTTTGCGATGTTCAACAACTTTCTGGGGGGCATTTTCATGGCCCTGCTCGACGCTTATGGCCTCAGTCTTGTGTCGGTCGAGGTCTGGGGCCTGACCTTTGCCGTCCTATCCTCGGCCTTCATCCTTGGCGGCATGGCCGTGACAAAGTTCGGTCTGGGCAAGAACCCGGTGCGCACGCTACTGCTGGTCAATGTGGTGGTCTGGGCCGGAGCCAGTGTCTTTGCCATCCAGGCCTCCTTCGCCCTTCTGGTTGCGGGGTGCTTTTTGTGGATGGCCCTCGGCCCAGTGGCAGAAGCGGCCGAGCAGACCACTTTGCAAAAGGTTGTGCCGCTGGAACGGCAAGGCCGGGTCTTCGGCTTTGCGCAGTCGATGGAGCAGGCCGCGTCGCCCCTGACCGCCTTTCTGATCGGCCCCCTCACACAGTTCACTGTGATCCCCTTCATGACCGATGGTGCAGGGGCGCGGTTGATCGGAGGTTGGTTCGGCACCGGACCGGACCGCGGTATCGCTTTGGTCTTTACCGTCGCGGGGCTCGTCGGGGTTCTGGTGGCCATCGCCGCATTGCGCTCGCGCCCCTATCACCTGCTGTCGGCCCGGTATTTGAATGAGGACGCAGTCTCGCAAGCCTGACACTAGCTACCGAGTCAGAAACCGTCGGTTGCGCCAGGTCCAGAAACGCTTGGGTGTTGTTTGAGGTGACCGTTGCGAAGAGCCCGAAGCCGACTATTCGAATTTCTTGCTCACTGCTCTATCGTTGCCACTTCCATAGCCAGCGTATGATTGGGATACTAAGCAAGATGCAACATCTCCAGCAATCATTCAGGTGGATCGGCGCACAGAGCCATTAGCTGCCGGAGGCGACCACAGAAAGCTCTCGGCCCAGCCAATCCAAGTAGTCACTGATCGCCGCCTCGTCCCGTTTGCAATAGGACCACTTCAGATGCTTCTGTACCGTGATGAAGCCCGCTTGTTTAAGAATGTCCAGATGCCGGCTGGCTGTTGGCTGGGCCAGAGGCAGCGCCTCTGCGATCAAAGTCATGCAGACACCGAACTCTGCGGGGTCCGCTGACCATTGTTGACCAAAGTACTTTCCCGGCTCGGCCAGCAAAAGCAGAATCCTTAGCCGTTGTTCGCTCGCCATCGCCTTGATTTGTGTTGACCTGTCCATGATCACTATCATATCGTCATTTAGCTAATTGACAATATGAGTCGTTGCGATGTTGGACCTGACGAACACCACGATCATCGAAGGCAACGCCGTGCGCTGGGGCAAGATCGGGAATGGGCCGCCGCTTGTAGCGATTCATGGCACCCCGTTTTCGTCCCAGGTCTGGCGCAGGATCGTGCCCGAGTTAGCCGACCGCAGAACCGTCTATTTCCATGATCTAGTCGGCTATGGCCTCTCTGAGATGCGGGAGGGGCAGGACGTGTCGCTGGCCGTTCAGAACAGGGTTCTCGCATCTCTTTTCGCCGAATGGGGCCTGCAGCGACCTGACGTGCTGGCTCATGACTTTGGCGGCGCCACGGCGCTGCGGGCCTATTACCTGAACGGGCTGCGCTATGGTTCGCTGACGATTTTCGACGCGGTTGCGCTGGCCCCCTGGGGGTCGCCCTTCGTTCAGCATGTGCGACGGCATGAAGCGGCGTTCACCGGGATGCCCGCCTACATGCACCAGGCGCTGCTGTGCGCCTACCTGCAGACGGCGGCTTACAAGCCCTTGTCTGACGAGGCGCTGGCGATCTACAGCGCGCCCTGGCTTGGGCCGGTTGGCCAGGCGGCGTTCTACCGGCAGATCGCCCAGATGGACCAGCGCTTCACTGACGAGGTCGAAGGGCTGTATGGTCGGCTGGACTGTCCGGTTACCGTCCTTTGGGGCCTGGACGACGGTTGGATCCCCTTTCAGAAAGGCGAGGCTCTGGCTGCGATGATTTCGGATCGCCCGGTGATCGCCATCCCGGACGCGGGGCATCTGGTGCAGGAAGACCGCCCCGAGGTCTTGATGGCGACGATCCTGAAGACCCTCGAACGCCACCTGGATCGACCTCAGCGCTAGGCTTTTTCCTTCCGGTTTCTGCGGACGAGCCAAAGCAACCCAACTGCGCGATACCACAACAGTCGGGTCGCCCGGGCCGGTTTGCACTTGTTACTCTCAAGGTCAGAAACTCTGCCGAACTTGCCGACCATCAAGCCTGCCGGCAGATCGTCACCGCGACGCCGGGCACGCCCTATCGCGTCACCAATTCACTCGACTTGGCAGCCCGCTATTGCCTCGCGGCCGTATCGACCAGCGCGACGAGGAGTGTTGTCGACAGCCAATCCTGGTATTGCACGGGGGACCATCCGCCCTCGCCGACCAGCATCCGGTATACCTCGCGGCTGGTGTACATCCACATGATCCGCCGTGCGTCGGCAAACGACAGGCCGGGCCGCGCTTTTCCAGCGTGGAAAAGCAGCAGAAGCCGTTCCTCCTGCATGTCATAGCGCAGCTGCTCGAATTCCTGCTCGATCCGGCGCAGCTCGGGCGAGAAACCGGACGCATGGCGCAGCAGACCAAGGTCGCTGCTTTCGCTTTCATAGATCGCACGCGCCACATGCGCGGTCAACTCGACAAGCCGGACCGGATCGGTCACTTCGTCCAGCAACCGCTGCGCCGACCGGAACGGGCCACCGAAGAGCGTCTCCTGCATCAGCGCGCGAAGGATGCCCTCCTTGGATTTGAAGACGGCATAGACCGTCGGTGTCGCCACGCCAGCCGTTGCGCCGATCTCTGCGATGGTCACCTTGTCGATGCCCTTGCTGCCCATCAGCGCCTTTGCGGCATCCAGAATGCGCAGGCGGGTGTCTGCCGCGGCATCGGCCCTGACTTGCGAGGCGTAGGTCCGCCTGGGTGGCGTTGACGTATTCATTATAGTAAGATATATCCAAATTTCAGTATCGGCAACCCAGCCTTGAGGAGGACCGACCTTGGACGTTCTTGCACATCATTCCGGCATCGGCGGGTGGTATGTCCCGGCGGCGGTGGTCGCACTGCTGGCCACGGCGGTCTCCTGCGCATCGCTGCTCTTGCTCCACGTCTTCAGCCCGGAATTTGCGCCATCATGGCGGATGGTCAGCGAATATGCCAACGGGGGCTTGGCCTGGCTTTTGACGCTGGTCTTCGTCAGCTGGGCGGCTGCGTCCTTTGCGCTGGTCGTGGCACTGCTGCCGCTCTGGTCCGGCACGCTCGGCAAGTTCGGACTGGTCTTCCTGGTTCTGGCGGGTATCGGCCAGACGATGGGGGCATTGTTCGACATCAATCACAAGCTGCACGGCCCCGCCGCGATGATCGGCATTCCGTCGCTCTGCATCGCTGCCGTCATCCTCACCATCGCGATGGCCCGCCGTGAGGGTGTGACGGCCCCGCCGCTTTGGTCGGCGCATCTGCCGTGGATCAGCTTTGCGCTGATGCTTGGCGCTTTCGCGCTGTTCTTTTCGGCGCTGAAGGCCGCGGGCATCGACATGTCCGGCCAGACCGAGCCCCTGAAGGAGCTTCCCGCCGGGGTCTCAGGCTATGTCGGCTGGGCCAACCGACTGCTCTTCGCAGCAACGTATCTGTGGGTTGCCTTGGCGGCGTTGGCGGTCGTGGGCACAGGTCGTATTCACCCCGTCCCAACCCCGTAGGTCAGCCGCACCGTGCCATCACCGATTGCCATCACCTCGCCCAGCGTGAGGCTGTGCCGTCCCATCACGTCGCCGAACAGGGCCTTGCCCGCCCCCAGCAGGATAGGTTGCACCACCACCCGAAGCTCGTCGACGAGACCGAAATTGATCAGACTGGCGACCAGGGAAGCGCCGCCCACCGCGTGGATGGTCTTGCCGGGCTGATGTTTCAGCGCCCTGATCTCCTCCGCATCCCTAATGAAGCGGGTGTTTGGCCAGGCAGCAGCCTTCAGCGTCCGTGACAAGACGATGTGCTGCGCGCCCTGGGCAAAGCGCGCGTAGTCGACCTCGCCCGGCGTGGCAGTGGCACCGGTGAAGGGCGACACTGCGGCCGGGTCGGCCATGATGGCCCCCCAGTACGCCTCATATCCCGGATACATCCCGCCGCCCAGGATGCAGGTGTCGATCTCTGGCAGGATGTCGAACGGGTCTTCCCATGACCTGATCCAGTCAATTTCGCCGTTCGCACCCTCGATATAGCCATCCAGCGATATCTGGAGCGCGGCAATGATCTTGCGCGGACCGTCAGCGCTGGCCATGCCGCTCTCCGTTCGGCGCACGCATCCGCGCAAGACTTTCGCCCGTGACCACCAGCGCCACACCCAGAAGGGCGATATCCTTGATCAGGAACTGGCCCGCGGGGCCAAGCGCGGGAAACCCCAGCGTCGGCTCCCAGATCGGGAAGGCCAGCATGATGGATGAGGTCACAAGGAAAGTCAGCGCCGCCAGCGCACCGCCGATCACCCCGGCCAGGGCGGACCGCGGGCTTGCCAGCAACAGAAGCGCCGTCGCAATCTCGACCACGCCGAGGAGGTAGGACGCCCCCGCCTCGCCGAAGGCCGGATACATCCAGGCGAGCCATGGCGTCAGGCTGATCAGCGGCTTCAGTGCCTCGATCTCGACGGCGGTGAACTTCATGCCCCCGATCATGAGGAGCGGCAGCACCACTCCAGCGAAGGCGATCATCCGTCCCGCACGGACGAGTTTCGGCGACAGGGCGCGCGGCCCCGATCCCGCAAACCGGTCTGCCTCAATTGCCTTGTGATCCATCATTTCTGCCATCCTCATGTTCAGGCGCACAACGCTCGGCCTCAGCCCCGCGCCAGATGTTCCGCCAGCATGTCGAAACTTTCGTTCCAGCCCTGTTCGTGGCCGTCGCGGGTGTCCGCCGCGGTGAAGCTGGCCTGGTGAAACGTCATCCGGGTCTTCCCCCCCTCTTCCGCGAAGGTCACGGTCACCACCGTCTCGGCCCCCGGCTGGCCCTCTGCATCTTCCCAGGCATGGGTCAGGACCAGACGCGCCGGTGCATCGACTTCCCGGATGACGCCCGTCTCTGCGGTCTGATGGCCATCCTCGTGCCGCGATGCAACGCGCCAGACACCGCCGGGGCGCAGGTCGACGGCAGAGGACAGCGTCGCGTAGCCGCGCGGTCCCCACCAATGCGGGATCTGTTCAGGCTGCACCCAGACGGCGAAGACAAGGTCGCGCGGGGCGTCGAAGATGCGGATGATGGACAGCTCATACCGTGGCTTGCTGACCGTATCAGTCATTTCCCTTGCCCTCCTGCAGTTGCTTCAGGTGATCCGCCATCCGGTCGAACCGCGCTTCCCAGAGCGGGCGGTAGAGGCCCAGCCAGGCATCGACCGCAGCCAGCCGGTCGGTCTCGATCCGCCGGGGTCGCCACTGCGCCTGCCGCCCCTGCGCGATCAGCCCCGCCTTTTCCAGCACCTTCAGGTGCTTGCTGACGGCAGGTCCGCTCATCTCGAACGGCTCTGCCAGTTCGGTCACCGTCGCCTCGCCCGTGACCAGCCGCGCAAGGATTGCCCGGCGTGTCGGGTCAGCAAGAGCCGCGAAGGTAAGGCTCAGATCATCGAGAGGCATTGCATGTTACCGTTCGGTTATCTAACTTGTCGGTTACATACAATGCTGGCAGCCAGCTGTCAACCGACCAAGTTTGAGCGTCATCGCACCCTGCTCACCCCTGCAAGTGAAAGGTCATGCTCTCCTGCAGGCGAAATTCGGTCGTGTGGCTCGCGCTTACGCTCCGAAGAATCCCCTCAGTTCCGCAGCGATAAGTTCCGGCGCAACGCCATGCCATTCTCCCGGCAGGCTCTTGTGGCGCGCCATCGGGATGAGACTGACCACTCTTGCCGCCCAGCCGGTAAGATCATCGGTGCTGCCTTCGCTATCCAGTACCAGGGTCGGCACTGCGACAGCCCGACAGGTTGCAGTGGTGGTCGCGTCCGACAACATGCAATCGTAGACGAGCGTATGCGCGATCCCCGTCATTTTGGACCAGGTGTCTGTGCCGCGCATTCCCTCGATCATTTCCTGTGGCACGCCGATGGCAGAATGGAAATGTTCGACGGCGTCACCGTTTCTGCCTGCGGCGATGCGTTCCGCAAGCTGTCTGGTCAACGGGTCGGGCCGGGTCTGGCCTTCTTCTTGCAGCGGGGGCTCAAGCAGGACGAGGCGATCAACGGAAGCACCCTTTGCCGCGGCGTGCAGCGCCAGAAGGGCACCAGACGAGTAGCCGTACAAAAACACGCGCCCGCCCGCCTCCTGGATCACCGATTCCAGATCCTCAACTTCGCGTTCGGGCGCGTATGGGGTCGTATCGCCACTCAGTCCACGCCCGCGCCGATCATAGGTGTAGATTGTGAAAGAGGATGTCAGGAGAGGGATCAGGTCGCTGAACGCGCTCAGCTCCCTGAAGTGACCGGCGGGTTCCACCAGGATCAGTGCTGCGCCACTGCCGACGCGGCTGAAGGCGATCATGGTTCCGTCTCGGGATTGCGTCGCGGATGATATGGACATTGTCTGCCCCTTTCGGTACTTGGCAGTACTAAAGTTGTCGCAACATCCGAGTACTGTCAAGTACTGCAACGCATGAGGTCGTCCGAAGTTGGCAAAGACCAGCAACCCAAGGTCGCGACCGTCCCATGACAGCGTGCGTCGTGACATCGTCGAGGCAACGAAACGCATCTATCTGGCGAAGGGTTATGCGGGAACCAGCACCGACGAGGTCGCGGCACTTTCAGCGGTTTCCAAACAGACGATCTATCGGCACTTCGCCAACAAGGATGACCTGATCGCCGCCGTCATCACGGACACGATTGCGCTGGCCGAAGAGCAGGGTGCCGCTGAATTCGACGCGCTTGCTGAGTCCAAGGACCTGGAGCGCGATCTCAAGGCGTTTGCGCGCCAGCACATTGCAGACGTCATCCAGCCCGAGATCATGCAACTGCGGCGCAGGATCATTGGCGAAGTGGACCGGTTTCCGGAACAAGCCCTGGCCTGGTACGTCGCCGGTCCCAAAAGGGGCCATCAGAAACTGAAGACGTGCTTCGAACGGCTGCACGAGCGCGGTCTCTTGCGGATAGACGACCCGGAAATCGCGGCAGAACAGTTCAACTGGCTGGTCCTTTCGATCCCGATGAATGCGGCCATGTTCGACGCAAAGGCATCGTTCGACACGGCAAAGCTAGACTACATCGCGGACGATGCTGTCCGCGTTTTCCTTGCGGCCTATGGCAACAGCTGACGCTCGCCCAGCTGTCAGATACAACGGATGGCCGCATCGACTCCCTCAAGTCATCCGACCAGCCCGCGGTCACGCTCCGTAGATCGGCGGAAACTGATGCTTTCCAGCAAGCCTTTCTGACCTCGACGTCGTTCTCACGGCTTCAAACCAGTCATCTGGATCAGCTGGATGAGGTTGCCGCATGTGTCGTCGAATACGGCCATCCGCACCGGCCCGGCATCCATCGGCTCCAAGGTGAAATCGACGCCGGTGCCCTTCAGCCTTTCGACCTCGGCGTCCAGATCATCGACCTGAAAGGATGTGAACGGAATCCCGTCCGCGACAAGCGCATCCTTGAAAGGCTTTGCAGCAGGATGCGCGCTCGGCTCAAGCAGAAGTTCCGTGCCGTCAGGTTGCTCTTTCGACACGACGGTCAGCCAGCGGTGCTCGCCCACGGGCACATCATTCTTCAGCGTGAACCCGAGCTTGGCGGTGTAGAAGTCCAGTGCCTTGGCCTGATCGTCGACAAAGACGCTTGTCACATAAATTCGCATTCCGGTTTCCTTTCTAGAGATAGCGGTGGATCGAAAGCCCGACGGCTTGCCGCAAGGGATCAAGATTGATCGAATGCGCCTTGGACCGGCCCTTCCAGGATGTCTCGACCAGTCCAGCAGCTTCCAACGCATCCAGATGCTGCGAGATCGTCTGCCGGGAAAGCGCTTGCCCGTCCTCGGCGAAGGATGAAGCACAGATCGCAAACAGCGACTGGTCGGGCTGGCCGTGCAGGAAGGCCAGGATCCGGCGACGCTCCGGGTGCGCGAGCGCTTTGAACACAAGGTCGATCTGGCTGCTTTCCATTCGCTTATTATGCAGTAATCTTACTGCATGTCAACCTTTCCAATTAGCACCACCATCGCCGATCTTGCCCCGCCAACCTCGTTGCGCCCACTGTGAATGGCCGGTCTTGGGATGCTGCTTGGCGGCAGACAAGTGAGTACAAACGACCGTACTGGGCCGAAACCCAACAAAAAGAGTGGTCGTTGAGGGGCCGCGATCAAACACCCCCTTGCCGCATGCTTGTGCTTGATAAAGTGCAGAATCACTCAGGTTCGTTGCTTTCCGACCAACTGGAAACCTGGCGTTGGTGTTCCGGTGGCGCGTGATGTCTTGGGTACGCCTGCTTACAAGGCGCTTACACGAGTCTCAGCAGTACCAATGTAAGCAAAAAAGCGCCCCGGAGGGCGCTTCTTAAGTGCTTGATATCATTTATCCAAACTGGAGCGGGCGATGAGATTCGAACTCACGACCCTAACCTTGGCAAGGTTATGCTCTACCCCTGAGCTACGCCCGCACCGTTTGGACTAGCGGGGATTTATAAACACCGGGGCCGGGCCGCAAGAGGGAAAACGACCGAGTTGGGATTTTTCTGAACCGAAGCAACTTTGCCCAAGATCGCACCAGAATGACGTGGTCCGTTCTCTTCTGCGGCTCGATCTGATGCGGTCGCGTCAAAGGGGCAAGACTAGGACCGCCCCAAACCCAAGCGCGAAAAGCGTCAACACCATCCCGCCGACGCGCAGCATCACGTTGTTCAAAGCAAAGGTAAAGTTCAGCCCATGCGCCAACCGCCCGACCAGAAGCATTGCTCCCAGGCCGTGCAGCCAAAGGGCCGCCTCGCCCTGAAGTTCGGCAATCCCCAACAGGACAATCCCCAAGGTGGCGTATTCGGCAAAGTTTCCTTGCGCCCTAATCCGGCGTAGCATCTCGGGGTCGCCACCGTCGCCAAGGTTGATCCGGTTCTTCCGACGAAAGACGATTACGCGCGCAGACAGCAGCAGGAACAGCGCCGTTAGCGCGGCGGCGTAACCTCCGGTGATCTCCAGCATCATTCCAGCTCCACCAGCAAATCCTTGGCCTCGATCTGACTGCCCGGATGCACCAGGATCGCCTTCACGACGGCTTCACGGTCGGAATGCAGACCCGTTTCCATCTTCATCGCCTCGATGTTCAAGAGCAGATCGCCCGCCCGCACCTTCTGGCCGACGCTGACCGCAATCGTCGCCACAGCCCCGGGCATCGGCGCGCCGACATGGTTCGGGTTGCCGTCCTGCGCCTTGGGTCTTGCGGCGGTCTTGGCCTTGATCGCCCGGTTCGGCACCCGGACCACCCGTGGCTGGCCGTTGAGTTCAAAGAACACCCGAACCTCGCCCTCTTCCGTGGTCTCGCCGACCGCCTGCAGGCGGATTTCCAGCGTCTTTCCGGGGGCGATCTCGGCGGTGATCTCTTCGCCGGGTTCCATGCCGTAAAAGAAGGTCCGCGTCGGCAGCGTGCGCACCGGGCCATAGACGCGGTGGCGACCCATGTAGTCGAGGAAGACCTTGGGATACATGAGGTAGCCGTTCAGGTCCTCGTCATCGACGGTAAAGCCCTCCAGCTCGGCCGAAACCTTGGCGCGCACTGCCTCGATGTCGACCGCAGCAAGCGATTGCCCGGGGCGCTCAGTCATCGGCCTGTCGCCCTTCAGAACCTTTTTCTGGATACCCTGCGGCCAGCCGCCGGGGGGCTGGCCAAGGTTGCCCTTCAGCATGTCGACGACCGAGTCGGGGAAAGCCACGTCGACGGCGGGGTCTTCAACCTGCGCCCGGCTGAGGCCCTGGGCAACCATCATCAGGGCCATGTCACCGACGACCTTCGAGGACGGGGTGACCTTCACGATATCGCCGAACATCTGGTTCGCATCGGCATAGGCTTGGGCCACCTCATGCCAGCGCTCTTCCAGCCCCAGCGACCGCGCTTGCGCCTTCAGGTTGGTGAACTGGCCGCCAGGCATTTCGTGCAGATAGACCTCCGATGCCGGCGCGGGAATGCCGGATTCAAAGGCGGCATATTGCGCCCGGACATGTTCCCAATAGTTCGAAATCTCGCGGATCGCGGTGATGTCCAGTCCGGTGTCGCGGTCGGTATGGCGCAGAGCCTCGACGATGGACCCAAGGCAGGGCTGTGAGGTGCCGCCACTGAACGCATCCATCGCCGCATCGACCGCATCGACCCCCGCATCGCAGGCAGCAAGCACGGTCGCCGCCGCAGCGCCGCTGGTGTCGTGGGTGTGAAAATGGATCGGCAGGCCCACCTCCTGCTTCAAGGCCTTGATCAGGATGCGGGCGGCAGCGGGCTTTAGAAGCCCCGCCATGTCCTTCAGCCCCAGCACATGTGCGCCCGCGGCTTTCAACTCGGTGCCCATGCTGACGTAGTATTTCAGGTCGTACTTCGGCCGTGCCGGGTCTAGCAGGTCGCCGGTGTAGCAGATCGTCCCCTCGCACAGCTTCCCGGCCTCGATGACCGCATCCATCGCGACGCGCATGTTCTCGACCCAGTTCAGGCTGTCGAAGACCCGGAACACATCGACCCCGGTCTTGGCCGCCTGCGCCACGAAAGACTGCACGACGTTGTCGGGATAGTTGGTGTAGCCGACCCCGTTCGACGCGCGCAGCAGCATCTGCGTCATCACGTTCGGCATTGCGGCGCGCAAGTCACGCAGCCGCTGCCAGGGGCATTCCTGCAAGAAACGGTAGGCCACGTCGAAGGTGGCGCCCCCCCAGCATTCGACGCTGAACAGCCCGCCCAGATTTGCCGCATAGCTGGGGGCGACCCGGATCATGTCGATCGACCGCATCCGCGTTGCCAAAAGCGACTGGTGCCCGTCGCGCATCGTGGTGTCGGTGATCAGGACCTTGGTCTGCGCCTTCATCCAGTCGGCAACCGCCTGCGGACCCTTCTGCTCCAAGAGGTTCCGTGTGCCCATCGCCGTCTCGCCCTTGGGGGCCGGGGGCTTTGGCGCGCGAACCTCGGCCGCCGGTTTCGGGCGGCCAGCGGTTTCGGGGTGCCCGTTCACCGTGATGTCGGCAATGTAGTTCAGGATCTTCGTCGCCCGGTCGCGGCGTTTCTTGAACTGGAAAAGGTCCGGCGTCGTGTCGATGAACTTGGTCGTATAGGTATCGTCTAGGAAGGTCGGGTGCTTCAGAAGGTTGATTACGAACTCGATGTTGGTCGACACCCCCCGGATGCGGAATTCGCGCAGAGCCCGGTCCATGCGCGCGATCGCCTTTTCCGGCGTCTGGGCATGGGCGGTGACCTTCACCAAAAGACTGTCATAGTACCGGGTAATCACCGACCCCGCATAAGCTGTCCCGCCATCAAGCCGGATGCCGTTCCCGGTTGCCGACCGGTAGGCGGTCAGCCGCCCGTAGTCCGGGATGAAATTGTTGAGCGGATCTTCGGTCGTCACCCGGCACTGGACCGCATGGCCGTTCAACTTGACGTCGGCCTGGCTCGCAACGCCGGTGGCTTCAGGCAGCGACTTGCCCTCTTCGATCAGGATTTGCGCCTGGACGATGTCGATGCCGGTGACCTCTTCGGTGACGGTATGTTCGACCTGCACCCGGGGGTTCACTTCGATGAAGTAGAACTCCTCTGTCTCCATATCCATCAGGAATTCGACCGTCCCCGCGCATTCGTAGTTCACATGGGCACAGATGCGCTTGGCCATCTCGCAGACCGCTTCGCGCTGCGCTTGGGTCAGATAAGGGGCAGGGGCCCGCTCGACCACTTTCTGGTTCCGGCGCTGGACCGTGCAGTCACGCTCCCACAGGTGCCAGACATTGCCTTGCCGGTCGCCAAGGATCTGCACCTCGACATGCCGGGCGCGCAGGATCATCTTCTCCAGATAGCCTTCGCCATTGCCAAAGGCCGCCTCCGCCTCGCGCCGCCCCTCGCGGACCTTGGCCTCCAGCTCGTCTTCGTTGAGGATTGGCCGCATCCCCCGGCCGCCACCGCCCCAGCTGGCTTTCAACATCAGTGGATAACCCACCTCTGCGGCTTGCTTTTTCACCAGCGCCATGTCGTCGCCCAGCACTTCGGTCGCCGGGATGACCGGAACCCCGGCCGCCATCGCCACCCGCCGCGCCGAGGCCTTGTCGCCCAAGGCACGCATGGTCTCTGCGCGCGGGCCGATAAAGGTGATCCCGGCCTGATCGCAGGCATCGACGAAATCGGGGTTCTCCGACAAAAGCCCATAGCCCGGATGGATCGCATCCGCCCCCGCCATCCGCGCCACCCGGATGATCTCGGGGATCGAGAGATATGCCCCCACCGGCGACAGACCTTCGCCGATCCGGTACGCTTCATCGGCCTTGAACCGATGCAGGGAAAGCTTGTCCTCCTCGGCATAGACCGCGACGGTCCGTTTGCCCATCTCGTTCGCCGCGCGCATCACGCGGATCGCGATCTCGCCCCGGTTGGCGATGAGGATTTTCTTGAACTCGGGCATGGACAGATCTCCCCCGGGGAAACAGGACACCTGCACATTAGGGGCGCTGCAGTGCGGCGCAAGGGGTCTGACGCCCTGCCGTGATCGAAAAGCGACGGGATGATCGCAGTGGTCTCAGCCGACCATCCCGTCTTCCGGATCAGGCTGTAAAGCTGATGTCGTCGTAAAGTTTCGCCAGCGAGCTGACCCCGTTCACCGTCACCACATTGCCATCGCCGAAATCGAAGATCACCGAAGTCCCCGAGACCCTGGCATAGGTCGAAACAAAGGTGCGGGCGGACATAGACCCGTCCCAAAGCCCGCCCCCGAAGACAAGAGTGTCGGCATTGTCCGCAAAGTCGAAGACCCGATCAGTCCCGAAGTCGCCCAGGAAAACGAAACTGTCGGACCCCGCGCCGCCGTAAAGCCCGTCATTCCCGGCGCCGCCGTCAAGCCGGTCATTGCCTTCATTGCCCCACAGCGTGTCATTGCCGGCTTCGCCGAACAACCGGTCATTGCCAATGTTGCCGCTCACCTTGTCGCTGTCGGCACCGCCTTCGACGGTATCGTTGCCGTCGCCGCCGTGCAGGTTGTCCGATCCCTCGTTGCCTTGCAGCCGATCATTTCCGGCTTGCCCCAGCACCACGTCGTTTTCAAGTCCGCCCGACAGGCTGTCGTTTTCGGTACCGCCTTCCAGGCGGTCGTTCCCGACCCCACCGGACAGCGTGTCGCTCCCCTCGTTGCCAAAGAGCCGATCATTGCCCGCGTCGCCTGTGATGGTGTCATTCCCGAGCCCGCCCATCAGGCTGTCAATGCCATCGCCGCCGACCAGACTGTCGCTCCCGCCGTCGCCTGTCAGGGTATCGTTGCCAACGCCCCCATTCAGCTGGTCATTGCCCTCGCCGCCAAGCAGGTTGTCGTCGCCAAGCCCGCCACGAAGCGTGTCTGCACCGCCATTTCCAACCACGCGGTCATTGCCACCCAGGGCATCGATCAGATCGCCGTTGGCCGTTCCGTTCACCGTATCGGCGAATTCCGTCACCGTCGGAGCCGGTGGGGGTGTCGTCACACCCGAGCCGCCGTTATCCGCGCTCGACCGGGCAAAATTCTGCGTGACGATCACTGCCGGCCAGACTGTGCCGTTCGAGGTGAATTGCCCGAATTCGATCCCGATTCCGATTTCGGTGAAGTTGGGGCTCAGGATGTTCGCGCGGTGACCGGGGCTGTTCATCAGACTGTTGTGGAGGTTGATCACGTCGTCCGCGATCCCGGTCGCCCCGCGTTCGCTCTGCCAGGCGATGTTCTCGCCATTGGTCCAGTTGCCTGAAAAGACATAGCCCGCATCGCGCATCCGGTCACCCGGCGCAGATCCGTTGTTCCCCGTATGCGAAAAGACATCGGCATTCAGCATCCACTGGCTGTGGGTTTCGGCCGATGTGTTAAGCCGTGCGTTGATCGCCAAAGCGGCCAATCCCACTTTCGCCCGCTCGGCGTTGATCAAGGCAAGCATCTGCATTTCGAACTGGCTGGCGACCGACATCTTCAACTCTCCCCATGGCGTTCACGCGTCGCAGACCGGTCCGGACGAATCCTGCAAACCGATGCCCAAGACCAACAGCGCCGTCACATTGAAGCGGGATTGCGGCGCAATCTGGGCTTGCGATGGGCGCAAACATGGAGGCTGCGTCAGAGGCCCGCAATCTGATATCGGGACGCCGTCGGGCCTCGGCGGACCACCGCCTGTTCGCTTCTTTGCCGGAGGCAAGTCTTCGCTGTCTCGTTTCAAATGGGTTGAAAGCAAGCCAGTTGAACGGGTTGCGGTCGCGCTTGGGCATTTCGGTCATAACAATCATGCGCGCACAGGGGGGTCCAGTACTATCACGATTGCCACACTGATGGTGACCAGGCACAGAGTACAGGCAGCCGAGAAGGCCAATCCGTGTTCAATCGACCTGCTTCTCCAGCAAGGTCGGGCCCCGAGCAGTCCCGGGCTCAGGGTGATCTGGAATCGGGTTTTCACGGACTGGTGCTACAGAACTCAACGGCGAGAGTTGCGTGTCATGCCTTACCTTCCAACCCGGCTGCGGCGGCGTCAGTGGCACCGGGAATAGGCATCTCGAAGGTCTCTGTGACGCTGGTGTAGTCGTAATACCCCAGCCGGGCGAGGGGGCGGATACGCGGGATGTCCAGCTTGCCGTCTGCCTTGATCACTTCATCCTTCACATGGATGCGGGTAACCTCACCGAAGACCACATCGACCCAGCCATGCGCCGAATTGCCCTTCAGCCGTGTGGTCGACAGGTAGCGGCATTCGAAATGTGCGGGGCTTTCTGCGACCCTCGGACCGGGCGCATCAAGGCAGGAAGCCTTGGTCATTCCGGCCTTCGCGAACTCGTCCACCCCATCCGGCCATTCCATCGCACTGACGTTCACGGCCTCGCGAAGATCATAGGTCGCCATGTTCCAGACGAACCAGCCCGTCGCCTCGGCATTCAGCACCGAATGCTTGCGGCGGCCGTCTGCGTAGGGGTTGGCCGCGAACATCACCATTGGCGGATCAAAAGACAGGTTCTGCCATTGGCTGTAGGGCGCGAGGTTGGCCCTGCCTCGCACATCGACGGTCGACAGCCAGCCGATCGGGCGGGGCACGGTGCAGGACTTGAACGGCGAATAGGGCAGCGGGCAGACCTCCCGCCCCGGAGCATAATGCATCGTCTCCCCCTTGCGTCGTGCTGCAGACAAAGTTTAACGCCACCTTAATGGTTGAAGGCAAGCCTTTGATATCGCTTTATCATGGGGATTTGTCCACTGTGGACACCCGTCAGTTCCCCAGGATCCCCGGCAGCCGCAACCCATGTTCCCGGGCGCTGGCGAGGGCGGTCTCATACCCCGCATCGGCATGCCGCCAGACCCCCGACGCCGGGTCGTTCCACAAGACCCGTTCCAGCCGCCGGGCGGCCTCCGGCGTCCCGTCCGCGACGATCACCACCCCCGCGTGCTGGCTGAACCCCATCCCAACCCCGCCACCGTGGTGGATCGAAACCCAGGTCGCACCCGAGGCAGTATTGACCAGCGCATTCAGAAGCGGCCAGTCGCTGACCGCGTCGGACCCATCCTTCATCGACTCGGTTTCCCGGTTGGGCGAGGCGACCGACCCCGCATCCAGATGATCCCGCCCGATCACGATAGGGGCCTTCAACTCTCCGCTCGCCACCATCTCGTTGAACATCAGCCCCGCGCGGTGCCGGTCGCCAAGTCCGATCCAGCAGATGCGGGCGGGCAGGCCCTGAAACGCGATCCGCTCGCCCGCCATGTCCAGCCAGCGGTGCAGGTGGTCGTTGTCGGGGAAGAGCCGCTTCATCGCCGCATCGGTTTTCCGGATATCCTCGGGGTCGCCGCTCAAAGCACACCAGCGGAAGGGGCCGATCCCCTTGCAGAACAGCGGGCGGATATAGGCGGGCACGAAGCCGGGGAAAGCAAAGGCGTTCTCGAACCCCTCGTCCTTCGCCACCTGCCGGATGTTGTTGCCATAGTCCAGTGTCGGGACGCCCGCGTTCCAGAATCCCACCATTGCCTCGACATGCGTCCGCATCGACTGCCTTGCAGCCGCCTCGACCGCCTTCGGGTCGGTTTCCTGCCGCGCCCGCCAGTCCGCGACCGACCATCCAAGTGGGCAATATCCATGCAGCGGATCATGGGCCGAGGTCTGGTCGGTCACGATATCCGGCCGCACCCCGCGCCGCAGAAGCTCGGGAAAGACCTCGGCCGCATTGCCCAGTAATCCCACCGACTTCGCCTCGCCCCGTGCTGTCCAGTCCGCGATCATCGCCAGCGCCTCATCCAGCGTCCGGGCCTTGGCGTCGACATAGCGGGTGCGAAGGCGAAAATCGATCCGGGTTTCGTCAACCTCGACCGCAAGGCAGCAGGCCCCCGCCATGACGGCCGCCAAAGGCTGCGCCCCGCCCATCCCGCCAAGACCCCCGGTCAGGATCCAGCGCCCCTTCAGGGAACCGCCATAATGCTGCCGCCCGGCCTCGGCGAATGTCTCGTAGGTTCCCTGCACAATACCTTGCGTTCCAATGTAAATCCAGGACCCGGCGGTCATCTGGCCGTACATCATCAGCCCTTTGCGATCGAGCTCGTTGAAATGCGCCCAGGTCGCCCAATGCGGCACCAGGTTCGAGTTCGCGATCAAGACGCGGGGGGCATCCGCATGTGTGCGGATCACCGCCACGGGACGGCCGGACTGTACGACCAGTGTCTCGTCCGCGTCCAGGTCCTTCAAGGTCGCGACGATGCGGTCGAAATCCTCCCAGGTCCGCGCCGCCCGTCCGATACCGCCATAGACCACCAGCTCATGCGGGTTTTCGGCCACGTCCGGGTGCAGGTTGTTCATCAGCATCCGCATCGCCGCTTCGGCGCCCCAGGTCTTGGCGGTCTTCTCGGGTCCGGTCGGGGGGTAGACATCGCGCAGGTTGTGGCGAGGGTTTGTCATGATCTGGCTCCGGTTCGGGCGGGGATCCCGGGGGCGCGTCGCCCCCCCGAACCCCCAGAGGATATTTGAGAACAGAAGAATTCAGCTAAGCTTGGGCAGAGGGGTGGGAGTGGATTTCGAGAGCGCCCCCTCGGCCACAAGTGCGGCGGCACGGGCAAGGTCGGGGGCAAGGTAGCGGTCATCGCCAAGGGGCGGAACTTTGGCGCGCAGGGCGGCAAGGGCCGCCTGTAAAGCGGTCGAGGTCCGCAGCGGTGCCCGGAACTCGATCCCTTGCGCGGCACACATCGCCTCTACCCCCAGGATGACGTTGAGGTTCCGCACCATCGGCCCAAGCCGCCGCGCGCCATGGGCTGCCATCGAGACATGGTCCTCCTGGTTCGCGCTGGTGGGGGTGCTGTCGATCACCGTTGGATGCGCCAGATGCTTGTTTTCGCTCATCAAAGCGGCAGTCGTGACTTCGGCGATCATCAGGCCGGAGTTGAGGCCGGGCTTTGGCGTCAGGAATGCCGGCAAGTCGAACGACAGCGTCGGGTCGACCATCAGCGCGACCCTGCGCTGCGCGATCGCGCCGATCTCGGCCAGTGCCATGGCGATCATGTCGGCGGCAAAGCCGACCGGTTCGGCATGGAAATTCCCGCCCGAAACGATCTGGCCATCCGACAGCACCAGGGGATTGTCGGTTGCCGCATTGGCCTCGATCTCCAGCGTCCGGGCAGCCATGCGCAGCACGTCCATCGCGGCACCGGTGACCTGCGGCTGGCAGCGGATGCAGTAGGGGTCCTGCACGCGGGTATCGCCTTCACGGTGGCTTTCGCGAATCTCTGACCCGGCGAGCAACGCCCGCATCGCGGCGGCGGCCTCGATCTGGCCGGGCTGGCCGCGCAGGGTGTGGATTTCGGGCTCCAGGGGGGCGGTTGACCCCATGATCGCGTCGGTCGACATGGCCGAAATCACCAGCGCCTCTTGTGCCGCTTGCCAGCCCTGAAAGAGGCCGACCAGCGCGTAAGCCGCCGAAAACTGGGTGCCATTGATCAGCGCCAACCCCTCTTTCGCACCAAGCGTGATCGGGGAAAGCCCTTTAATCGCAAGCGCTTCAGCGCCGTTCCTTACGACGCCGTCAACGATTGCTTCGCCATGGCCGATCATCACGGCAGTCATATGCGCGAGCGGCGCCAAGTCGCCCGACGCCCCGACCGAGCCCTGGTCGGGAATGACCGGGATGACATCGTGGGCGAGCATTGCCTCGATAAGGTCGACGACCGCAAGCCGCACGCCCGAAGCCCCCCGGCCCAGCGACAGGAGTTTCAGCACCATCATCAGCCGGGCGACATCCCTGGGCATCGGATCGCCGACACCGCAGGAATGGCTGAGGATCAGGTTTTCCTGCAGTTTTGCAGTATCTTCCGGGGCGATCTTCACCGATGCAAGTTTGCCAAAACCGGTGTTGACCCCATAGACGGCTGCAGTACCGCTTGCCGCAGCCGCGATGTGGCCAGCTGCGATGGAAATGCCCGGGCGGGCACTTGCGTCCAGCTTCGCCGGCAGCCCAAGCCGCCAGACCCGCTCAAGGACCTCAAGGTTCACCGCGCCGGGGATCAGGATTTCAGGCGTCAAGACGGCCTCCGAGAATGCGGGCATGAAGCGGGGTAGCGCCGATACGGTAGCTCAGTTCCGCCGGATGATCGGCGTCCCAGATGCAGAGGTCGGCGCGTAAGGACGGGGCAAGGCGTCCCCGGTCGGCAAGCCCGAGCGCGCGGGCGGCATGGGCGGTGGTCCCCAAAAGCGCTTCTTCGGGCGTCAGGCGGAAGAGCGTGCAGGCCATGTTCATTGCCAGCGTCAGCGAAGCCAGTGGCGAGGAGCCGGGGTTCAGGTCGGTCGCAACCGCCATCGGCACACCCGCAGCCCGAAGGGCGGCGATCGGCGGCGCTTGCGTCTCGTGCAGGGTGTAGAAGGCTCCCGGAAGGATCACGGCGGTGGTGCCTGCGGCGGCCATGGCGGCGATGCCTTCTACCGAAAGGTACTCCAGATGGTCGGCTGAAAGGGCGCCATGGCGGGCCGCAAAGGCAGCGCCCTCTTGATCCGAAAGCTGCTCGGCGTGAAGCTTGATCGGCAGGCCAAGCTTGCGGCCTTCGGCAAAGAGGGGCGCGAGGTCGTCGGTCGAAAAGGCGATGGTCTCGCAAAAGGCATCCACTGCGTCGATCAGGCTCTCGGCATGTGCCGCACCAAGCGAGCGGAGGGCGACGTCCGCGATGTAAGCCGCTGGCTGGCCTTTATATTCCGGCGGGATAGCATGGGCGGCAAGATGGGTGGTCAGGACATTGACCGGGCGATGATCGGCGATCCTGCGGGCGGCGCGCAGCATTTTCAGCTCGTCTTCCACCGTCAGGCCATAGCCCGATTTGACCTCGATCGTGGTCGCCCCGGATGCGATCAGTTGGTCGATTCGCGGCAGGGCTGACGACAGAAGCTGATCTTCCGTGGCTGCACGCGTGGCGGTGACAGTCGACAGGATGCCGCCCCCGGCGCGGGCAATGTCTTCATAGCTTGCGCCCTGCAGGCGCATCTCGAATTCAACGGCACGGTGACCGGCATGGACCGCATGGGTGTGACAATCGATCAGGCCCGGCGTGACCAGACGCCCCTGGCAATCGTGTTCAGGAAGCCTGCTGTACTCTGATGGAAGGTCGGCCAGCGGCCCGACCCAGGCGATCTTCCCACCCTCGATCGCCACGGCAGCGTCCCGCATCAGGCCATAGCCTTCGGTCATCGTCGCAAGGGTGGCATGGGTCAGGAGCATCTGGCTTGCCTTATGGGTGGTGTATTGGTTAATATGTCTAGACATAATCTCTGTCAAGCGAGCCGCCATGGAACTTTTTGCCGAAACCGCCTTGCTGCCCGAAGGTTGGGCGAAGGATGTCCTGATCCGCGTCGAAGCCGGGCGGATCATGGCGGTCAATCCGGACGCAAAGCCCGATGGCGCGTGGTACGGCTGCCTTCTGCCTGCGCCGGTGAACCTGCACTCTCACACCTTCCAGCGGGCCATGGCCGGGATGACGGAAGGCCGGACGGCGGGGCAGGAGTCGTTCTGGACCTGGCGGCAGCTCATGTACCGGTTTCTGGAAAAGCTGACACCTGACGACGTCGAGGCAATCGCTGCACAAGCGATGGTCGAGATGGCCGAGGCGGGGTTCGCGGCGGTCTGTGAGTTTCACTATCTGCACCACCCGGCGGGGGGCGGGACCTACGCCGATCCGGCCGAGATGTCGGCGCGGGTTGCGTCGGCTTCCGCCGAAACCGGCCTTGGTCTGACGCATCTGCCGGTGATCTATGAGCAAGGCGGAGTGGATGGCCGGGCGCTCTCCGGGGGCCAGCTTCGGTTCGGCTCCTCGCCCGAGATCTTTGCCAAGATGCTGGGCGGGGCGGGGCAGGCGCTTTCCGGGCTGGCGGATTCGGTCCTTGGGGTGGCACCCCATTCCTTGCGGGCGGTCAGCCGCAAGACGCTGGATCGGGTGGCGGGCATGGTGCCCGACGGGCCGGTCCACATCCATATTGCCGAACAGGTGGCAGAGGTGACCGAGGTCAGCGCCGCCTGGGGCGCTCGGCCCGTCGAATGGGCCTGCCAGAACCTGCCGCTGGACCGGCGTTGGTGCATGATCCACGCGACGCAGATGACGCCTGTCGAAGTGTCCGCTTTGGCGGCGACTGGCGCGGTCGCGGGGCTCTGCCCGATCACCGAAGCCAACCTTGGGGATGGCATCTTCGACGGGCCGGGTTGGCTTGCGGCAGGTGGCGCCTTCGGGGTGGGGACGGACAGCAATGTCCGCATCTCGCTGGCGGAAGAGCTGCGGTTGCTCGAGTATTCCCAGCGCCTCCAGTTGAAGGCCCGCGCGGTCATGGCTGATGATCGGCGCTCAACCGGTCGGCTTTTGTGGGAGGAAGCCGCAAAGGGCGGGGCACAGGCTGCAGGGCGCAGATCTGGGGCGATCGCGCCGGGTATGTGGGCGGACTTGCTGGCTGTCGATACTGGCGATCTCAGGCTGGAGGGCATGACAGGCGACAGCCTCCTTGATGCCGTGCTCTTCGCTGGAAGGGATGGACTTGTGACCGACCTCTGGTCTGCTGGTCGCCACATCGTCCGGGACAGCCGCCACACCGCGCGCGACCGCGTCGCCGTGCACTTCCGCGCCACCATGCGCAAGCTGCGTGAGGCGATCTGATGCAAGGCTGGGAGAATATCCGCGCCGAGGTCCTGCGCCGCATCCGGGGCCGCGAATGGCCGCCGGGCTGCCTGATCCCCGGCGAGGAGGCGCTGGCCGGGGAATTTGGCGTCGCGCGGGCCACGGTGAACCGCGCGCTCCGCGATTTGGCCGACGCCGGGGTGATCGAGCGGAAAAAGCGTGTGGGCACAAGGGTCGCCGAGCTGCCTGTCAGACGCGCGCGGCTCGAGATTCCGGTGATCCGGCTGGACGTGCTCGGTCGCGGCCTGACCTACGGCTTCGAGGTCCTCACCGACCGGCTGGTCCCGGCCCCCGTACCCGTGACCGCCCGGCTGGGCCTGCCCGAAGGCGCGACCATGCGCGCGCTTGAAACCCTGCATCTTGCGGGCGGACGGCCCTATGTGTTCGAGACCCGCTGGCTCAACCCCGGCGTCCTGCCCGACCCGCCCCCGGATTTCGCCGAGATCAGCGTCAATGAATGGCTGGTCACGCATGTCAGCCTCGTCTCCGGCGACATCGCCTTCACCGCCGAAACCGCAACCTCGCGCGAGGCAGAGGTGCTGGGCGTGGCCCAAGGGGCAGCGCTTCTGGTCGCCGAACGCACCACCCACGGCACGGCGGGCCCGGTTACATGGGTGCGCCTGGCCCACGCGCCGGGGCACCGCGTGCAAATGACCTTCTGATACGCCCGGGCCAATCCCGATTTTTCGTCGAAAAATCGAAGCACCGCCTGCCAGCGGTGCGACCTAGTCGAAATGCCGCGCCACAAGCTGGGTCAGTTTGCGGTGCAGGGGTTGGGTGCGGTGCCGGATATGGATCGCCGCATAGACCGGCTGGCGCAGATCTGGCGCATCCTCGACCGTTATGAAACGGCCCCCGGCAACCAGCTGATCGGCGGTCTTTTCAAGCACATATCCCGACCCGCCCATCGCCATCAGGACCGAGACGACCGAGCCGGACTGCCCGACCGAGACCGGGGCCGTTGCAAGCTCGGGCGTCAACTGGCGGTGCATTTCTTCAAAAGCGGGTGAGAAATGCGCGAAGACAAAGCGTTCCGGCTGGACCTCGGCCACGCGCGGGGTTTCGGTCGACACCATCCGGTAGGTCACATCGCCAACGCTGTCGAAATGCAGGTCCGGGTGCGGCTTCGGCGAAAACATCACCGCAAAGTCAAGGATACCGGTCAGAAGGTCGGTGCACATCTGGTTGGAATAGTCAGGCTCTATGTAAAGGGCTGTCGCAGGCAGGGCGGCGCGGAACTCGGCCACCCAGTCGCCAAGGTAAAGCGCTGCAAGGTCGTTCTGGATGCCCAGCCGCAATAGCTGCGCCGCGCCATGCGGAATCTGGATCCGCCGCCGCGCCTCGTTCCATTCGTGGCGAAGGGCGCGGGCATGCGGCTCGAACCGCTTGCCCTCGGGCGTAAGATCGGTGCCCGCGCGTGAGCGGTCGAAAAGCCGGCTGCCCACCGCCTGCTCCAGCGCCGCCACCCGGGCTGAGACGGTGGATTGGGTGACCCCCAGCCGTTCGGAACTCCGGTGGAAGCTCCGGGTCTCGGCAAGGTCCAGGAAGGTGTCGAGAAGTTCGATTTGCATCTTTGAGCCGCTTCGCTGGTGACAAGCGCCGGGGGGCCGTCTGCCCCCCGGACCCCCCGAGGATATTTGGCGACGGAAAAGTAGTTGATCGGGTTCTTCGATCAATAGCGACGATTCTGCCGAATTGAAAGCGGGCGCGTGGCGCGGGATAGTACCGCTCGGAATGGGGAGGCGGTCATGGCGGAATTTGCGCAAGCCAGGGTGGTGATCATCGGCGGCGGGGCGGTGGGGGCCTCTTGCCTTTACCATCTGGCCAAGGCGGGCTGGACGGACTGTCTTCTGCTGGAAAAGAACGAACTGACTGCAGGGTCTACCTGGCATGCGGCGGGGAACGTGCCGACCTTTTCGTCCTCTTGGTCGATCATGAACATGCAGCGCTATTCGGCAGGGCTGTACCGCGGCCTTGGTGAAGCGGCGGACTATCCGATGAACTACAACGTCACCGGGTCGGTCCGGCTTGGCCACAGCGACGAGCGGCTGATGGAGTTCAAAAAGGTCGTGGGCATGGGGCGCTATCAGGGGATGAATCTTGATATCCTGTCTCCTGACGACATCCGCGGCCGCTATCCCTTTGTCGAGACCCACGATCTGACCGGCGCGCTTTACGACCCCTATGATGGCGATATCGACCCGGCGCAGTTGACCCAGGCTCTTGCCAAGGGCGCGCGCAACCTTGGGGCGCGGATCGAACGCTTCTGCCCGGTCACGGCGGCGCGCTGGACCGGAACCGAATGGGTTCTGTCCACACCGAAGGGCGAAGTGCGCGCCGAATATGTGGTGAACGCGGGCGGCTATTATGCCGCGCAAGTGGGCGCGATGTTCGGTCGCCGGGTGCCGATGATGGTGATGAGCCATCAGTACATGCTGTTCGACACGATCCCCGAGCTGGAAGCCTGGACCAAGGACGTCGGCCACAAGCTGCCTTTGCTGCGCGACGTCGACAGCTCCTACTACCTCCGGCAAGAAAAGATGGGCTTCAACCTTGGCCCTTACGAAAACACCTGCCGCGCGCATTGGGCAACGCCCGACGATCCGATGCCCGAGGATTTCAGCTTCCAGCTCTATCCCGATGACCTCGACCGGCTGGAATGGCACATCAACGATGCAATGGCCCGGGTGCCCCTGCTGGCCAAGGCGAACCTGACCAAGGTGATCAACGGCCCGATTCCCTACACCCCGGACGGCAATCCGCTGATCGGCCCGATGCCGGGTGTCCCGAACGCGTTCGAGGCCTGCGTCTTCACCTTCGGCATCTGTCAGGCCGGGGGGGCGGGCAAGGTGCTGGCGGAATGGATGACCGAAGGTGCGACCGAATGGGACATGTGGTCTTGCGATCCCCGTCGCTTTACCGGCTGGGAGGATCACGACTATTGCGTGAAAAAGGGGCTGGAGGTTTATGGCAACGAATACGCCATGCATTTCCCGCACCACGCCTGGCCCGATGGTCGGATGAAGCGGCTCTCGGCGGTGCATGACCGGACTGCGGCGTTGGGCGCGGAATACGGGCCCTACAATGGCTATGAGCGCGCGCTTTGGTATGCGCGTCCGGGCGATGACACGTCGGAGGATGCTCAGCGCACCTGGCGGCGCGAAGGGCCGTGGTTTGCCGCGGTCAAGGACGAATGTGCCGCGGTGCGCGATGCCTGCGGGATTCTCGATCTGCCGGGGTTCAGCCGGTTCCGCCTGACCGGGGCAGGGGCTGCGGCATGGCTTTTGACGCAGATCACCGGCAAGCTGCCGTCGATCGGGCGTCTGGGTTTGGCCTATTTCGCCGATGACAAGGGCCGGATCGTGACCGAAATGTCGGTCGCCCGGATTGCCGAGGACGAGATCCTGCTGATCACCGCCTCGACCGCGCAGCTGCATGACCGGGGCTGGCTTGAGCGTCACCTTGCCAAGGGCTTAAGCCTTGTCGATGAAAGCGCGGATTGGTCCTGCCACATCCTGACAGGCCCCAAGGCGCGTGAGGTTCTGGCCGCGACCGGCACCGATGCCGATTTGACCAAGGGCTGGCTGACCCACCAAAGTGCGCGGATTGCCGGGCGCGAAGTCAAGCTGATGCGGGTGTCCTTTGCCGGGGAACTTGGCTGGGAAATCCATACCAAACTTGCTGACACGCCTGCGGTCTGGGATGCGGTGATGGCTGCGGGCAAGCCCTTGGGGCTGAAACCCTTCGGCATGTTTGCGCTGAATTCCTTGCGCGTCGAAAAGGGCTACCGGACCTGGAAAGGCGATCTTTCGACGGATTATACCATCCTGCAAGGCGGGCTGGACCGCTTTGTCGACTGGGCCAAGCCCGACTTCCGCGGCAAGGCGGCGCTGGAAGCCGAAAAGCAGCGCGGGGTCACCAAGCGCTTTGCGACCCTGGTCATCAAGGCCGACACCCACGATCCACCCTACATGGCAACGATCTGGCATGAAGGCAAAGTGGTGGGCGAGCTGACCTCGGGCTACTGGGGCCACCGCGTCAACGCCTGTATCGGGCTTGGGATGCTGACGGCCGAGCTCAACCAGCCCGGTCAGGCGGTCGAGGTCGAGATTTTTGGCACCCGTTATCCGGCCACGGTCAAGGCGGACGAGCCGCTTTGGGACCCGAAAAACGAGCGTATACGGGCATGACGCACATCCCCGCCACCATGTCAGGCGTCCAACTTGTCGGTCACGGCGGGCCAGAGATGCTGGTCTGGCGCGACGATATCCCGGTGCCGCGCCCCGGTGCGGGCGAGGTGCTGGTGAAGGTGCTGGCGGCGGGCGTCAACATGACCGACCTCAACACGCGCAAGGGCTGGTTTGGCGGCGAAGGCCGTGCCGCAGGCTGGTCGGGCGAGATGGGCTTTCCCCGCATTCAGGCTTCGGACCTTTGCGGGCGGATCGTGGCCCTGGGGCAGGGGGTTGATGATTTGCCCCTCGGCGCCCGCGTCGTCTGCCCGACGAACCAGCATGAACCGACCCTGGCCAATCCGATACATTTCGTTTCGATCGGGTCCGAATTCGATGGGGCTTTCGCGCAATACTGTCTGGTGAAGGCCCGCCACCTGCACGATGTCAGCGCATCCCATCTGACCGATATCAAGATCGGTGCCATGCCCTGCGCCTATGGCACCGCCCACAACCTTCTGAGCCGCGCCGCCGTTGCCGTCGGAGAGCGTGTCTTTGTCACCGGTGCCTCGGGTGGGGTGGGGCTGGCGGCCGTGCAACTGGCGCTGTTGCGCGGGGCCGAAGTCACCGCACAATGCAGCCTGTCGAAATCGGCACCCCTTCGCGCCGTCGGGGCAACGATCCTGCCGCGCGACAACACGCCTCCGACACGCAGCTTTGATGCCGTGATCGACATCGTCGGTGGCGAGGGCTTTCAGGACCGGCTCGATGCGCTCCGTCCCGGTGGCCGCTATGCCACCTCCGGTGCGGTCGGAGGCCCCCTGGTCCAGGGCGATCTTCGCCGCATCTACCTCAACGATGTCACAGTCTACGGCGCGACGCATCAGCCGCGCGAGGTCTTCGCCGGTCTTGTCACCATCATCAACACCGCCCGCATCCGGCCCGTCGTGTCAAAGACCTACCCCTTGCGGGATATCGCCCAGGCGCAGGCCGACCTTGCCGCCGGGCGCTATCCCGGCAAACTCGTCCTTCTTCCTTCGGAGAGCCACTCATGACCATCCCCGCCAAAGCCCGTGCCGTTGTCATCGGCGGTGGCATCTCCGGCTGCTCGGTGGCCTACCATTTGGCCAAGGCGGGCTGGACGGATGTCGTGCTGCTTGAACGCCGCAAGCTGACCTCCGGCACCACCTGGCACGCCGCCGGTCTGATCGGCCAGCTGCGTGGATCCGCCAACATGACGCGCCTCGCCAAGTATTCCGCCGATCTTTACCGGGGGTTGGAGGCCGAAACCGGCGTTGCCACTGGGATGAAGCAGGTCGGCTCGATCTCGGTCGCCCTGACCAAAGAGCGGCACGAAGAACTTCTCCGCCAGGCCACTGTCGCCCGCATCTTCGACGTCGAAGTCCACGAAATCAGTCCGCAAGAGGCCAAGGCGAAATACCCCCACCTCAACATTGACGGCGTCGTCGGTGCCGTCGCCTTGCCGCTGGACGGCCAGTGCGACCCGGCAAATATCGCGATGGCGCTGGCCAAGGGTGCCCGGATGAAGGGCGCGCAAATCCACGAGATGACCACCGTCACCAAGGTCACCACCGCGAATGGCCGCGTGACCGGGGTTGATTACGAGACCGCCGAAGGCCCCGGCCATATCGAGGCTGACATCATCGTCAACTGCGGGGGCATGTGGGGCCGCGACCTCGCTGCACAGAACGGCGTCACCCTGCCCTTGCATGCCTGCGAGCATTTCTACCTGATCACCGAACCGGTGGCTGGCATCGACCTGAACCTCCCCGTGCTGCGCGTTCCCGACGAATGCGCCTATTACAAGCAGGACGCGGGCAAAATGATGCTTGGGGCCTTTGAGCCGGTAGCGAAACCCTGGGGCATGGGCGGCATCCGCAAGGATTTCGAGTTCGACACCCTGCCCGAGGACTGGGACCACTTCATGCCCATCCTCGAAATGGCCACCAACCGCATGCCGCTGTTCCAGACTGCGGGCATCCACACCTTCTTCAACGGGCCGGAAAGCTTTACCCCGGACGACCGCTACTACCTGGGCGAAGCGCCCGAGGTGAAGGGCTACTGGATCGCCGCCGGCTATAACTCGGTCGGCATCGTGTCGTCGGGCGGGGCCGGTCAGGCGCTGGCGCATTGGATCACCGAAGGCCAGCCGCCCTTTGACCTGTGGGAAGTCGATATCCGCCGCGCCCAGCCGTTCCAGAAGAACCGCCGGTACCTGAAAGAGCGGGTAACAGAAACGCTTGGCCTTCTTTACGCCGACCACTTCCCTTACCGCCAGATGGCGACCGCGCGGGGTGTCCGCCGCTCGCCGATCCACGACCACCTGAAGGCACGTGGGGCGGTCTTTGGTGAGGTCGCGGGCTGGGAACGCGCCAACTGGTTCGCGAACCCGGGGCAGGAACGGGACTACCACTATTCCTGGAAACGGCAGAACTGGTTCGACAATCAGAAGGCCGAGCATATGGCCGTCCGCACCGGCGTCGGTCTTTTCGACATGACCTCATTCGGAAAGATCCGCATCGAAGGCCGGGATGCCTGCGCCTTCCTGAACCGCATCTCGTCGGCGCAGATGGATGTCGAGCCTGGCAAGATCGTCTACACGATGTTCCTGAACGAAAACGGTGGAATAGAAGCCGACCTTACCGTCACGCGCCTGTCCGAGACCGCCTATCTCGCCGTCGTTCCGGGTGCCACCTTCCAGCGCAACCTCGCCTGGATGCGTGCCCATGTCGGCGAGGATTTCGCCGTCATCACCGATGTGACCGCCGCCGAGTCGGTCCTGTGTGTCATGGGCCCGCAAGCCCGCGACCTGATGGCCCGCGTCAGCCCGAACGACTTCAGCAATGCCGCGCATCCCTTTGGCACCATGCGAGAGATTGAGATCGGCATGGGCCTCGCCCGTGCCCATCGGGTGACCTATGTGGGCGAACTGGGATGGGAGCTGTACGTCTCCGCCGACCAGACCGCCCATGTCTTCGAAACACTGATCGAGACGGTGCCTGACCTCAAGCTTTGCGGGTTACACACCCTCGACAGTTGCCGGATCGAAAAAGCCTATCGCCACTGGGGCCACGACATCACCGATGAGGATCATGTGCTAGAGGCGGGCCTTGGCTTCACCGTCAGCCGCAAGAAACCCGCTTTCATGGGCCGCGATGCGGTGCTGCGAAAGGAAGCGGCTGGCCTTGACCGCAAGCTGCTCCAGTTCCGCCTGAAAGACCCTGAGCCGCTGCTGTTCCACAACGAGGCCATCGTTCGCGACGGCCAGATCGTCGGTCCGGTGACCAGCGGCAGCTACGGACATTTCCTTGGAGCGGCCATCGGCATGGGCTATGTTCCGGCCAAGGGGCAAAGCGATGACGATCTTCTTTCCTCGACCTATGAAATCGAGGTCGCAGGCCAGCGACACGCGGCCATTGCCTCGCTGATGCCGATGCACGACCCGAAATCGGAAAGGATCAGGGCATGACACTTTCGGCACGCCATCAGGCCTTTCACGACCTGCATCAGCAGGGTTGCTTCGTGATCCCGAACCCCTGGGATCGGGGGTCAGCGCAGATGATGGCGGCGCTGGGGGCAAAGGCGCTAGCAACCAGTTCCGCCGCCCACGCCTTCACGTTGGGTCGCCCGGATGGTGGTACCGTCACCCGCGACGAGGCCCTTGCCCATGCCCAAGACCTGATTGCTGCCACCAACCTGCCAGTCTCGGGCGACTTCGAGAATGGATTTGGCGACGCCCCCGAAGACGTGGCTGAAACAGTAAGACTTGCCGGAGAAATTGGGCTTTCTGGACTTTCCATTGAAGACTCGATGGTAGACGGGACACCGTTTGCCTACGGGTTTGAGCAAGCCATCGACCGCATCCGCGCTGGGGTCGCCGCAGCCCGCGCCCTGAAGCGCCCGTTCATCTTCTGTGCCCGCGCCGATGGGGTGATGCACGGCACCTACGACCTCGCCGAAGGCATCCGCCGCCTGCAGGCGTTCGAGGCTGCCGGCGCCGATCTTCTGTATATCCCCGTACCCCCCGGCAAGGCTGAACTGGCACAAATACTGGCCTCCGTCACCAAACCTGTTAACGCGCTGGCGGCCGGGCCGCTGAAATCACTGACGGTGGCTGAACTCGCCGCAATGGGCGTCCGCCGTATCTCGACCGGCAGCCAGATCGCCCGCCTGACCCATGCGGCGATCCAGCAGTCGGTGACCGCAATGCTGACCGAAGGCTCGTTTGCGCCACTGATTGGCACGGCTTCGGGTGATGACATCGACGCGCTTCTGGCACAGGGCGCGAGCAAAGAAGGACCAACCCAATGACCGAGATCGGTGAAATCTGCGAACCCGCCCGCGCCCGCCGCTCCGGTGGCCGTCAGGCCCGCGTCGCGATGCGCGCGGCCCCCCTGACCGACGAGATGCGCCCCGTTCGACCCGGCATGCCCGGCGGCCAGTATCGGCCCCTGACCGAGGCCAATGTCCAGCAGATCCACGCCGCTGCCCTCGACGCGCTGGAACAGATCGGCCTCTCCCAAGCCCCGCCCTCCGGCGTGAAACTCCTGACCGAGGCCGGCGCCATCCAGGGCGACGACGGCCGCATCCGCTTTCCCCGCGCGCTGGTCGAGGACATGCTGACCATCGCCGCCCGCGACATCACCCTGCACGCCCGCGACCCCCGCCACGACCTCCACCTCACCGGCACCAACGTCCACTACGGCACCGCCGGGGCTGCAGTCCACATCGTCGATCCCATCACGCTCGACTACCGCGAGTCGACCGCGCAGGACCTTTATGACGCTGCCCGCCTGGTCGACAACCTCGACAACATCCACTTTTACCAGCGGACCATGGTTTGCCGCGACGTCGTGGACAACAAGGAGATGGACCTCAACACCCTCTACGGCTGCCTCTCGGGCACCACCAAGCACGTCGGCACCTCGTTCTCAGACCCCTCCCACGTGGCCGATTGCTTCGAGATGCTGCACATGGTCGCGGGCGGCGAAGCCGAATGGCGCGACCGGCCGTTTGTCAGCAATTCCAACTGCTTCGTTGTCCCGCCGATGAAATTCGCCGAGGAATCCTGCATCACGATGGAGGATTGCATCCGCCGTGGCATGCCGATGCTCCTCCTCTCCGCAGGCCAAGCCGGGGCCACCGCACCGGCCCCGATCGCCCTGACTATCGTTCAGGCGGTGGCCGAATGCCTTGCGGGCGTGGTCTATGCAAACGCGATCAAGCCCGGTGCGCCTTGCATCTTTGGCACTTGGCCCTTCGTCAGCGACCTGCGCACTGGCGCCATGTCCGGGGGGTCAGCCGAACAGGCGCTGCTGACCGCGGGCTGCGCCCAGATGCACCGCTTCTACAACCTTCCCGGCGGGGCGGCCTCGGGCATCAGCGACAGCAAACTCCCCGACATGCAGGCCGGATGGGAGCAGGGGATCACCAATTCCCTCGCCGGTCTCGCGGGCCTCAACATGTGCTACGAGGCGGTCGGCATGCATGCCTCCCTCCTCGGTTTCTGTCTTGAATCGCTGGTCCTTGGCGACGATCTTCTCGGCCAGACCATGCGACTCGTCCGGGGCATCGACGTCACCCCCGACTCGACCTCCATCCAGGCGATGAAGGAAGTCTGCCTTGGCGGCCCCGGCCATTACCTCGGCTCGGACCAGACGCTCAAACTCATGCAGACCGAATACATCTACCCCAAGGTCGGCAACCGCATGTCGCCCAAGGAATGGAACGAGGCCGGCAAGCCCTTGCTCCTTGACACCGCGATTGCCCGGAAGAACGATATCCTCTCAAAGGCCGGTTGCCGCGTCGATCCCGAAATTGACGCCGCCATTCGCGCCCGCTTCAACATCTACTTCAAGTGAGGTCAGAATGATTCCCGCCAACATGCTGAAATTCTACATCAATGGCCAATGGGTAGACCCGATCTCGACCAAACGGGCCGGCGTCGAAAACCCCGCGACCGAGGAAATCGGCTGCGAAGTCGCGATGGGCAATGCCGAGGATGCCGACCGCGCGATTCTCGCGGCCCGCGCGGCCTTCGACGGCTGGACCTACCGCCCGGTGGCCGACCGCATCGCCGTCTTGAAGCGCGTCCTCGAGGTCTACAACGACCGCTACGAAGACTTTGCGCAAGCGATGTCGACCGAGATGGGCGCCCCGATCACCTGGGCGCGGGGCGCACAGGCCTGGGCCGGGCAGGTCCATATCGAGGCCACGATCAAGGCCGCCGAAGCGATGGTCTGGGAATACAATCGCGGCACCACAAGGATCATCTACGAAGGGATCGGCGTCTGCTCGCTGATCACGCCCTGGAACTGGCCGATGAACCAGATCGCCTGCAAGGTCGCTCCGGCACTTGTTGCGGGCTGCACGATGGTGTTGAAACCGTCTGAAATCGCTCCACTTTCCGGCACGCTCTTCGCACAGGTCTGCCATGATGCAGGCGTCCCGCCGGGGGTCTTCAACCTTGTCCACGGTGCAGGCCCCGAGGTCGGCGCGCGGATGTCGGTCCACCCCGAGGTGGACATGGTCAGCTTCACCGGCTCGACCCGTGCCGGCACCCAGATTGCCGCCGTTGCCGCCGAGACAGCCAAGCGGGTTGCGCAGGAAATGGGCGGCAAATCCCCGAACATCATCCTGCCGACCGCAAACATCGCCGAGGCTGTGGCCGCGGGAGTGACTGCGGTGATGTCGAACACCGGCCAATCCTGCGACGCGCCGACCCGGATGCTGGTGCCCCGCAACCGGCAGGCCGAAGCCCTTGCCGTGGCCAAGGAAGTCGCCGAAGGCATCAAGGTTGGCGACCCGCGCGACGAAGCCACCGTCATGGGACCGCTGGTCTCGAAGCTCCAGTTCGAGAAGGTCCAGCGCCTGATCCAGGCCGGAATCGACGAAGGGGCGACGCTGGTGACCGGTGGTGTCGGACGTCCCGCCGACTTGAACCGCGGCTGGTTCGTCCGCCCGACTGTCTTTGGCGATGTGGTGAACGCGATGACCATCTCGAAGGAAGAGATCTTCGGGCCGGTCCTCGCTATCCAGCCCTATGACAGCATCGAAGACGCCATCCAGCAGGGCAATGACACGATCTATGGCCTTGCCGCCTACATCGCTGGCCCGGTCGAGGACGCAATCCCGGTCGCCCGCCGCCTGCGCGCCGGGACGGTGAACCTGAACTATCCGGACTGGGACACGTCCGCCCCCTTCGGCGGCTACAAGCAGTCCGGCAACGGCCGAGAATATGCCGATTGGGGCATTCACGATTTCTGCGAGGTCAAGGGAATCGTCGGCTACGGCGCCTGACTGCGTCCGCCACTTTCGATTTTTCGTCGAAAAATCGCGCTCAAGGGAGAGATCATGCACTACGGATATATCGGCCTCGGGAACCTCGGGGCCGCCTGCGCGGGCTGTTTGCTGAAAGACGGTTTTCAGGTCACGATCTATGACCTCAACCCCGCCCTCGCCGCGCCCCTGATTGCGAACGGGGCGACGCTTGCCGCCAGCGCCGAATCTCTTGCGGCCTCGGTCGACCATGTCATCACCTGCCTGCCGTCCCCTGCGGTCTCGGAAAAGGTGCTGCGGAACATCCTGCCCCACATGCGCAAAGGCGCGTCCTGGGTCGAGATGTCCACCCTTGGCCGCGACGAGGTGCTGAAGCTCGCCGCCGTCGCCGCCGAAACCGGTGTGCGGATGATGGAGCTTCCGGTAACCGGCGGGGTGCATCTGGCCTATCAAGGCAAGATCACCATGCTGGCCGGTGGGGACAAGGATCTTTACGACCTGCATTTCAAGGCGATGCAGGCGATGGGCGACAAGATCTTTCACATGGGGCCCCTTGGGTCATCCTGCATCATCAAGGTCATCACCAACATGCTGGCCTTCATCCACCTGAAAGCCACCTCCGAGGCGCTGATGCTGGCCAAGCGCGGCGGGCTTGATCTGGCGCAGGCCTGGCATGCGATCGCGGCTTCGTCGGGCAACAGCTTCGTCCACGAAACCGAAGGTGCCTTGATCCTGAACGGCTCTTACGACATCGCCTTCAACGTTGACCTTGCCCTGAAGGACCTTGGCTTCGCGCTTGGCTTCGGGAAAGAGTTCGGCGTGCCGCTGGACCTCGCCTCGATGACCAACCAGACCTACATCGCGGCCAAGGCGGCCTATGGCGGCGAGGCGCAGTCGCCGATGATTGCCAAGCTTCTGGAGGATCTGCTGCAGACCGACCTTCGCGCGCCGGGCTTTCCCGCGCGGTTGGAGTGAGGGCTTGAGAGGCGGGGTGCAACGGGTTAAGTTTTGGTGAATGCCCACGGCCAAGCGTTTGATTTTGCTGGGGGTCAACCTGATGTCCACCGTGGACACTTTTAGAAGGTGCCCGCATGACCCCCGACGCCCAAGCTCGCATCGCCCGCCTCCTGCATCACCGCAAGGCGACCCTCGCCCAAGGTGATCCCATAGTCCCGCCGATCACGGCCTCGGCCACTTTTCACCTGCCCTCGGTCCAGTCCGGCGGGCAGTTCTATGGCCGCAACAGCAATCCGACCTGGGAGGCGGTCGAGGCCCAACTCGCGATTCTGGAGGATGCAGAGGTCGCAAGCTTCCCCTCGGGCATGGCGGCCATTTCCGCTGCCCTGTTCGCGACGCTGAAGGCCGGGGACCGGCTGATCCTTCCGTCGGACGGCTATTATGTGACCCGTGTCCTGTCCGACGGGTTTCTGACGCCTCTCGGCATCGACGTCATCCAGATCCCGACCAGCGACTACGCGACCGCCGACTTCACCGGCGCCGCGGTGGTCTACCTTGAAACGCCGTCGAATCCCGGCCTTGATGTGGTCGATATCGCCGCCATCACCGCCCGCGTAAAGGCCGCCGGGGCCAGGACCATCGCCGACAACACGACGATGACTCCGCTTCTGCAACGCCCGCTGGATCTTGGCTGCGACCTTGTCGTGGCCGCCGATACCAAGGCCCCCGCCGGGCATTCCGACGTTCTCTTTGGCCATGTTGCGGGCCGCGACACAACGCTGATGACCCGAATTCGCGACTGGCGCCGGATGTCCGGGGCGATTGCGGGTCCGTTCGAGGCTTTCCTGGTCCATCGCGGGCTGGAAACGCTGGAGGTCCGGCTAGAGCGGATGTGCGCGTCGGCCGCGATCATCGCCGACCGGCTGGCCGGACACGCGGCAGTGCGAAACCTTCGCTACCCGGGCCTGGCCGATGATCCGTCGAACTGGGCGGTTGGCGGCCAGATGGCGAACGGAGGGTTTCTGATCGGGTTTGAACTGGCAGATGCCGGGGTCGCCGAAGGCTTTCTGGCCCACTGCCCGCTTGTCGAACAATCCACCAGCTTTGGCGGCACGCATTCGGCGGGGGAACGCCGGGCGCGCTGGGGCGACAGGGTGCCGGAGGGCTTCATCCGGCTGTCAGTCGGTGTCGAGCCGGTCGAGGTCCTCTGGGCCGCTATCGCGTCAGCGCTTGATGGTTGAGGCCATTTAGAGGCTGTCGAGAATCCGGGCAGCTTCGGTTTGCGGATCAGCGAGGGGCGCGCGATCCTCGCCGGGGAAGAACCGGGCGCGGGTCGCGGTCGGCATCGGGCGCGGCGTCTCGATCAGAACACGCGGGCCGTGCCTGACCGTCTCGGCCTGCCAGCTGCGGGCAAGGGCGATCTGGGCGGCCTTGGTCGCGCCGTAGGCCCCGAAGAACGGCAGACCGGCGCGGGGATCGTCAAGGAAGACAGCGGTGCCGTCATGCGCGCGCAGCAGCGGTTCCACCATCGGGATCAGCATCCCAGTCGCGCGGGTGTTGATGGCCAGGGACTTCTCCCAGTCCTTCTGATCGATCGACCCTGCCGGGGCCAGCGGGGCCGCGTGGATCGCCGCATGGACCCAAAGACCAAGGCCGCCCCAGCGCTCATGGATAGACAGGCACAGATGCCGCATCGCGTCGTCGTTTGCGACATCCATTGGCGCGAGGGTCAGCCCGCCCGTGCCCGGGAGGCCCGCCGCCTTGACCCGGTCGTCCAGCTCTTCCAGCCCGCCGACGGTACGGGCGACGGCGACCACATGCCAGCCCCGCAGCGCCAGTTGTTCGGCAATTGCAAAGCCAAGGCCGCGCGAGGCGCCGGTGACAAGGGCAATTCTTTGGGTCATGGGTCGGTCCTTGCGGGGCTGCTGTAGCCTCCAGCGGGGATATTTGCGCAAAGTTGAAAGGGCAAGGGGGTCAGCGCTTGCCGTAGCCAGCAGCAAGTTCCGCCAGCCGCGCGCGGATGATGTGCTCGAGGAGCGCATCGGGCAACGGTCGGTCAGGGGTGAAAAGGACGCCGGACTTGGAGGTTTGGAAGGGGGTACAGTCGATCAGCGGGATCACAGTGCCGGAATGGGGGTAGAGGCCGAGGTGTTTGGCGAAGGCAGCGTAGCCCACCACCATCTTGCCCTTGGGCACCGGTTGGCGGAAGCCGGGCATGGCATAGGACATGCATTCGATATGATCGTGGAGGAGGGTTGTCAGGCGGGCGCGCAGGGCGATAAGGGCGTCGCGTTGGTCGGGCGGGAGGGCGGCGAGGTAGGCTTCAACCGGGGCGGTCACTCCGCTGCCTTCATCTCGAAGCCTTCCTCGATCTTGTCGGACGGGGCCACCGGGTAGTCGCCCGAGAAGCAGGCGTCGCAGAAGCGTGGCTGCGTCGCGTCACGGCCAGCGGCCTCGCCTGCGGCACGGTAGAGGCCGTCGAGGGACACGAACTTCAGGCTGTCGACGCCGATCCAATCGCGCATCTCGTCCTCGCTCATTGTGGCGGCGAGGAGTTTGGACCGTTCCGGCGTGTCGACACCGTAAAAGCAGGGCCAGGCGGTGGGGGGTGAGGCGATGCGGAAGTGGACTTCGGCCGCACCCGCCTCAAGGATCATGTCCTTGATCTTGCGGCTGGTGGTGCCGCGGACGACAGAGTCGTCGACCAGGATGACACGCTTCCCTTTGATCAGCGCGCGGTTGACGTTCAGCTTCAGCCGCACACCCATGTTGCGGATATGGTCGGTCGGCTCGATGAAAGTGCGGCCCATGTACTGGTTGCGGATGATGCCCATCGCGTAGGGAATGCCGCTTTCCTGGCTGTAGCCGATGGCCGCCGGGGTACCGCTGTCGGGGACCGGGCATACCAAATCGGCGTCCACCGGGGCCTCGCGGGCCAGCTCCACGCCGATCTGGCGGCGGGTTTCATAGACCGACCGGCCGCCGAGAATGCTGTCGGGGCGGCTGAAATAGACGTTCTCGAAGATGCAGAAGCGGGATTTCGCAGGGGCGAAGGGGCGGGTGCTTTCGACCTTGTTGCCTTCGATGATGACCATTTCACCTGGCTCGATTTCGCGCACGAAATCGGCGCCGATGATGTCAAGGGCGCAGGTTTCCGACGAAAGCGCCCAGCCATGATCCGAGATGCGGCCAAGAACCAGCGGGCGGACCCCCAGGGGATCGCGCACGCCGATCAGTTTCGTCCGGGTCATCGCGACGACCGAAAAGGCCCCCTCGACCCGACGGAGCGCGTCCTTGATGCGTTCGGCGATGGTCTTCTGGATCGACCGCGCCATCAGATGGATGATGCACTCACTGTCCGAGGAGGATTGGAAGATGCTGCCGCGTTCAATCAGTTCACGGCGCAGCGCGGTGGCGTTGGTCAGATTGCCGTTATGGGCGATGGCGCAGCCGCCCATCGAGAACTCACCGAAGAAGGGCTGTACGTCGCGGATTGCGGTCGCACCCTTCGATCCAGCGGTGGAATAGCGCACATGGCCGATAGAGAGGGGGCCGGGCAGCGTATCCATGACATCGGCTTTGGTGAAGTTATCGCGGACGTAGCCAAAGCGACGGGCCGAGTTGAAGCCGTGGTCGGGATGGTAGCTGACGATGCCGCCCGCCTCTTGCCCGCGGTGCTGAAGGGCATGCAGGCCAAGTGCCACGAAGTTCGACGCGTCGGCAACGCCAACCACACCGAATATGCCGCATTCCTCCTTCAGCTTGTCGTCGTCGAAGGGGTGAGTGCGGAAAGGGGCCATGCGTCCGAATCCTCCGTGGCGTTGCCGCAGTGTTTACGGCAGCGGGTCGGGGCTGTCACGCCCCGAAACGCTGCGGAACGCGCCAGAGCGGCCGGTCAGGGGTTCGTGGCCGGTGCTTCGGGTGCCGGTGCTTCCGGTGTTGGCGCTTCGGTCGCTGGGGCTGCGGGTTCGATTGTCGGAGCAGTGCCTGTCGCGCAGACATTGGTCAGGTCGTTGTAGCGATCAACGATCCATCCGGGCGCGTCATTGGGGATGTTCTCGTCAATCCGGGCCTGGAAGTTCGCGAAGACAAGGGCAGTGCGGCTTTCGTCGATCATGGCGATCTTCTGGTCGGACAGCACCCGGTCGTAGACGATGAACGCGATGGCGATCAGCAGGATACCGCGTGCAGCGCCAAAGAGGAAGCCAAGCGCCTGGTCGATCCCGCCCAGGGCCGACCGCTGGACGGCGCTCGAGAAGAGGGGCGTAAAGAGTGCCGCGACGATAAGGCCGATCACGAAGACGCCAGCGAAGGCGGCAACGACGGAAAGTTCGCAACTGTCGGACAGGAATTCACCGATCACCGGCAGTTCCTTGACCAACGGCTGAACCCCCGGCGCAAAGTAAAAGGCAGCGATCGCCGCGCCAATCCAGCCGAGGATCGCCATCAGCTCTCGGACCAGCCCGCGTGAGAAGGCAAGGATGGCCGAGACAATGACGATAAGTGCCGCGACACCGTCCACTGCGGTCAGGTTTTCCAAGAGGTCTTCCATCTGTCTCGTCCCCAATCCATTCTTTGCAGAGGCTTATCCCGCCCCGAACATTTCGCCGACAAAGGCCGTTAGGTCGGCGATCTGCCGAACCTTCATGCCAGAGCCCCCCTCAATCTTCGAATGAGAGGGCAGAGTTGCCTGTGAGAAACCAAGTTTCGAGGCTTCTTTCAACCTGTTTTCGGTTTGACCGACAGGACGAAGCGCGCCAGAGAGGCTGATTTCCCCGAAAAGCACCATATCTGGCGGAATTGCCACATCCTCGCGTGCCGAAAGGAGCGCCCCCGCAACTGCAAGATCGGCGGCCGGTTCACTGACCCGCAACCCACCGGCAACGTTCAGGAAAACGTCAAGCCCGGTGAAAGGGATGCCGCAGCGGGCCTCGAGCACCGCAAGGATCGTCGAAACCCGGCCAGAGTCGAGGCCGACAACCGTGCGGCGGGGGCTGGAAAGCGTCGACGGGGCGACGAGGGCCTGGATCTCGGTGAGGACCGGCCGTGTGCCCTCGATACCGGCAAAGACCGCCGAGCCTGGGGCGGGCTGATCGCGGTTGGCAAGGAAGAGCGCCGAGGGGTTCGGCACCTCGGCCAGCCCGGCACCGGTCATTTCGAAGACCCCGATCTCATCCGCCGGGCCGAAGCGGTTCTTGACCGCACGGAGGATGCGGAACTGGTGGCCGCGCTCGCCCTCGAAGTAAAGGACGGTGTCGACCATGTGCTCGACCACCCGGGGCCCGGCGATCTGGCCATCCTTGGTGACATGGCCGACAAGGATCACGGCGACGCCTCGGCGTTTGGCAAAGGTCACCAGTTCATGCGCGGCGGCGCGGACCTGGGAGACGGAACCCGGGGCGGCCTCGACCTGATCAAGCCACATGGTCTGGATCGAGTCGATGACCGCAAGAGCAGGCCGTTCGGCATCCAGCGTGGTCAGGATGTCACGCAGGTTTGTCTCGGCCCCCAGCTGGACCGAGGCGTCGGACAGACCAAGGCGCTGCGCCCGCATGCGGATCTGGGCGGCAGCTTCCTCGCCGGAGATGTAAAGGCATTTCAGGCCCTTCCGGGCAAAGCTGGCGGTGGCCTGAAGAAGCAGCGTCGATTTCCCGATCCCCGGATCGCCCCCGACAAGGATGGCCGAGGCGGGCACAAGACCACCGCCAAGGACGCGGTCAAGCTCGTCGATGCCGGATGAGGCGCGCGGCGGCGGGGCTTCTTCGGTCGCGAGGTCGGATAGTGGGATGGTCCGCCCCTTGGCCCCCAGGGATTTTGGGCCGGTCGAAAGCGGGGCCTCTTCGACAATGGTGTTCCAGCCGCCGCAGGCGTCACATTTACCCGCCCATTTGCGATAGGCTGCACCGCAGACAGTGCAGGTGAAAGACGCACTCTGTTTCATGGGGCGAGACACTGCCCGGAATGTTGGGCAGCATCAAGGCAGCCCGCGCACCGGAATTTTCGAAAATTCCGGATCGGAGCCTTAAAGGCTCCGCTGCGATTTCTTCGAAGAAATCGCCCGCGCGGGGTCAGGCCTCGGGCTTCGATTGCCACGAGATCAGGATCGAGGCGAGGACACAGGCGGAAAAGAGGTATAGCCCCCAGCCGGTTTCAATCGTGACCATGCCGACGCCTTTGACCAGCACGATGTAGATCGCGATCAGGAAGATGTCGGCCATCGCAAGCTTGCCGAGGATGTTGAGCGCCGGAAGGGTTCTGGGGCTGAGGAGGTCGAAATGCAGAAGGGCAAGGCCGATAGTCTTGGCATATGGCGCGAAGATCGCAAGGAAGGTGACGAGAAGAGCGAGGGCCGCGTCGGATTCCCAAAGGGACTGGAGGCCGGTGATGACGCTGATCTCGTCCATCCCGAAGATCGGCAGGAGGGCCGCGCGCAGGAGCGGGGCGAACCAGGCAATGGGGAAGAGGATGAGGAGGGTCAGGTTGAGGTATTTCATCGGCGTTTCCCTTGGCTGGCGTCGGGACCGGAGAGCTTCGTACCCTGCGGACATTCCGCAGGATAGCTGAAGAAGACAAAGACAGGTTCGCCGTCATCTGACCGAGGGGATCGGCCCATCCGCCCGCCCATGAATGAACTGTTGTACGTAAGGGTCAGACGTGGCGTCCATTTCCCCGACCGGGCCGGTCCAGCGGATCACCCCACCATGCAGCATCGCCACATTATCGGCAATCGCGCGGACGGAGGACATGTCGTGGGTGATGGTCATCGCGGTTGCCCCCATCTCGACCACAATCTCGCGGATCAGTTCGTTGATGACCCCCGCCATGATCGGGTCCAACCCGGTGGTCGGCTCATCAAAGAAGATGATCTCGGGTTCCGCCGCGATGGCGCGGGCAAGGCCGACACGTTTCTGCATGCCGCCGGAAAGCTCGGCGGGAAAAAGGTCGGCGGTCTCGGGTTTCAGGCCGACACGGCGGAGTTTTTCCACGGCGATCTCGCGCGCCTGGGGCTTCGGCAGCGCCTTCGCGCCGCGCATCAGGCGGAAAGCCACGTTTTCCCAGACACGCAAAGAATCGAACAGCGCCCCGCCCTGAAACAGCATCCCGAACCGGGCGAGAAAGGCGTCGCGGTCGGTCTTGGTGACATCCTGTCCATCCAGCGTGATCTGGCCCGCATCGGGCCGCACAAGGCCGAGGATGCATTTCAACAGGACCGACTTGCCGGTTCCCGACCCGCCAATGATCACCATCGACGTACGCGAGGCAATTGTCAGGTTCACCCCCTGCAGAACCCGGTTGGCCCCGAAATGCTTGTGAACGTCGGTCAGCGTGATCATGAGGTGAAGAAGACCTCGGTCAGGACATAGTTCGCGGCCAGGATCAGCACGCTGGCCGAGACAACTGCGGCCTTGGTTGCGGCCCCCACGCCCTGCGCCCCCCGGGCAGAGTTCATGCCGTGGTAGCAACCCATCAGCGCGACAATGAAGCCAAAGACCGCGCCTTTCACCAGGCCCGAACCGACATCCCAGGGTTCGAGGAAATCGGAGGTATTCTTCAGATAGGCGGCAGAGTTGAAGTCGAGCCGGGTGATACCCACCAGCCAGCCCCCCATGATTCCGATGGCATCGCCCACCGCGACCAGCACCGGCATCGCCAGGGTCGCGGCCAGAACTCGGGGAACGGCAAGGTATTTCAACGGGTTGGTCGAAAGTGTGACCAGCGCGTCGATCTGCTCGGTGACCTTCATCGTGCCGATCTCGGCGGCAATGGAGCTGGCCACGCGGGCAGCAACCATCAGGCCTCCCAGCACTGGCCCAAGCTCGCGTGTCATGCCGATGGCGACGATCGAGGGGACGACCGCCTCGGCATTGAAGCGCGACCCGCCCGCGTAGATTTGCAGAGCCAAAGCGCCGCCGGTGAAGATCGCGGTCATGCCGACGACCGGCAGGGAATACCAGCCGATCTGCAGCAGCGAATGGCCGAATTCGCGCAGGTAGAAGGGCGGCCGCAGGATGTGGCCAAGGATCGCCGTGGCAAACAGCGTGACTCGGCCTATGGCGGCGATGGCTTCAAGGACGGGCCGTCCGATTGCTGCCAACCCCTCTGCGATCATGATTTGCGCTCCTGATAGCGGCGGGAATAGCGCGGGCCGAGCGCGGTCAGTATCTCATAGCCGATTGTCCCGGCCGCGTCAGCAAGGCTGTCGATGCCCTGACTCGGACCGATGATGTCAAGGCTGCGCGGCACTTCGGGCAGATGTGTGATGTCGACCGTGATCAGGTCCATCGACACCCGACCGACAAGCGGGCAGGGGACATCGCCGTCCCAGAGCCGGGCCTTGTTCGACAATGTCCGAGGCAGGCCATCCGCATAGCCACCGGCAACAGTTGCGATGATGGACGGCTTCTCGGCCACCCAGCTGCAACCGTAGCCCACGGTCTCGCCGGGCGCCACCTCGCGCGTCTGGATCACCGGCAGCGACAGGGTCAGTGCCGGGATCGCCGCCTCATGGGGGCGACCGCCATAAAGGCCGATGCCGGGGCGGGTCAGGTCGAAATGGTAGCGCCTGCCCAGAAGAATGCCGCCGGTGGCCGACAGACTGCGGGGCAGGCCGGTGCCGTCAGTCATCGCGTGAAAGGCCTTGAGTTGCGCCTCGTTCGCCGGATGGTCGGGCTCGTCGCCGCAAGCGAGGTGGCTGAGCAGCAGCTCCGGCCCCGCCTCGATCAGGATCGGGGCCACGGCTTGCCATTCCAGCAGCTCGACACCCAGGCGATTCATTCCGGTGTCCAACTGAACTCCGAATGGGTGGCGAGGAAGCGATTCGAGGTGGCGGGTAATCTGCTCGAGGCTGTTCAACATCGGCGTCAGGTCGAGGTCATGGATCATCTCGGTGTCGCCAGGCATGTGGCCGGACAGAACCGCGATCTGCGGCCCGGGGCCAAGCGCCTGCCGGACGACGGAACCTTCCTCGGCATAGGCCACGAAGAACCGTCGCGCACCGGTCTGGGCCAGCGCACGAACCACGCGGGCCGCGCCAAGGCCATAGGCGTCGGCTTTGACCACAGCAGCGGTTTGCACATCGGGGCCGGTCAACCGGTCAAGCGCACGCCAGTTTGCGGCTATGGCATCAAGATCAATGGTCAGGGTCGCAGTCGCCATCAGGCTCTTTTGACCGGGCATGGGCCGGGGTCAAGCGGAAACCTCAGCGTGAGTTGCTCTTGCCCTCTGGCCCGGCACGCGCGACGGTCGGTCGACAAGGAGCTTTGGATATGGCGGAAGAGACGGAAGACGGTGACGGCGCATATCTGACGCTCTTGTGCTGGATCGGGCTGGCGATTGCGGCATTGGATGCTTTTTTGCAGCCCTTGCCCCAAGGTCTGACCTTGGCCGCCCTTGTGCTTGCCTTTCTTGCCGGGGGGGTGCCGGCCGCAGGGACTGCCCTGAAAGAGCTTTGGCAGGACAAGCGGCTTGATATCGATCTCTTGATGGTCGTTGCCGCCTTGGCAGCTGCTGCCGTTGGGGCCGCGCTTGAAGGTGCAGTGCTGCTGGCGCTTTTCTCGCTGTCCCAGACCTTGGAGCATCGAGCCATGGGCAAAGCGCGGCGGGCGGTCGAGGCGCTGATGCATCTGCGACCAGAAACTGCTTTGCGCGAAGGTGCCGGCGGGGTGGAAGAGGTGCCCGTCGCCGATCTTCTGCCCGGCGACCGGGTCATCCTTCGGCCGGGCGCAAGGGTGCCTGTGGACGGACTGGTGATTGTGGGCTCGGGTCATATGGATGAAAGCAACGTCACCGGCGAATCTGCCCCGGTCCGCAAAGACCCAGGTGCCGCCGTACATGAGGCGACCGTCAACCTGGACGCGGTCTTGACGGTCGAGGTCACGCGCGGACTTGCGACCAGCACGGTTTCCCAGATGATCCGGCTGGTGACCGAAGCGCAGGCGATGAAATCGCCGTCCGAGCGGTTTTCCGACTGGTTCGGGCAGCGCTATACTGTTGCGGTGCTGGCGGGATCGGTGCTGGCCTTTGTCGGATTTCGGCTGGTGGGCTATTCGGGCGGCGACGCGCTTTACAGGGCCGCGACGCTTCTGGTCGCGGCAAGCCCCTGCGCGGTGGTGATCTCGGTTCCGGCAGCGGTGCTGTCGGCCTTGTCTGCGGCGGCGCGGGGCGGGGTTCTGTTCAAGGGCGGTGCTGCGCTCGAAGGTTTGGCCGACGTGCGGACTTTCGCCTTCGACAAGACCGGTACACTGACCACAGGTAAGGCTAGTGTGACAGGGATCACTGCCCTCAAGGGGGGTGAGACAGCGTTCCTGGCCCTTCTTGCGGGGTTGGAAGCGCAGTCCGAACACCCGATCGCAGGGGCCCTGCGGCGCGAGATGGCGGCGCGGGGCATTGATCCAGCCCCGGTGCGCGACGTACAGACCCATCCAAGCGAAGGCATAGTGGGTACGGATGATCAGGGCGCGCTTTGGGCCGGAAACCGGCGCATGCTGGCCCGGATGGGGGGCGAGATGCCTGCAGCGCTTGCGGAAATGGGCAACGGGTCCGAAACGCTGGTCATGGTCGGGCGCGGTTCCGTTGTCCTCGGGGCGGTGACGGTGGCCGATACCCCGCGCGAGACGGCTGCGGCGTCGATTTTGGCTCTCCGCGCGGGAGGAGCCGAAATTCTTATGATGACCGGCGACCGGGCCGAAGTCGCGGCGAGAATCGGGGCCGAGCTTGGCTTGCGGCCCGCCGAGATCCATTCCGGCCTCTTGCCCGGCGACAAGGTTCACCTGGTCAATGCCGCCGCCGCCCGCGGCAAGGTCGCCTTCATTGGCGACGGGGTGAATGATGCGGCAGCCCTCGCCCGGGCCGATGTGGGCGTGGCGATGGGGGTTGCGGGCAGCGAAGTGGCGCTGCAGGCCGCCGACGTCGCCTTGATGGCCGAGGACATGACCAAGCTTGCCGCCGCAAGGGCGCTGGCCCGGCGAACCGCGCGGGTAATCCGGCAGAACCTGACGCTGGCGATCGGCGCGATGGTGGTTCTGGTGATCGGAAGCGCCTTCTTCGAGCTGCCGCTGCCCCTCGCGGTCATCGGCCATGAAGGCGGAACGCTGCTGGTGGTGCTGAACGGGTTGCGGCTCTTGGCCGACCCGATCCGCACCCGCACCCGCAGCTAGACTGGGCCCCTAGAACCCCACGTCCGGCCCGCCCGAGCCCTGCCAGGGTTTGGCCAAGTTGCCAAAGCGGGTGAAGCGACCTTCGAAGCTTAGCTCAACTGTGCCGATGGGTCCGTGGCGCTGCTTGCCAATGATGATCTCGGCCTTGCCATGCACGTTTTCCATCATCGCCTGCCATTGCGCCATCTTCTCCAGCTCATGATCGCCCGGCTTTTCCCTCTCGCGGTAGTATTCCTCGCGGAACACGAACATCACCACATCGGCGTCCTGCTCGATCGACCCGGATTCGCGCAGATCGGACAGCTGCGGCCGCTTGTCGTCGCGGTTTTCCACCTGACGCGACAGCTGGGACAAAGCGATCACCGGGATGTCCAGTTCCTTCGCGATGGCCTTCAGGCCCTGGGTGATTTCTGAGACTTCCTGCACCCGGTTTTCCTTGGACGAGCCCTTCAGAAGTTGCAGGTAGTCGATGATCAGCACGTCCAGCCCATGCGTCCGTTTCAGACGACGGGCGCGGGCGGCGACCTGGGAAATCGGCAGGGCCGGGGTGTCGTCGATGTAAAGCGGGCAGGCCTCCAACGCTTTGGCGGCCTCGACGAAGCGGCGGAATTCCTGTTCGGTCATGTCGCCACGGCGGATTTGTTCAGACGGCACCTCCGAGGCTTCCGACAGGATACGGGCGGCCAACTGTTCCGCCGACATTTCCAACGAGAAAAACCCCACGACCCCGCCTTCGACGGCCCCTTCGCTGCCATCCGGCAGGCGGCCGCGCCTATGCGCCTTGGCGATGTTGAACGCGATGTTGGTGGCAAGCGAGGTCTTGCCCATCGACGGGCGCCCGGCAAGGATCAGAAGGTCAGACGGGTGCAGCCCGCCCAGCTTCTTGTCCATGTCGATCAGGCCGGTCGAGATGCCCGCAAGCCCGCCATCACGCTGATAGGCAGCGTTGGCCATGTTGACAGCGTCGGTTACCGCTTTGAGAAAGCTTTGAAATCCGCGCTCGGCGCTGCCCTGTTCGCCCAGCTTGTAAAGCCGTTGTTCGGCTTCGATGATTTGGTCCTTCGGCTCGCTCGCCACCTCGACCTTGGCGGCCTGCGCGGCGATGTCGCGGCCAAGCTGGATCAGCTCGCGGCGAACAGCCAGATCATAGATCATCTGCGCATAATCCCGCGCCGCATAGGCCGAGATTGCCGCCCCGGCAAGGCGCACCAGATACGACGGGCCACCCAGCTCTTTCAGCCCGGCATCATCGTCAAGAAAGGCCTTCAGCGTCACTGGCGAGGCCAGCGCGTTCTTCTGGATGCGTGCGGCCGCGATCTCGAAGATGCGCTGGTGGACAGGGTCAAAGAAATGCTCGGCTTTCACCAGGGCGGCAATACGGTCGTAGACCTCGTTATTGGTCAGAATCGCGCCGAGAAGCTGTTGTTCGGCTTCGATGTTGTGGGGCAGAACGTCCGGCTCGGCAGGCAGGGCAGCGGGGACGAAGGGTCGTAACGGGGTAATCTCGGTCATCTCTGCCTCCATGAAGCGCCCTCTTTGCCCGATCCGAAGACCCGTCCGCAAGGCGGGAACAACTCGGTGGATAAGGCGGGGCCCGACCGCGCTTGGGCGCAGTTTGTTCTGGCGATCCTACCACATGTCGGGGCCGGTGCGAAGTCGCCTACCAAAGATGTCGATTCGCGGCGTGCTTATCCCCAAAGGCTCCACAAGCCCGCCCACCGGAAAGTCTGGGCTGCCAAGACGTCAGGCGGGTTTTCGCGCCTCTTGCCAGGCGCGGGGGGCGGTCAGGAAAGCTTCGACCTCGGCCAGGGTCGCCGCATCGAAGCTGCCTTGCGCGCGGGCCTCAGCCAAGACGTCCCACCAGGTGCATAGGTGGTGGAGTTTGACACCATGGTCGGCAAGCCGCGCCTCGGTTTCGGGGAAAATGCCGTAGTAGAAGATCACCGCCGTATGGCCACAGGTCGCGCCGGTTTCACGGATCGCGGCGACGAAAGAGAGTTTCGAGCCGCCATCGGTGGTCAGGTCCTCGACCAGAAGCACCCGCTCGCCTTCGTTCATCGCGCCCTCGATCCGGGCATTGCGGCCATAGCCTTTCGGCTTCTTGCGGACATAGGTCATCGGCAGGGCCAGCCGTTCGGCCACCAATGCGGCGAAGGGGATGCCTGCGGTCTCACCACCCGCGATATTGTCGAAGGCTTCGAACCCGGCCTCGCGCATTACGGTGATGGTAAGGAAATCCATCAGCACCGACCGGATGCGTGGGTAGCTGATCAGCTTGCGGCAATCGATATAGGTGGGGGACGCCAAGCCGCTTGCCAGTGTAAAGGGCGTCTCGGCGTTGAAATGGACGCATTTGATTTCCAGCAGCGCCCGGGCGGTCAAGCGGGCGATTTCCTCTTTCGGCGGGAAGGCGGCGGGGATCATCATGGTCCTTTCAGGTTCCGAATTTTCAACGAAAATTCGGGGCTTAGAGGGCGACGTGCCAGTGGACGGGGAAGCCGGGATTGAAGACGGTCACGGGGCCTGCCTCGGAATGGATCTTCTCGGGCCAGACGCAGGGTTCGGCGCGCTTTTCGAGGCGGAGGGTGCCTTCGTTGACCGGCAGGCGATAGAAGGCAGGACCGTGCAGCGAGGTGAAGCCCTCCAGCCGGTCCAGCGCAGCTTCCTCGTCAAACACATCCGCAAGAAGCGATAACGTATTGGTCGCAGTGAAGCAGCCCGCGCAGCCGCAGGCATGCTCTTTTAAGGCATCCACATGCGGGGCGCTGTCGGTGCCAAGAAAGTAGCGAGGCGAGCCGGAGGTCGCCGCCGTCCTCAGGGCCAGCCGGTGCTTTTCACGTTTAGCAACCGGGAGGCAGTAGTAATGCGGCCTGATCCCGCCTGCGAGGATATGGTTGCGGTTGATGATCAGGTGGTGCGTCGTGATCGTCGCGGCTAGGTTTTCGCTGCCTTCTGACGCATAGGCCGCACCTTCCTCGGTCGTGATGTGCTCCATCACGATCCGAAGCTCGGGCAGCCTCTGGCGCAATGGGGCAAGGACGGTGTCGATGAACACCGCCTCCCGATCGAAGATGTCGACCTCTGGGTCCGTCACCTCGCCATGGGTGCAAAGCGGCAGGCCGATCTCGGCCATTTTCTCCAGCACCGGCATGACCTTAGCCAGGTCGCGCACCCCGGAAGCCGAGTTGGTCGTCGCCCCCGCCGGGTAAAGCTTGACCGCTTTCACCGACCCCGAGGCATGGGCGCGGGCCACATCTTTGGGATCTGTGCCTTCGGTCAGATAAAGCGTCATCAGCGGCTCAAAGGCCATGTTTGCCGGCAGGGCGGCCAGAATGCGCGCCCGGTAGGCCTCGGCCTCGGCAAGCGTGACGACCGGCGGCACCAGGTTCGGCATCACGATCGCCCGGGCAAAATGGCGGGCGGTTTCGGGCAGGACCGCCCGCAGCATTGCGCCATCGCGCAGGTGTAGGTGCCAGTCGTCGGGTCGGCGGATTGTGATCTGGTGCATGACGCGCCCCGGGTATCGCAAACCTGACTGCGTTTCCAGTGGCATCGCTGTGGCAGCACGAAGTAGGGTCTGTAGAATTCCAACGGAGTTGCCACATGATCCGCATCTTTTTCTTTACCATCGCCGCAGCTTTCTGCGTCTGTCATCCTGGACTTGCGCAAGACCTCGATTGCAAGGCGGCGATGACGCAGCAAGAAATGAACATCTGTGCCCTGCGGGACATGCAGGCCGCCGATGCGGAGATGAAAAAGGCATACCAGCAGGCCATCTCCGCAATGCGGGCAATTGACGATAACCTGCCCCCCGAATTGACCGGGGCGGAAGAGGCTGTCGTGGCGGCTCAATTAGCATGGTCTGCGTATAGCAATGTAAGCTGCAAAGCGCTTGGTTTTGCGTTGCCCGCCAACTCGGCGAAGGGTCATTCGCTCGACGATTGCCATAGAAGGATGATTTTGAACCGAACGGCCGAACTCAAGATGCTGACCGTTGAGTGAATCTCGCCCGTCAGTTCGGCCAAACTGCGGGCAAAGCGCGGCGCGGTCGGGCACCAGGTGTCCGACCGGCAGACCTTGATCTCGCGTTTTGGGTAACCCAGAGTCGGTCCGCGGGCAGGACCGCCCGCGGCATAGCGCCATCGCGCAGGTGTACGTGCCAGTCGTCGGGTCGGCGGATTCTGATCTGGTGCATGGGCGGCTCAGGTAACGTAATCCGGACTGCGTTTCCAGTGGCATCGCGGCGATCACTGCGACAAGATGACGAAAGCCAAGGAGAACGCAATGCTACGATCCGTCTTCATCCTGTCTGCCGCACTTCTTGTACTGTCTGTTCTCGGTCGGCCTGCTGCAGCCGAAAACATCAGTTGTGCGAACGCGGTGGCGCAGCAAGAGTTGAACCAATGCGCCTATGCCAACTGGGAAGCGGCGGACGCCGAGCTTAACGCGGTCTACAAGGTCGCCATCGCCATGCTGGAACAGTGGGACGCGGACCTTCCCGCCGACGAGAAGGGTGGCGCGAAAGCCCTGCGTGAGGCGCAGCGGGCCTGGATCACCTTCCGCGACAAAACCTGTGAAGCCGAGGGCTATGCAATGAAAGGTGGCAGTGCCGAGCCGCTTTTGGTCTATGGCTGCATGCGTGTCGTCACCAAAGAGCGCACAGCGCATCTGCAAGGCATGATCGACGGTTTCGGCGGCTGATCAGCCGTCGCCGCCGGTAAGTTCGGTCAGGCGACGGGCAAAACGCGGTGCCTTCAGCCGCGACGTGACAGACCGGCAAATCTTGATCTCGCGCTTTGGATGCCCGGAAAGACGGGCTGCGGCCAAAACGGCGCCCAGATAGCTGCCGTTCGACCGCCGCCCGCGCCAGAGCCACGAGAAGAGTTCCGGCGAAAGGGTGCCATCCATCGCCGCTTCGAGGATGCGGTCGAGAACGTTCATTTCGCGCAGCGTGTCTTCGGTGCCCTCGCCTGTATAGCGGGCCCGCAGCGGCACGGCCCAGGGACGTTGGAAAAGGGCGGCATGCATCGCGTCGGGCTGGTAAAGGGGATCGTGAATGAGCCAGACTTTCGAGGCGCTCTCGGTCATGTCCGGCGCATAGCCATAGCGACCGCGAAAGTTGATCCTGCGCGCGGTGCGGTGCCGTTTGTCCCAGCCTGTCAGTGCCGGATCAAGTGTCGCGCGGGGCGAAATCAGAACCAGCTCGGCCGAAGGTGCCGTGATCGAATAGGCCGCCGCCGCATAGCCTGCGCGACCTGCTCCGTAAAAGACCACGCGGTCGAAGTCCTCCAGGAATCCGTCATCCGCAAGTCGGTCGAAGTACCGAAACACTGCCGGATCGCGCCACCAGGTCTCGCCTTCTGCAAGGATCGTCAGGATCGACCAGCCGCGCGCTTTGGCCAGCGCGAAATGCTCGGGCAGCTTGTCGTCACGCTCGCGCAGGGTGGCGGCATCCTCGAAGGTGACCAGAAGCAGCGGGCGTTCTTCGGCAAAGAAGGCGTAATGCCGGTCGCCAAGCGGCAGAAAATCGCCATCTTCCTCGGCAATCTTCAGCATCGCATGCTGCCAGTCAGGAGGCTGATTTGGGTCGTTCATGGCGAACATGGGCACTAAAGGTTCCGGACGGCTACCACCCAACCTTGGCGAGAGAAGTCGGCAACGACAAGGCTTCGCTGTGGCGACATACGTTTTGGTCACACGGACCCAGCGTCATTGGACCGTTTCTTTTCCGACAAACAACTTCAGGCAGATTTTGTGCATCCTTGATCAGCCTCAGGTGGTTTTGAGTCCAATGAACGGCTTCCAGATCGACTCGGCTTCCGCTCGGTCAAGCGCCCGTGTCGGTGGCGTCATCAGCAATTGGCCAAAGAGCGTACGCCAGGCATCATCCTGCATTAGCTCACGAAACCGGGCGTGACGCCATGCGACGGCCTTATCGTGAAGTGGTCCAAGCATCGGGTCCGAGAGCAGCTCTTCACGAAGAGCATCACTGGTCAAAGCAAGAATCGTCCGGTCTTCTTCCTGAACGAAGTTACGCTCGACCCAATAGCCCATGCCAAGCGCTTCACCGGCATGCACGGCCCGGCCGCGATCGGCCTTGACCAGATAGCTTTGCATCGCCCCCAGGGCATAGTGGTTCAGCTGGACCAGAGCATAGTTGTCGCGGCCGATCTCCGAGAAAATGCGCTTCGTGTGATAGGCCGCAGGCAAGGTGCGACCCGCGCCGTCGAACCAACGCTGCGACGCCATCCGATCCGTCACCGGGCTCCGGGGGCGATGGACGCCAAGCTTGCCGTAGCTGCCATCATTGCGGACCAGGGTCTTGAACAGCGCCGCGCGCCACGGCCAATGCAGCACGGCAGGTGCCGCTTTCGTGAAGGTCTCGGTCACCGGCTGATCGACATAGTCAACAATCCCGGGGTTGCCGAACAACCGCCAGGTCAGGGTAATCGCCGTCGCGTCCGGAAGCGCCGCCACGAGCGCGGGGATCGTCCGGTTGCCCACATGGATGTTGACGAATTCGTCGATGTCGAGAGGCAACAGCCAATCCGCCCCTTGCACCAACGGATGCTTGTCTGCCTGCTTTAGCGCCGCCCACTGCGGGCCCTGCGGGTGGGGTCCGGGGTTAGAGAGATGCACAAGCCAGCCCAGGTCCTGCAGCCGGTCCAGCATGTCGTCGGTGCCATCGGTGCAATCATTGGAAAACACGAGAAAATCGGTGATCCCCGCCGCGTGATGATGCGCCAGCCATTCCAACAGGAACGCCCCCTCGTTGCGCACCGTCAGTACTGCGGTCACCCGCATTGCGGCCCTCGTTTCATCTGTCCGAAAACATCCCCACAGCACGCAGCCACGGCCCCGACCGGACGCGCCGGTCGAGGACTAGCACGACCGGCACGGTGCCGCAAAATCAGAAAAACGCCTGCAGCCCGGTGATCGCCCGGCCAAGGATCAGCGCATGGATGTCATGCGTGCCCTCATAGGTGTTCACGGTTTCCAGGTTCACCATGTGGCGCATGATCTGGAAATCTTCCTGGATACCGTTGCCGCCATGCATGTCGCGCGACCAGCGGGCGATCTCCAGCGCCTTGCCGCAGTTGTTGCGCTTGATCAGCGAAATCATCTCGGGTGCGGCATTTGCCTCGTCCAAAAGCCGCCCGACCCGAAGCGAGGCCTGCAGCCCAAGGCTGATCTCGGTCAACATGTTGGCAAGCTTCAACTGGAACAACTGCGTGCCCGCGATGGATTTGCCGAACTGCTTGCGGTCCAGCCCATATTGTCGCGCGGCGTGCAGGCAGAATTCGGCTGACCCCATGACCCCCCAGCTGATCCCATAGCGCGCGCGGTTAAGGCAACCGAACGGGCCTTTCAGCCCCTCGACATGCGGCAGCAGGGCGTCTTCTCCAACTTCCACATCCTTCAACACGATCTCGCCGGTGATCGATGCGCGCAAGCTCAGCTTGCCACCGACTTTCGGCGCGGTCAGGCCCTTGGTGCCCTTGTCTAAGACAAAGCCCTTGATCTTGCCGCCATGCGCGTCGGACTTGGCCCAGACCACGAAAACATCGGCGATGGGGGCGTTCGAAATCCACATCTTCGCGCCGTTCAGCACATAGCCGTTCGCCGTTTTCTTCGCGACCGTCTTCATCCCCCCGGGGTCCGACCCCGCATCCGGCTCGGTCAGCCCGAAGCAGCCGATCCATTCGCCGCTCGCCAGTTTCGGCAGATATTTCCGCCGCTGGTCTTCGGTGCCATAGGCATAGATCGGATACATCACCAGGCTCGACTGCACCGACATCATGCTGCGATAGCCGCTGTCCACCCGCTCGACTTCGCGGGCAACCAGACCATAGGCCACATAGGATGCACCAAGCCCGCCGTATTCCTCGGGGATCGTGATGCCCAAAAGCCCCATGTCGCCCATCTCGCGGAAGATCGACGGGTCAGTCGTTTCTTCGCGGTAAGCTGCCGTCACTCGCGGTTGCAGCTTTTCCCGTGCATAGGCCCGCGCGCCGTCGCGCAGCATCTTTTCCTCTTCGCTCAACTGGTCGTCCAGACGGAAGGGGTCTTCCCAATTGAACCGGCCAAGGTCGGGGGCATCCTTCGGCTTCAGCTTCGGTGCGGGGTGCAGGGTATCGGGCATCGGAACCTCCATCTTTGCGCAAAGGATTGCACGAAACCCCCTTCGGCGCTATCGAAAGGGGCGCAGGGGATCATGAGGAAAAATCATAATGCTGCCGCGTCGCTACTTGCCCGCGATCCCTGCCCTGATGGCGCTAGAGGCGGTAGACCGCCTTGGCACCGCCTCGGCGGCAGCCGACGAGCTTTCGCTGACCCAAGGTGCCGTCAGCCGGGCTTTGCAGGGGTTGGAGGCGCAGCTTGGGGTGACCCTGATCCTGCGCGAAAAGCAACGCCTGCGGTTGACACCGGCCGCGCGGGACTATGTGGCCGAGGTGCGCAAGGCGCTGAACCTGCTGGCCTCCGCGTCAATCACGCTGCGCGCCAATCCGTCTGGCGGCAGCCTGAACCTCGCGATCTTGCCCGCCTTCGGCATGCACTGGCTGGCCCCTCGTCTGGCGCGCTTTGCCCAAGGCCACCCCGAGGTCACGGTCAACCTTTCGACCCGCCTGCGCCCCTTCGACTTTGCAGGCACCTCTTTTGACGCGGCCATTCACTATGGTCGGCAGGACTGGCCGGGCGTTGACTACCTGAAACTCATGGACGAAGAGATCATCGCCGTCGCAGCGCCCGACGTGACCGGCCCCATCGCTGTGGCCAAAGACATCCTGCGCCATCCGCTTTTGCAGCTTGAAAGCCGAACCGGCGATTGGGGCCGCTGGCTCACACATCATGGGCATCCGGGCCTTCGCCCGCCCGGCATGATGTTTGACCAGTTCGCCACCCTGACCCAAGGTGCCATCCATGGCATGGGCCTAGCCCTGATTCCGACCTTCCTCATCGTGCGCGAGCTCGCCGAGGGCCGCCTGATCCCCGTCTTCGGCGGCTCCATCGCGGCACTCGGCAGCTACCATCTCGTCTGGCCCCAAGCCCATCCCCAGCGCGCGCCGCTTCGGTCCTTTCGGCGTTGGCTGGAAACCGAAACCAGCGATCCAGCCTTGACCCGCCCCGACGCGCCCGCCAGTCTGACCGCGTAACCGGAGTAAGCGCTTGACCAAAGTCCCCGACAGCATCGACGCGGTTGAAACGCTCCTCTCCGGGCAGGGCTACGTTGCGTCCCGAGCCCTTGCGACCGTCGTCTTCCTGTCCCTCAAGCTCGGCCGCCCGCTTTTCCTTGAAGGCGAGGCGGGCACCGGCAAGACCGAGATCGCCAAGACACTCGCCACCGCGCTTGGTCGCCGCCTGATCCGGCTTCAATGCTACGAAGGCCTTGATGCCGCCTCGGCCGTCGCTGAATGGAACTTCGCCGCGCAGATGATCGCCATCCGCACCGCCGAGGCCACCGCCGACCGCGACCAGTTGAAGGCCGAACTTTTCACCGAAGACTACCTGATTGAACGCCCGCTCCTCGCCGCGATGCGCCCGCAGCCCGGCGGCGCGCCCGTCCTTCTCATCGACGAGTTGGACCGCACCGATGAACCGTTCGAGGCCTTCCTTCTTGAAGCGCTCTCCGACTTCCAGGTCACCATCCCCGAGCTTGGCACGATCAAGGCCGCCGAGCCGCCAATAGTGATCCTCACCTCGAACCGCACGCGTGAGGTTCACGACGCCCTCAAACGCCGCTGCCTTTACCACTGGGTCGACTACCCAACCTTTGACCGTGAGCTGCAGATTCTGAACGCCCGCGCCCCGGAAGCCCGCGAAACCCTCAGCCGTGAAGTCGTGGCCTTCGTCCAGAGGCTCCGCCGCGAAGACCTTTTCAAACGCCCCGGCGTCGCCGAAACCATCGACTGGGCGAAATGCCTGCTCGCCCTCGACGTCATCGCGCTAAGCCCCGAGGTCATCTCCGACACGCTTGGCGCGATCTTGAAATACCAGGACGACATCCAGAAACTGCAAGGTTCCGAAGCCAAGCGCCTGCTTGACGAGGTGAAGCGCGAACTGATCCCAGCATGACCCATTCTTCGTCCGCAAATATCCCACGGGGAGCGCGAGGGGTGTGAAACCCCTCGCTCCGACGATGGCCACCTACGCGCCCCTCGACATCCCCGAAGACGGCAAGCTCGCCCACAACATCGCCCATTTCGCCCGCGCGCTTCGGAAGGCCGGGCTTCCCGTCGGCCCCGGCCGTACGCTGGACGCTGTCCGCGCCGTCTCTGTCGCGGGTTTCGCCCGGCGTGAGGACTTCTACCACACGCTGCAGGCCATTTTCGTCAGCCGACCCGAAGAACGCACGGTCTTCGCCCAGGTCTTTCGCCTTTTCTGGCGCGACCCCCGCTACCTTGAACACATGATGACCCTTCTGCTGCCCCAGGTGCGCGGCGTGCAGGAAGACCGCGCCGCCGCTGCTGCCGAAAAGCGGGCGGCCGAGGCGCTTCTCGACGGTCAGCTTCCACCGATGCCCGCACGTGATGACGGCGTCGCCGAAGAAATCGAGATCGACGCCACCGCCACCATGTCGTCGGAGGAACGGCTGAAGACACTCGACTTCGAACAAATGTCATCCGCCGAAATCGCCGCCGCAAAACGCATGCTTGCGCGGCTGGCGCTTCCGGTTCAGCCCCTGAAGACCCGGCGGACCAAAGCCTCCACCCTGACCGCGCGGATCGACACCCGGCGCACCTTGCGTGAGGCGATGCGTCGCGGCGGCGAGATCGGCGCGCTGGCGTACAAGGCCCCGGTGACGCGCTGGCCCAACCTGATCGTTCTTTGTGACATCTCGGGCTCAATGGCCGACTACAGCCGGATGGTGCTCCACTTCGTCCATGCGGTCGCAAACCGGAAAGGGCAGGGCTGGGCAAAGGTCCATGCCTTCAACTTCGGCACCAGGCTTACCAACATCACCCGACATCTTCGCGACCGCGACGTCGATGCGGCTTTGAAAGCCGCCGGGGCCGAGGCGCAGGACTGGTCCGGCGGCACAAGGATCGGCCAAAGCCTGCATGCCTTCAACCGCGACTGGTCACGGCGGGTTTTGGGGCAGGGGGCGGTCGTCCTTCTTATCACTGACGGGCTTGACCGCGACGATGCCGGGCTTTTGCAAGGGGAAATGGAGCGTCTGCATCTCTCGTGCCGCCGTCTGATCTGGTTGAACCCGCTTTTGCGCTGGACCGGCTTCGCGCCGCGTGCCACCGGGGTCCGCACCATGCTGCCCCATGTCGACAGCTTTCGCGCCGGGCATTCCATCGCGTCGCTCGAGGCCCTGGGTCGCGCGATCTCGGAACCGGGTGACGCCGGCGAAAAGGACCGATTGTTGGCAATGATGCGAGTTTAGGCGGTGCCCCGCCCATGGATATCCGCTTGCAGGTCCGTGATATCGCATATCAGGCGAAACATGACCTTAGATATGCATATCGGGGCGAGATGGGAACCGGATCGAGTCGGTCGTGTTTCCCATAGTCCTATAGAATGAGGAATGGTTATGAGAAAGCTTCTGATCTCCACGACGGCCCTGTCGGTCGCGTTTAGCCCGCTTGGCACCGTACCCGGCTTCGCGCAGGTGCTGAACGATGATGGCTCGGTCACCGGGCCGGACGGGTCAGTGCTTTGCACGCCGACGGCGGAAGCCGCCTGCGATCTAGGGGCGATCATCGACGAATTGAACCGGGCCGAAGCCGCCGCAGCCGAAGCGGCCGCCGCTGCAGAGGCCGCAGCACAGGCTGAAGCGGAAGCTGCCGCCGCACAGGCCGCAGAAGAGGCCGCAGCGGCGGAAGCTGCCGCGCAGGCTGCTGCAGAGGCAGCGGCTCAAGCCGAAGCAGAGGCAGCGGCTCAGGCCGAAGCGGAGGCAGCGGCTCAAGCCGAAGCGGAGGCAGCGGCTCAAGCCGAAGCAGAGGCAGCAGCTCAGGCTGAAGCAGCGGCAGCGGCGCAAGCTGAAGCAGAAGCGGCGGCTCAAGCAGAGGCTGCGGCGCAAGCTGAAGCGGACGCCGCCGCGCAGGCTCAAGCAGAGGCTGCGGCGCAAGCTGAAGCAGAAGTGGCCGCTCAGGCTGAAGCAGAAGCTCAGGCCCAGGCCGACGCGGCAGCGCAAGAAGCTGCCGCTGCAGATGCGGCAACCCAGGCCGAAGCGGATGCAGCAGCGGCAAAACTAGCGGAAGAAGAGGCAGCCGCCCAGGCTGCAGCAGATGCTGCGGCTCAGGCCGAGGCAGATGCAGCGGCGGCGCTGGCCGCCGAGGAAGAGGCAGCCGCCCAGGCGGCAGCAGAAGCAGCGGCCCAGGCCGAGGCGGATGCGCTAGCCGCAGCGCTCGCCGCCGAGGAACAGGCTGCCAAGGCAGCGGAAGACGCAGCAGCGGCTGACGCCGCAGCCGCAGCGGCCAGCACGAAGTCGGCTGAAGAACAGGCAGCGGCGACGGCGGCGGCAGAAGAGGCCGCAGCCGTTGCGGCTCAGGCCGAGGCGGACGCCGCAGCTGCGAAAAGCGCCGCGGACGAAGCGGCCGCACTTGCTGCGGCCGAAGCAGAAGCAGCGGCAGCAGCGGCGCAAGTCGTCGAAGATGAGGCTGCGGCGAAAGCTGTTGAAGAAGCGGCAGCAGCCGAAGCCGCTGCAGCAGCAGCCGGTGAAGCTGCGGTCGCGGAAGAGGCGGTCGTCCCCGAAGCCCCGATCGAAGGGATCATCGATCCCGCGACCGGCGAGGTCATCGCCCCAGAGGTCGCAGCAGCGGCCCTTGCCGAAGCCGAGGCCGAGCTTGCGATATCGGACAGCGGTGAGATGGTGGATGCGGCAGCAACTCTGAAGGTTGCCGAACCTGATCCGGCAGTCGAGGTCATCCCGGTCGACGCCCCCGAGGTCAGCGAGACCGAGGTGGAAAGCCTGACCGAGCTTCTGACCGCCGACCCGACCGCCATCGACCCGGCTGCCCTTTCCGCCGCCGAGACGATCTCGGCAGCACCGGTCGCCGAAGATGGCACGATTGCTGCGACGCCAGAATCGGAAAACCTGATCGCCGCGGTAACCGAGACCATCACCGAAGACGGCGCCAGAAGCTCGGCTGAAGAATTCGCCGCCGCGCCAACGGCGCTCGCTTCGGGCAAGAAAAGTGGCCTTTCCGATCTGGAAAAAGCCGGTCTCCTGGTGCTTGGTGCCCTCGCTGTGGGGGCTATCATCAAGAACAATAACAATAACAGGGTTGAAGAGCGCCGCGTCGTTTCGAACACCGGCGACCGGGTGATCGTGCTGCAGCCCGACGGTACCTACCGGGTACTGAAGGACGACGACACTGTCATCCGCCGCCCCGGCTCGACCGTCCGGACCGAGACCTTCCGCGACGGTTCCATCCGCACGATCGTCGAGCGGCCCGATGGCACACAGGTGGTGACCATCCGCGACGCGACCGGTCGGGTTTTGCGCCGGGCGACCTACGACGATCTTGGCCGCGAAATCGTGCTGATTGACGATCTGGTCGAAGAAGAGGTGGTCGTCATCCGCGATCTGCCGAAACCCAGGAAGCGCATCGTGATCTCGTCCAAGGACGCGGACACCGCCCTGAAGCGCGAGCTCGCCCTGCTTGAGGCGGAAAAGGCCGGCCGCAAGTTCTCGCTGCGCCAGATCCGCGAGATCACCGAAGTCCGCGCTCTGGCGGCCACGATCGACGTCGAGCCGATCACCTTCGCCAGCGGCTCGGCCGCAGTCTCGGCCGACGAGGCGCGCAGTCTTGCCGATCTCGGCGGCGTCATGCAGGACCTGCTGGACGAAAACCCCGCCGAGGTTTTCCTGGTCATGGGCCACACCGACGCCACCGGCAAGGCTGCGCTGAACCTGGCACTTTCGGACCGCCGGGCCGAATCGGTGGCGCTCGCCCTGACCGAGTACTTCGACATCCCGCCGGAAAACATGGTGGTGCAGGGCTATGGCGAAACCGAGCTTCTGATCGACACGCTCGATAACGAACCCCTGAACCGCCGGGTCGAGGTCAAGGTGATCACACCCCTGATGCGCACCGCCGAACTGCGCTGATCACACACGGCACGAAAGCCGCGCTGCGGGGCAACCCGCGGCGCTGTCATTTTGGTGGCAAAGCCCCACGCCCGGACGCATAATCCCGGTCATGGAGAACCGCATGCCCCGCGCCGCACATGACTGCATTCCCGAAGCCACCCTCGCCTGGCACCAGGCCGGGCAGGGGGCGGCACTCGCAACCGTGATCGAAACCTGGGGCTCCGCGCCAAGGCCGGCGGGCAGCCAGCTTGCCATCTCTGGCAGCGGCGAAATGCGCGGCTCGGTCTCCGGCGGCTGCGTCGAAGGTGCGGTGGTGACCGAGGCGCTGGAAGCCCTGCAAGACCGCAAGTCGCGTATCCTGACGTTTGGCGTCAGCGACGAGACCGCTTTTGCAGCGGGCCTTGCCTGCGGCGGCACGATCCGCGTCCTGGTCGAGCCGGTGGGCGACGGCGTCGAAGCCCTTCCCGAAACCCTGCTGGCCGACCTGATCGCCGCCCGCGCCGACGCCCGCGCCATGGCAATCGTCACCCGGCCCGAAGGCTGGACGCGGGCGCTGGTGGGCCCCGGTCTTGACCCGGCCGTCGATGCCCGGCTCAAATCCGACCGCTCGGGAATGGAGGAGGACGGCCGCTTCATCGCCGTCCACAACCCGCCCCTGCGTCTGATCGTCATCGGCGCCGTCCACATCGCCCAGCCGCTGCTGACCATCGCCCGCGAATGCGGCTATGCCTGCACCCTGATCGACCCGCGCGCCGCTTTCGGGTCAGTCGAACGCTTCCCTGGTGAGACCATCCTCGACGACTGGCCGGATGAGGCCCTGACCCAGCTGCACCCCGACGCCCGCACCGCCATCGTGACCCTGACCCATGACCCAAAGCTTGACGACCCCGCGATCCGGGTCGCCCTCCGGTCCGGGGCCTTCTACCTTGGCTGCCTTGGGTCGAAGAAAACCCATGCCAAACGGGTAGAACGATTAACGGAAGCAGGCTTCACAACTGAAGACATCAGCCGCATCCACGCCCCGGTCGGTCTGGAGATCGGTGCCAAATCTCCGGCCGAGATTGCCGTGTCGGTCATGGCTCAGGTCACCCAGACCTTGCGGCAGTAATGCGCTTCGGCCCCGTCCCCATCGACCAGGCCGAAGGCGCGATCCTGGCGCATTCGGTGCCGCTGCCCGACGGACGGTTGCGTAAAGGCTGCATGCTCACCGCCGCTGATCTTAAGCGGCTCCAGGTGGCAGGCGTTGCCGAAGCAACCGTGGCCCGGCTCGACCCCGAAGACATCCATGAAGACGCGGCCGCCCTGGCCTTGGCGCAAGCTTTGGTCCCGGACCCGACCGCTGCCGGTCTTCGGCTTCGCCCCGTGGGAACCGGGCGGGTCAATATCCATGCTGATGTCACCGGAGTGTTTGAGGTCCTGGCCGACCGGGTGGACGCGTTGAACGCGGTCGATCCGATGATCACGCTTGCCACGGTGCCGCGCTGGCAGCGTCTGACTCAGGATGAAATGGCGGCGACCGTCAAGATCATCGCCTATGGTGTGGATCGGGCCGCCGTCGTGCGCGCCTGCAGTGCCGTGGCGGGGGCCCTACGGATGCGACCGGTCGCGATGTCGCGCGCTGTACTGATCCAGACCGTGACCGACGCCGACGATGGCGAAAAGGGCCATCGGGCGATCCAGAAGCGGCTTCAGGCATTGGGCGTCAAGATGGAACCGAAACAGCTGGTTCCTCACCGCGAGGCCGAACTTGTCGCCGCCCTGCGGACCGTCAGGGGTGTCGATCTGATCCTGATCCTGACCGCCTCAGCCACCTCCGATCCTGATGACGTCGCCCCCGAAGCTTTGCGCCGGGCTGGGGGCACGGTCGAACGCTTCGGGATGCCGGTTGATCCCGGCAATCTCCTCTTCCTCGGAAAACTTGGTCAAACCCCGGTCATCGGCCTGCCGGGCTGTGCGAAAAGCCCTGCTCTGAACGGCGCTGATTGGGTGATGGAACGGCTGATCTGCGGGGTTTCGGTGACGGGCGCGGATATTGCCGCGATGGGCGTCGGTGGTCTCTTGAAGGAAATCCCGCAACGGGGCCGACCGCGCGAAGCAAAGGCTGAATAAAAAACGGGGCCGCAAGGGCCCCGATTCTTCGTCGAAAAATCGAAGAAGGCTCTACTTGGGTCCGATCATCATCACCATCTGCCGGCCCTCAAGTCGCGGGAATGACTCGATCTTGCCGATCTCGGCAACATCCGCCTCGACCCGTTTCAAAAGCTCCAGACCAAGATCCTGGTGCGCCATTTCCCGACCGCGGAAGCGAAGGGTGACCTTCACCTTGTCGCCCTCTTCCAGGAACTTCACCACTGACCGCATCTTGACGTCATAGTCATGGGTATCGGTCCCCGGACGGAACTTGATTTCCTTGATCTCGATGATCTTCTGCTTCTTGCGGGCTTCGGCCTCGCGCTTCTGCGTCTCGTACTTGAACTTGCCGAAGTCCATGATCTTGCAGACCGGCGGCACGGCGGTCGGTGATATCTCGACCAGATCAAGCCCGGCCTCTTCGGCCATCTGCATCGCCCTGGCCGGGGTGACGACCCCGACATTCTCGCCCTCTGCACCGATCAGTCGGATTTCCGGAGCGCGGATGCGGTCATTGATCCTGGGACCGGTTTCGCGTTGCGGCGGGGCATTGTGTGGTCTGCGGGCTATGGCTGTGGTCCTTGGATGGTTGAATCTGAGGCGGCAATTTAGACGCGGCGGGGCGGCACTGCAAGCGCGCAGGACCAAGCTTTGCAGGAAATTCAGGGCAAAACCCACCGTTTTCCGCGCAGCAGGGGTGGCCGGTCTTTTCATTCGGGGGTCAAGCTGCCATATGAACTGCATCCGGGCCCAAGCTCCGGTCATGGGAGTATTTGACATGAACAGAACCGTAATCATCGGCGCCATCGTGGTGCTTCTGGCCGCAGGCGGCTATTATCAGTTCAGCTACAAGCCAGCTCAGGAAGCGGCCGCGGCTGCAAAAATGGCCGAAGAGACAGCTGCAGCTGCCGAAGCGGAAGCCGCCAAGGTTGCCGAAGAAACCGCTGCTGCCGCCCAGAAGGCTGCTGATGAAGCTGCCGCGGCCGCTGCCACAACCACCGAGGCCGCGACTGAGGCTGCAACTGCAACCACCGAAGCCGCAACGGATGCCGCCGCCGCGGCCCTCGATCCGGCGAACTTCAATGCGGATGCCGTTGTTGCGCTGATCGATGGATCGACGCTGGACGATGCGATGAAGACGACGCTGAAGACCGCTGTCGAGGCTGCCAGGACCAATCCGACCCTTGTCGCTGACACCATTGCCCAGGTCAAGACCGCGCTCGGCATGTGATGTGAAACCGTAGGGGTACGATGACAAGGGCCGCAGGGTGATCCTGCGGCCCTCTCTTCTTGGTCCAGACTGATCTTGCGGGCTGTGGTCAAATGTTTCGATTCTCTTAACGGAATTTCGCAAGTCTTTGAATTGTAATGATTTCACGATCTTGTCCACCGTGGACAGACCAGACTGCCGTCAGATCCCGTCGCCGACAAAGGCCTTCTCGACCACGAATTCCTTTGGTTCCGAATTCGCCCCCTCCCGCAGCCCGAACCCCTCCAGGATCGCTTTCACATCGACGTTGAAAGCCAGCGACCCGCAAACCATCGCTCGATCTTCCGCCGGGTTCATCGGCGGCAGGTCAAGGTCGGCAAAGACCTTGCCGGACGACAGGTTGTCCGTCACCCGCCCCACATGATGGAACGCCTCACGGGTCGTCGTCGGATAGTAGCGGAGCTTCCCCTGCACCATCTCGCCGATCAGCGGATCGTCCTGCAGCCCTTCCACGAGCTGCCGGCCATACTCCAGCTCCGCCACCTCGCGGCAGGTGTGCATCATGATGACCTGATCGAACTTCTCGTAGACCTCCGGATCCCGCATCAGCGAGGCAAACGGCGCGATCCCGGTCCCGGTCGCCAGGAACCAAAGCCGCTTGCCCGGCAGGAGGGCATCGACCACCAGCGTCCCCACAGGTTTCGGGCGCAGGATGATCTCGTCCCCCGGCTGGATATGCTGAAGGCGGCTGGTCAGCGGACCGTCGGGAACCTTGATCGAATAGAACTCCAGCTCCTCGTCCCAGGACGGCGAGGCGATGGAATACGCCCGCAGCAGGGGCTTTCCGTTGTCGCCCATGAGGCCGATCATCACGAACTCGCCCGACCGGAACCGCAGGGTTGCAGGCCGCGAGACGCGGAAGGAAAACAGCCGGTCGGTCCAGTGCCGGACCGTCGTCACCGTCTGGGCATCGGGAAGGTGGGGTTTCGCGCGGGCGGCGTCCATCGTCACGGTCTCGTTCATCGTTTCGCCCTCCATAGGCGAGCGCGGGCCGCATGGGAAGCCCAAGAGGCTGCGGCGAAAGTGTCAGGACAAGTGGTTCAGGCGCGGAGCTTGGCCTGGTAGTGATGCTCGCGCCAATCGGTGGCGCGGAACTGCCACTGCTCGGCGGGCTGGCGGGCAGCGAGATCTTCCGGGATTTCGGCCCCGTCAAAACCCACCCGGCGAAGCATCGCGTACTGGTCGGCAATCACGGGACCAAGGGCAAAGAGTTGCCCGGTAAAGCCCAATTCTCGTAGCCGCCGAGCAACAGTGAAAGCGCGGCCGTCGTTGAAGGCGGGAAAGGCGATGCGGATCAGGGTGAGCTGGTCAAGGCGACCAACCAGTGCCTGCGGATCATCGGTGTTCGACAGGTCCACTGCTGTCTGATCCGTCAGGTCAGCCAGAGCCACGATTTCGCGCTGCGTGGCGGGACTGAAGCCCGCATCGGTGACGATGACGCTCATGCCGCGTTCTCCTTGGGGGGGCGCACGGCCTTGCCGTCGATGAAATGGATGCCGCATTCGGTCTTGGACTGCCCGCGCCAGCGTCCGGCACGGGGGTCTTCGCCGGGCTTGACCGGGCTCGTGCAGGGTGCGCAGCCGATGGAAGGATAGCCCTTGGCCACAAGCGGATGCCGGGGCAGGCGGTTCTCGATCATGTATTCCGCAAGGTCCTCGCGCCCCCAATGGGCGAGAGGGTTGACCTTGATCCGGTGGTCGCCCTCGTTCTCGAAGAAGTCGATCGCGCCCCGGTCGGCGTTCTGGAACCGCTTGCGGCCGGTGATCCAGCCGTCGAAGGGGGCCAGCGCGCGCTCCAGTGGTTCGACCTTGCGGACATTGCAGCAGGCGTCGGTGTTGAACTGGTGGAGCGTGTTGTCGGGGTCCTCGAACGCCACGCGCGGTTGGGCCGCGCGGATCGTGCGGACGTCGCAAAGGTGCAGCTTTTCGGCCAGTTCGCGCTGGTAATCCAGCGTCTCCTGGAAGAGCATCTTGGTGTCGACAAACAGCACCGGAGTTTCCGGCGCGATGACGCTGACGAGGTGCAGAAGTACCACCGATTCCGCGCCAAACGAGGACACCAGTGCCACGCGGCCCAGGTCGTCATCCTTCAGCGCGTGCTCCAGGACGGCCGTCGCCGAGTGGTGCTTGTAGCGCGTGTTCAGCGTCGCGACACGCTCGGCCACCGGACCGTCATGGCGCCCGTCACGCGGCATCTTTTTCGCCTTCGGCATCGTAGAGGGCCACCTTGAACGGCTCCATCCCAACCCGCTTGAAGGCGTGAAGGAAGGTTTCGGACGGCTCCAGCCGCAGGTCCAGATAGGCGCGCAGGATGCGTTCGATGGCGGGAATGATCTCGGTAAAAGCAAAGCCGGGACCGGTCTTTTCGCCGATCACCGCGTCTTCGGTGCCGTCGCCGCCCAGGGTGATCTGGTAGTTTTCCACCCCTGCACGGTCGAGGCCGAGGATGCCGATGTGGCCGACATGGTGGTGGCCGCAGGCGTTGATGCAGCCCGAGATCTTGATCTTCAGCGGGCCGATTTCGTGTTCCAGCTTCAGCGCCTCGAAATGCGTGGCGAGTTCCTGTGCCACGGGGATCGAGCGGGCGGTGGCAAGGGCGCAGTAATCCATGCCGGGGCAGGCGATGATGTCGGAGAGAAGGCCCACATTCGCCGTTCCAAGCCCCGCGTGCTGCAGCGCCGCATGCAGCGCGGGCAGGTCGGACTTGTGGACATGCGGCAGGATCACGTTCTGTTCGTGGCTGATCCGCAGGTCAGAATGGCCATATGTTTCAGCGAGATCGGCGATCAGCCTCATCTGGTCGCTGGAGGCGTCGCCGGGGGTCTTCCCATGCGCCTTGAGGCTGATGGTAACTATGGCATATTGCGCGTTGCGGTGGGCGGCAAGGTTGGTGTCGGCCCAGGCCCGGAAGACGGGATCGGCGTTGTAGAAGGCGTCGTAGGCCTCCACCGTCGTGTTGCGGAAGGCAGGTGGCGCAAAGGCCGCACGGATCTCCGCCAAGAGCTTTTGGTCGGCTCCACCGAAAAGCGGACGCAATTCGGCAAAGCGCGCTTCGATCATCCGGGTGATCTCTTCCGCGCCGGTCTCGTGCACGGTGATCTTGATCCGCGCCTTGTACTTGTTGTCGCGGCGGCCAAGCGTGTTGTAGACGCTGAGAACCGCCTCGACATAGGGCAGAAGGTCGGTTTCCGGCAGGAAGTCGCGGACGGTGACGCCGATCATCGGAGTGCGGCCGAGGCCGCCGCCGACCATCACTTGGAAGCCGGGTTCACCAGACGCATTGCGGACCATGCGCAGGCCGATGTCATGGGCACGGGTCACGGCTCGGTCATTCGGGCTGCCGGTGATCGCGATCTTGAACTTGCGGGGAAGGAACTGGAATTCCGGGTGGTCGGTGGACCATTGCCTCAGAAGCTCGGCATAGGGACGGGGGTCGGCAATTTCATCCGCCGCGGCACCCGCGAAATGGTCGGCAGTGACGTTGCGAACGCAATTTCCGCTGGTCTGGATCGCGTGCATTTCCACATCCGCCAGCGCGCCAAGGATCGCGGGTACATCCGGCAGTTTCGGCCAGTTGAACTGGATATTCTGGCGAGTGGTAAAATGGCCGTAGCCCTTATCCCATGTGTCGGCGATCATCGCCAGTTGCCGCATCTGGTGGGGCGAAAGGGTGCCGTAGGGAATAGCGACGCGCAGCATGTAAGCGTGCAGCTGCAGGTAAAGACCGTTCATCAGACGCAGCGGGCGAAATTCGTCCTCGGAAAGCGAACCGTCAAGGCGGCGCTCTACTTGGCCCGTGAACTGGGCCACGCGCGCGCGGACAAAGGAGTCGTCGAAGTCGGAATAGGAATACATGACTGCCTCAGTTCGCCAGATCGGCCTGCTTGCCGTGTTTGTAGTTTGATGGCCCCCGCGTGCGGAATTCTTCACGGAAATGCGTAGGTTCCGGGCCGTTCTGCCCCAGTTTGGCATCAGCGAGATAGGCCCCGACGACAAGAAGCTTCTGCGCGGCGGCATGCAGAAGCCGCATCTGTGCATGGGCTTCATCGTCGATCAGTTCAGCCTCGTTGTGCAGAGGCGACCAGCGGTCATCGGCGGTCAGATAGACGACATCGCCTTCGCGCAGCCGGTTGGCGGTGACGACCTTCGGAGTGAAACGACGGTTCATGCGTGGGCCTCCTTCAGCTGGACAAGGGCGGACGTGGCCTGGCGCGGGGCTAGGCCGAAGAGGATGACCACCGGTCCCAGTGTCTGGGCGGCGGCTTCTGGAAGGGTGGCAAGGGTCGCCGAGACGACTCGTTCGTTGGCGCGGCTGACGTTTTCGACCAGCGTGACAGGGACATCGCCGGCCGCACCGTGCATCATCAGACGGCCCTGGATGAATCGCGATGACTTCTTGCCCATGTAGATCGCGGCAACCTCACCTTTGCGGGCAAGACCGCGCCAATCCTGTTCGGCAAAGCCTGCCATGTCGTGGCCGGTGATGATCCGCAGACTTGCGTTCCGGCCGCGCCGGGTCAGGCTTTGCCCGATACGGGCCGCGGCAACCGTGGCCGAGGTGACGCCCGGCAGGATCGTGAAGCTGATCCCGGCTGCCTCCAGTGCGTCGATCTCTTCATCCAGCCGCCCGAAGATGCCGCAATCGCCGCCCTTAAGTCGGATGACCCGTTGGCCGGTCAGAGCTTCGGCAACGAGCGTTTCGTTTATAACCTGTTGTGACGTCGAAGGGCCGAAGCCTTCTTTGCCCACATCGATCCGTCTGGCGTGTGGCGGGATCAGCGTCAGCACTTCGTCGCCAACCAGTCGGTCATGGACAACAACCTCGGCCGAGGTGATCGCCCGCAATGCCCCAAGCGTCAGATGATCGGCTGCACCGGGACCGGCGCCAACGAAAAGGACGGGATGGATGGGTTCGTTCAGCATCAAACACCTCGACGGATCAATCGAATATAGGACATTTTCCCGGTTTCGGGCCAGTGCCTCTTGCAGATAAGGATGATTGTTCCGATACTCGGCGCCTGTGGAACGTGGTTCTGGCAAAAGGCGGAGGAAGCGAATGGTGGCCCAGTTGGATGATCTTGACCGGAAAATCCTGTCCGAGTTGCAGTCCGATGCCGAGCAGTCGCTGGACGAGATCGCGCGCAAGGTCGGCTCGTCGAAGACGCCCGTCTGGAACCGCATCCGTCGCATGCGCGAGCAGGGGGTAATCACCCGGACCACCGCTATTCTCGATGCCGAAGCCCTGGGGCTAGAGGCCTGCTTCTTCGTCCTGATCCGGACCTCTGAACATGAGGCGGAGTGGCAGCGCAAGTTCCTGGGCGCCTTGAGGGCACGTCCCGAAGTGCTGGAGGCGCACCGCCTGGCGGGGGATATCGACTATATCCTCAAGGTCCGGGTAAAGAACGCCCGGGCCTATGACACGTTCTATCAGGCGCTGATCTCGGAAGTGCGGATTTACAATGTGACGGCCCTTCTCAGCATGGAAGAGATCAAGTCGACGACGGTCCTGCCGCTCTGACCCTCAGACCAAGACCCGCAGGTCGTTTAGGCCGTGGAAGTGGAAGACGTCGGCATATCTGGGCGCCGCGGCAAGCTTTAGGCCCGGGTGGCGCCGAAAGAGAATGGGAAGCGCTATCTGCAGTTCCAGACGGGCCAACGGAGCCCCGACGCAGAAGTGCAGCCCCGCGCCGAAAGTCGCGATCGGTCGGATCGGGCGAGCCGGGTTGAAACGTCCGGGGTCTTCCCAGACGCCAGGATCGCGGTTGGCCATCGCAAGGAGAAGGCCGACCTGATCACCGCGATGGAACCTGTGGCCCATGACCTCTACATCCTCATAGGCCCAGCGGGTGAACATGTGCAGTGCGGGATCGAAGCGGAGGATTTCCTCGACCGTCGCTTCCACAGTGTCGGGCGCAAGCGCAGAATTGGCCGCTCCCGTTTCCAGAAGGGCCTTCACCCCATTGCCGATTGTATGCACCGTCGCCTCGTGCCCGGCGTTCAGAAGCAGGATGCAGGTCGAGATCAGCTCGTCAGTCGACAGCCTCTCGCCTGCCATTTCTGCGGCGATAAGCTGGGTGATCAGGTCATCCGCGGGCCGGGCGCGGCGTTCCTCGACATAAGATTGCAGGAAGGCAACAAACGCCTCGGTCGCAGCTACAGCACGGTCTTCCACTTCTCGCGTGCGGCCTGCCATATACATACCGACCATCGCGTTTGACCAGCGCAGCAGGTCGGGCGACATTTCCTCGGGCACGCCCAGAAGCCGGGCGATGATGCGAACGGGCAGGGGCTGGGCGAAGGTTTTCAGCAGGTCGAATTCCCCTGTTGGTAGCGCATCGACCAGCTCGTTGGCCAACTCCTTGATGTCCGGTTCAAGCTTGGTGATTCGGCGCGAGGTGAAGGCGCGCAGGACGAGGTTCCGCAAGCGGGTGTGTCGGGGTGGTTCCAACTCCAGCATGGAATGCGCCTCGACCGCGTAGAACGGCGCGAGGTGGGGTGGGACGGCGAGCGGCTCGACCGATTCGCGCCCGAAGCGGCGGTCACGGAAGATCGCGTTCACGGCGGCGGCATTGCCGGTGCAGATTAGGCCGTAGTCGTTCCAATGGAAGAACGGACCAGCCGCGCGGGCAAGTTCGTAGAACGGGTAGGGGTTCTGCACGAACGCCGGATCGGTCGGGGACTGCTGAAGCTTTTGCATGACCTATCCCGCGCGGTTGAGCAGCCCCTGGGCAATCAGTGCGCCGATGACGACAACAAGCGCCCCAAGTGTTTGCAACCAGTTCCAGTCGCCTCCAAGCAGGAACACGATCAGCATGACGTAGAACGGCACGGCGTTCATGTGCATCGAGGCCGCGCCAATGCCAATGCGCCCGACCGAGACGATCCACATCAACTGACTGACCGCCATCGAGCCGATTCCGAAGATCGCAAGACCCGTGAACTCTGGCACGCCGATTGCCGGCCAATCCGGCCAAGCCCCGCGCCAGAGACCGTCGCCGACCGCAGCCAAAAGGGCGATGACCGCGCAGCCCGCGACCGTGACCGTGCTTCGGCCAAGCGGCGTCAGGTCTGGCAGGGCCCGCACGGTCTCGCGGCTGCCCCACGTGTAGCACAGGACCGAGGCCAGCGCGGCAATAACGCCGATGCCAAGGTCAAACTCGCCCTCGGTGCCGCTGACGGCGATCAGCCCGCCCGCAACTGACAGGACCAGACCAATGGCAAGTGCGCGCGTGAAGGGGCGCCTGTCAGCGACGCATTCCAACACGATCCCTGCGACCGGCATCACCGCGGTCACGATCGCCACCGTCACCGGATCGTTGAACTGAAGCGCAATAACGACAAAAAATGAGGCCATCCCAAGCGCCACAAAGCCGACCCACGCGCCGGTCAGCCAGTCGGCCTTCAGGACGACCGCCCGCCCCTCGACCACCCACCAGATCGGCAACAAGACCAATGCCGCAAGCGTTGCCCGCGCCGCCGTCAGGGCCGCGGGAGGCATGTGCGGAATGATCAGATCTGCCGCGGGCAGGCCTGCGGCCCAGACGACCATCGAGGTCAGACAGATGAGGTTCGCTGCGACGATGGATCGGCGCGGTGTATGGTCAAGGGCTGTCATGGTCTGACCATAAGCAGGCACTGCCTTCGCGGCTGGCCAGCAAACGACCGGTCCGTGTCGTCAGGCGGCGGAAAGTGCTTCGACAATCGCGCCGAAATCGTTGGCCTTCAGGCTTGCCCCCCCGACCAGCGCGCCATCGACATGTGGAATGGCGAAGATATCCGCCGCGTTCGTCGGCTTGACCGATCCACCATAAAGGATGCGTACGGCTGCGGCCTCGTCACCGATCAGGCCGCGCAACCGGCCGCGCAGAAAGCTGTGCACTTCGGCGATCTCCGACAGCGTCGGGGTGCGCCCCGTACCGATGGCCCAAACCGGTTCGTAGGCGATGACCATATTGGCCGAGGCAGCCCCTCCCGGAACCGACCCGTCAAGCTGAGTGCCGATCACCGCAAGGGTCTGCCCACTGTCGCGCTCGGCCTCGGTTTCGCCGATGCAGACAATGGCAATGAGGCCCGTATCAATCGCGGCCTCGGCCTTGGCGCGCACCAGAACATCCGTTTCGCCGTGATCGGTGCGCCGCTCGGAATGGCCGACGATCACATGGGTCGCACCCGCGTCCTTCAGCATGGTTACCGAAATGTCACCGGTATGGGCACCTTGGGGCTTGGCATGGCAATCCTGCGCACCGACCATCAGAGTTGTGCCCTTTGCCGCTGCCGCCATCTGCGAAATCAGCGTCGCTGGCGGGCAAAGAAGCATCTCGCAGACGGGGGCCGGATGGGCGGAAAGGAGCGCCGCGACCTCGGTAAGAGAGGCCTTAGTGCCATTCATCTTCCAGTTTCCGGCGGCGAGTTTCTTCATTCTGTTGTCTCCCGTACAGTCCGAACACGCCTAGCGTGTAAGGCAGAAAAGGAAAAGCCCACAGTTAGGGAATAATCTGTCCTGACACGAGAGACTAGGCGGCAGGCGTGTCCCGGAACTTGATCGATTCGCCGCAGCCGCAGGCCTCGGCCACGTTCGGATTGCGGAACTTGAATCCGGCTTCCAGAAGTCCGGCCTCGTAATCGATCTCGGTGCCGATCAGGAACATTTGCGCCATCGGCGCGATCATCACCCGCGCGCCATCCTGCTCGACCGTCTCATCCAGCGGATTGACCGAACTTACGTATTCCATGGTGTATTCCATGCCCGCGCAGCCGCCCTTCTTCACGCCGATGCGCAAGCCGGTTGAGCCCTGCCGCTCCATCAACCGCGCAATCTGGCGGGTGGCGGCGGGGGTCAGGGTGACGGCGGCTTTGCCGGGAATACCGAACATGTCCTGTCCTTTCGATCAACCCCGAAGGTAATCCTTGCCGGAGTTACCTTCAAGGCCGGGGCTCACATGAACCCCAGTTCCAAACGGGCCTCGTCCGACATCATCTCCATTCCCCATGGCGGGTCAAAGGTCATCTGGACGTCGACCTGCTTCACGCCGGCCAACGGCTCTACCGCATTCGCGACCCAGCCCGGCATTTCGCCGGCGACCGGACAGCCCGGTGCGGTGAGGGTCATGGTGATATCGACCTCATTCTCTTGGCCGATCTCGATCGTGTAGACGAGACCGAGGTCATAGATATTCACCGGAATCTCAGGATCGTAGACGGTCCGGCAGGCCTCGACGATCTGCGGATAGAGCGGGTGGTCGGTCGTGGAAGGCTTTATGAGAGGCTTGCCCTCTGTCTGGTCCTGCATCTTTTCCACTCGGCGCCAAAGGTTGTTGACCGATTATATAGGGAATGCGCCGGTCAAGGTCCAGTGGTGCCGGGAAAGGCGTTAAAACGGGATTTCGTCGTCCATGTCGGAACGGCCGCCGCCGCCACCCGAGCCGCCGCCCGATCCGCCGCCCGATCCGCCACGGCCGGCCTGTGATCCGCCGCCGGACTGACCGCCTTGGTCGTCATACCCTCCGCGGTCGTCATAGCCGCCGCCGCCCGACCCGCCAGCCGAGCCGCCGTCGCGACCGCCGAGCAGCGTCAGTTCGCCCCGGAACTGCCGCAACACGATTTCGGTCGTGTAGCGATCTGCCCCGGACTGGTCCTGCCATTTCCGGGTTTCAAGCTGACCCTCGATATAGACGGTCGAGCCCTTGCGCAGATACTGTTCGGCAATCTTGCCAAGGGCTTCGTTGAAAATCGCGACCGAGTGCCATTCGGTGCGTTCCTTGCGCTCGCCCGATTGCTTGTCGCGCCAGGTTTCGGATGTGGCGATGCGGAGGTTCACCACCTTGCCGCCGTTCGGAAAACTGCGCACCTCGGGGTCGCGGCCGAGGTTGCCTACGATGATGACCTTGTTGACCGACCCCGCCATGCGATTCTCCCTTTTGGTGCCTGCAGCAGCTTCGCCGCCCTTGGTTAACAAACCCTATACCGTGCTGGTGAGCCGCCGCAACTCGCCTTGAAAGCGGGGTAATTTGCCGATGCCGGGCAAGGTGGGGAAAGCCCGCCAAATCTCGGCTGGAAAAACGGAGCGAAACGGCTATAGTCCCGGCGGTCGCACCATGGGGTGTTCTGGGACGGGTGTTGGTTTGGTCAAGCGGATCGTCAGCCAAGTTGTCGTCGCGGCTCTTGTGGTGCTTGCTCCGGTCGGTGCCGTGGCCGAGGGGCTGAACCTCAGCGGCTCGACCAAGTCGCGCACGGCGATCTTTGAATCGCAGGGCGATCTCATCGACAAGAAGCTGGCGAAGCAATACAGCGGCTCGGTCAAATACACGCCCAAGTACAAGAAAACAGGGGAAGAAGGCGTGGTTGCCGAGGGCATTCCGGCCTATCGCGGCAGCTACAAGGGCGAATACCTTGAGGTCGCAAAGGCGGTCGCGCGCAAGCATGGGGTGCCAGAGGATCTGTTCCTGCGGCTGGTGCAGCAGGAAAGCGGCTGGAACCCTGTCGCGGTGTCGACCAAGGGGGCCACGGGGTTGGCGCAACTGATGCCCGGAACTGCGGAGAGGCTGGGGGTCGATATCGACGACCCAGAGGAAAACCTCGATGGCGGGGCGCGGTATCTGCGGATGATGTTCGATAAATTCGGCACCTGGGAACTGGCGCTTGCCGCTTACAACGCCGGGCCGGGTGCGGTCGAAGAGCACAACGGCATCCCGCCCTTTGCAGAGACCGAGGGCTATGTGAAGGCCATCCTGGGCTAGAGCCTATGGCAGGGTGAGCGATGCTGCCTCTATCACGAGGCGGCTCATGGCGAACATCTGGACAATCAGGCGATCTGGACGTTAATCCAAGAGGTTAGCGGAGTATCCTCGCGTCTTTTTCCCGTCTTCCTTCTGTCTTCTTTCCGTCTCTACGCGCGGACGACATAGAAGGGGTTAACCATGACGCCCGAATCGCATGCCGCCGATCATTCGGCGGCGATCTTGATCACTGGTTCCATCTTTGCCAGCACCTCGGCCGACAGGTGGCACTTGATCTGGTGACCCCCTTCCAGCATCTGCACCGGGGGCATCTCGATGTCGCATAGGCCGCCGGGAACCTGTGACTTCCAGCGGCAACGGGTCTGGAACGGGCAGCCCGGTGGCGGGTTCACGGCGGACGGGATGTCGCCTTCCAGCACGATGCGTTTCCGTACGACCCTGGTGTCGGCGATCGGCACGGCAGAGAGGAGCGCCTCGGTATAGGGGTGGTAGGGCGGCTGGAAGACCTGATCCGTCGTCCCCATCTCGACCACATGGCCAAGGTACATCACCATGACCCGGTCGGCGAGGTAGCGGACGATCGAAAGGTCGTGGCTGATAAAGAGAAGCGTCGTCTTGTTCTCGCGCTGGATGTCCATGAGAAGGTCGGTCACGGCGGCCTGAACCGAAACGTCAAGTGCCGAGACAGGTTCATCCGCCACCACAACCTTGGCGCCACCCGCAAAGGCCCGCGCAATGCCGACGCGCTGCTTCTGGCCGCCGGAAAGCTGACGCGGCATCCGCTCGGCGAAGGCGCGGGGCAGCTTGACGAGGTCAAGCAGTTCCAACATCCGGTTTGACCGATCGGTATCCGACTTCCCGTATTTGAAGATCTCCAGCGCCCGGATGATCTGACGGCCCACGGTCATCGAGGGGTTCAGCGTGTCGAAGGGGTTCTGGAACACCATCTGGACAGACGAGACGGTGTCGGTGTTGCGCTTCTGGATCGGCGTCGACTGCACGTTTTCGTCAAAGAGCATGATCGAGCCGGAGGTTGCCGTCTCCAGCCCCATCAGCACCTTGGCGAAGGTTGACTTGCCGCAGCCCGATTCCCCGACGATGGCCAGGGTTTCGCCCTCGCGGGCCTCGAAGCTGAGCGTTTCGTTGGCCTTTACGACTTTCTTCGTGCCGCCGCCGAAAGCGCCGCCCGAAACGGCATAGTATTTCTTCAGGTCCTCCATTTTCAGGACGACCCGGCCCACCTCGGCCTTCACCTTGACTTCGCGCAGGGCGGGGATGGCGTTCCAGTCGATCTCTTGCCAACGCAGGCAGCGGCTTTCGTGCCGGTCATCGCCCGGAATGCCCGACATCGGGACATCGACCGCATCGCAGCGGCCCTTCTGGAAGTAGTCGCAACGCGGCCCGAAATTGCAGCCGGGCGGACGTTCGTGGGGTAGCGGGAAGTTCCCCGGAATGCTGACCAGCGGGCGCGAGTTCTTGTCAGCGCCGGGCAGCGGGATCGACCGGAAAAGCGCCTGGGTATAGGGGTGGCGCATCTTGTCGAAGACCTGGGTCACGGCCCCGGTCTCGACCGCCTCGCCGGAATACATGACGCAGATCCGGTCGCAGACATCCATGATGAGGCCAAGGTTGTGGCTGATGAACAGCATCGAGGTGCCGTATTTCTTGCCAAGTTCCTTGACCAGATCGACGATACCAGCCTCGACCGTCACGTCGAGCGCGGTGGTGGGTTCGTCGAGGATCAGAAGTGCGGGCTTGGCCATCAGCGCCATGGCAATGACGATGCGCTGCTGCTGGCCGCCAGAAAGCTGGTGCGGGTAGGAATTGATGATCCGGTCCGGGTCGGGTAGGCGCACGTCAGCCACGATCTGGCGGGCAAGAGCCCAGGCTTCGTCCTTGGCCATGCCGGAATGAATCATCGGCACTTCGGCCAGTTGCGCCCCGACTTTCATCGCGGGGTTCAGGGAGGCCATCGGCTCCTGATAGATCATCGCGATTTCCGAGCCGCGGATATGGCGCAACTCGTCGTCACCCATCTTGGCGAGATCGCGGCCCTTGAACTTCATCGACCCGGTGGTGATCCGGCCGGTCTTGCCAAGTTCCCGCATCACGGCCAGCGCCACGGTGGACTTGCCGCAACCGCTTTCTCCGACCAGGCCCATCGACTCGCCCGGCATGACGGTGCAGGAGAAGTCCATCACCGCCGGGATTTCGCGCAGCCGGGTGAAGAAGCTGATCGACAGATGCTCGATTTCGAGGATCGGTTTGGACGGGTCCCAGGCGGTGTCAGTCATGGCAGCCTCGCTTTGACTTCAAGTGCGGGACCGGGGGCCAGCCCACCGCTCCAGCGGTTTCTAGAACCGATGGCGCAACCGATGGCGCACCCGGGATATTTGGAACCAGACGACACACTTAGTCCCTAAGGCTTTCTTCGCGCAGGCCGTCGGCAAGCAGGTTCAAGCCAAGGACGAGGCTCATCAGGGCAAGGGCCGGGGCCAGGGCAGGGTGGGGGACAATCGACAGCAGCTTGCGGCCATCGTCGATGGTAGACCCCCAGTCCGGGCTTTCCGGGGAAACGCCAAGTCCGAAGAAACCAAGCGCGCCAAGGAGGATCGTGGTGTAGCCGATGCGCAGGCAGAAATCGACGATCAGGGGACCGCGGGCATTGGGCAGGATCTCCCAAAGCATGATGTACCAGGGCCCCTCGCCCCGGGTCTGGCCGGCGGCGACGTAGTCGCGGGTCTTGATGTCCATCACCATTCCGCGGACCAGACGGAACACGCCCGGCGAGTTCACGAAGACGACGGAGACGAAGACGTTCAGAAGGTTCGGGCTCATCCCCCAGACGCCCAGCGGGTCCGCGTTGAAGGCAAGGCCAGAGTAGGCCCAGACGCAAATGACCATGGCGATGACAAGATAGAGGTTTCGCCGCGGCGGGTTGGTGAAGTAGCGCGAGTTGATCAGGATCGCGATGAAGAAGATCGGGAAGAGAAAGAGTATTGCCGCCATGGCTGTCGGGATGCCAAGGAGCACGATCTCGGGCGTCACAAGCAGGTAGAACAGCAGGATGACGGGGAAGGCGAGCACCAGGTTGGCAAGGAACGACAGGATCGTGTCGAGGATGCCGCCAAAGTAACCGGCGGGCAGGCCGACGGTGATGCCCACCATGAAGGCGAAAAGCGTGGCGGCGGGGGCGATCTTCAGAACGTCGCGCGCGCCCATGACCATGCGGCTGAAGACGTCGCGGGCGACGTTGTCGGCGCCGAAGAGGAAATGGGTGAAGGCGCCTTCATCTGGGGCCTTCAGGGGCGAACCGGGGATGGCGTTCTTCGAGCCGGAGAACTGGTCAAGCGGGGGCATGGTGATGATCTGGTCGGCGAAGATCGCAGTGAAGACCCAGAACATCACGATCCCGAAGCCGATCATGCCGACGGGGCTATCGAAGAGCTTGCCGTAAAGTGCCAGGCGGCGCTTGAACTTGAACGACAGGGCAAAGGTCGCCAGAAGTGCTATCCAGACCGGCCAGAAGCGCAAGGTGACGGCGCCGATGATGCCCCGGGCGTTGAGGTCCGGCATCACAGCCCCGAGGACGGGGATCGCGACCAGAAGCGCCAGCGCGACCCACCAGACAGAGCGCCCCGCGGTATAGGCCAAGCCCGAAAAGCCGCCGCTGGTTGCCGTGCCTTGCGCGTCTGGCAACGGCACTGGCGTCGCGATCAGCGTGAGGATCGCCCGCACGACAAGCAGGATGACCCATAGGGCCAGGGCTATGTAGAGAACCGGGAGAAGGTAGGTTCCAATTGTTCCCGTCCAGGTCAGCGGTTCCATGTCAGATCCTCACGAAATCCGGATGCGGGGGTTCAGGAAGACGTAGCCGACATCCGAGATGAGCTGGGTCACCAGCACCACGAACACCGCCACAACCGAACAGCCGAGCAGGAGGTTGATGTCATTGTTGCCTGCGGCCTGAACGAGCGTCCAGCCGAAGCCTTTGTAGTTGAAGAGAATCTCGACGATCACGACCCCGTTCAGAAGCCAGGGGAACTGCAGCATGATCACCGTGAAGGGGGCGATCAGCGCGTTTCGAAGCGCGTGCCGGGTCACCACCTTACCGAAGCTAACGCCTTTCAGTCGTGCGGTCCGGATATATTGCGCGGTCATGACCTCGGTCATCGAAGCGCGGGTCATCCGGGCGATGTAGCCGATTCCGTAAAGGGCGATGGTCAGGACCGGCAGCGCGAAGTTCCAGAAGGTGATGTTGTCCATGGCGCTGGTTGCGGTGCCCATGAACAGTGTCTTGCCCTCGATCAGCCCGGCCTCGGCAAGCATGGGCGACAGGCCGGTCGTTGGTGCCGCCAGAACCGCAATCAGGATCACGCCCGACACATATTCTGGCGTCGCGGTGGAGATGATCGAGAAGGTCGAAAGCACCCGGTCCATCCGGGAGCCTTCACGCATGCCGGAAAGCACACCGAACAGAAGCGAGGCCGGCACCATCAAAAGCATAACCGCCAGCATCAGCCATCCGGTCAGCGCCAGTCCGCGGCCAAGCACCTCGGCCACCGATTTGGGCCTGAAGACAGTGGAAATGCCCCATTCGCCTTGCAGCAGCCCACAGCGGAGCGGGGTTGCCGCAGGATCCTGACCTTTGACGACACAGCGCCCGGTCACCGATCCGTCTTGCGCTGTGCCTGTCCAGCCCGGCACGAAGCCAAGCCACTGGCCGTAGCGGTTGAGCGTTGACGAGCCATAGCCGTTCGCGGCCAGCCAAGTCCCTACTTCGGCATCTGAAATTCTCGTTCCGGCTTCGGACTTCGCCAGTTTTTCCAGGTTCGGCGGCAGGTTCGTCAGCCAGAAAACGATGAACGTCAGCGCTAAGGCTGTCAGCAGCATGACACCGAGTCGTTTTAGGATGAACTTCAGCATTTCCGGCTCCGATCTGGGCGCGAGAAATTAGCCCCCTGGGTGGGGGGAGCGATAGGGGGCGCGCGACGTACCGCGCGCCCTAACCAGTGTCGCTTCCTTAAGCGGCAATCCACCACTTGTAGTGGTGATGCTCGAAGGTCGGGTGCATGTCGCAGCCCTTCACCTTGGCGTCGAAGTGGCGGTAAATCGAACGCCAGTAGGGCTGAACCATCACGCCTTCTTCTTGCATGATCGTTTCGATCCGCTCCATGATCTTGGACCGTTCGGCGGCGTCGGAAACCGAAAGGGCCTTGCCCAGAAGCTCGTCAAACTCGGCATTGGCGAAAGCGGCTTCGTTCCATGCGACACCCGACTTGTAGGCCAGCGCGAGAATCTGCACGCCAAGCGGACGCATGTTCCATTCGGTCGCCGAGAACGGATACTTCAGCCAGTCGTTCCAGAAGGTCGAACCGGGCAGTGTCGTCCGCTTGATGTTGATGCCCGCGTCGCGGATCTGCGCTGCAACCGCATCGCAGGTCGCAGCCTGCCAGGCATCGTCAAGCGAGATCAGCTCGAACTCTTTGTCGGCCATCCCGGCAGCGTCGATCCCGGCCTTTGCGGCGGCGGGGTCAACCGTCAGCGGGGCCAGAGCGAAGTACTCTGGGTGGATCGGGCAAACGTGGTGGTTTTCCGCAACTGTCCCGAGGTTCGAGTAGCCGAGTTCAAGAACGACCTTGTTGTCCACTGCCTTGATCAGCGAGGTGCGGACTTCCTTGGTCTTGTACTCTTCTGCGAGCTGGTTGAAGCGCACGGCAAGCGTGGCCGCAGTGACCGCTTCCGACTTGGTCCAGCCCAGCGCATCGAGCTGGTCGATGAACTCGCCAACCGACTGATAAGTGGCGTCAAGTTCGCCCGAACCGGCAGCAGCAACTTCGGCGGCCGGATCGGTGCCGAGGTCGATGTATTCAATCGCGTCCAGCCACGGGCCGCCATAGACGGCAGTGCCCCACCAGGTGTGATTGGGGTTCTTGACCAGTTTCGCCTTCACGCCGACCTCGAATGTCTCGAGCAGGTAGGGGCCAGTACCGACGGCCGTCATCGGGTCGCCGTTGTCATAGCCGCTGTGTACGACAGCGGCAGGATAGTCGGCGAGGCCGACGATAAGCGTGATGTCGGGCGCTTTCAGCTTCAGCGCCACGGTCATCGGGTCAACCACGGTGACAGCGCCTGCAGCAGGCTGCAGGATCGTCACTTCCACGGTCTTGGTCGCGTCAGCCGGGTCGGGCTGGGTTTCCTTGATCTCATCGCAGAGGGCTGCGACGCGCGAGGCCATCGAGTTACCGGCCACGCGGCCATCGCACCACCGCATCAGGTTGTTGGCGACGTCGTCGGCGGTGAAATCATCGCCGTTGTTCCATTTCACACCCGGACGGATCTTGAGCGTGTAGCCGGTTGCGTCGGCATTGGCTTCCCAGCTTTCCAGAAGCATGCCGCGAAGGCTGCCGTCGGCATTGTATTCGACCAGATATTCCAGCGTGCCGCGGGTCGCATTCGCGATCTGCGACCAGTCGGCGGTGCGTGGGTCTTTCAGTGCCTTCAGTTCCATCGACATCCGCAGCGTGCCACCGGCGACGGGGGTGTCCTGCGCCAAGGCGGGCGCTTCCATACCGATCAGGCCGTAAGCGGCTGCAGCGGTCACGCCCATAGCAGTCGAACGGGCAAGGAATTCGCGGCGGCTTAGTTTGCCTTCGGCAAATTCTGCCGCATACATAGTTGCGGCCGGATGCACCTCGGCCGCGTGATTCATGTCTTTCATCGTCGTCTCCCTGTCAGGTTTTTTATCTTGGCAACGGTGCCGCAGAGCCCCATGCGTTCAGACACCCCCGGCCCTTGCCGGCACAGTCCAGACGCTGACGCGAACTGAGCACCCCCGAAGTGTATTCCGCATCTTTTTCGACCCTGCGTCAACGACTGCTTTCACCACGAAGTAGTCCATTTGCGACATCATCTTGTCGAAATTGTTTTCCGTTTGGAAAAAAACGCTCATCCAGCGCGGCGGAAGGCCGTGGGGGACTTGCCGGTCAGATGCTGGAAGGCGCGGGTGAAATAGGCCGGAGAATTAAAGCCAAGCTGTTCGGCGATCTTGCCGACCGGCATCCGCGTTTCTGCCAGAAGCTTGCGGGCCTCGAAAATCCGGCGGTCCTGAAGAAGGGCCGAGGCCGGACGACCGCAGGCGCTGTTGCAGCAGCGGGTGAGATGGGTCGGCGTGACGCCCAGGGCGGCAGCAAAATCGGCGACGCCCATGCCGGTGCGAAAGTTCCGCTCCAGCAGCGCGGTATAGCGAGCGACCAGGCGGCGGGTGGCGTCCTGGCGCGGAGCTTCGACCGGGTCGACCTTGCGGGCCTGACGTTCAAGCCAGACCCCAAGAAGCCCGACATAGGCTTCGGTCGCGCGTTCGTGGGCGGGAGTGTCACTTTCCAGTTCCCGCAGGATCGAGTCGAGCAGGATGTTTAGTTCCTGCTGCGCATGGACTTCGCGGATGCGCAGATGAAGCGGGGTCTTCGGCAGAACGACATCGGGATTGCGGCCAAAGAACACGGCGGTGCCGAAGACCTGGGTCCCGGCCTCGAACCCGTGCATCACGCCCGCCGGGATGAAGATTGCATTGTGGGCGGTATAGCCGCGGGTAATGCCCGAGATCGTGATCCGGCCCTGGCCCTTGGTGAACCACAAAAGGCAGGGTTCGGACAGCGAGCGCATAGCCTCGACCCGCCAGCGACCACCGGCGGCAAGGCGGGGAATAGCGACCAGGCGCAGGGGCGAGGCGGGGGCTGGCTTCAACATGACTGGGCAGATCCGATGGCAAAGGCGCGAGCCTTCGGAGTTAAGCAGGGCATCGCCGCGAACCCAAGTGAAATACGCAGGATGCTGGCCAACTTACCCACCGATGTTGAATTATCCTGTGTATAACTCTGTGGATAGGTGAAAATCCACTGAAACTTTTGGCTGCAACCCACGGTTAGGGAAGGGAAAGCTGCCTCCAGGCCTTCATGTTCGATCTGAACCAGGTCCGCTGGCGTTTGGCATATTGGCGGCTGGCAAGCGCGGCGGCTTCGATCGCCGCGTCGAGCGATGTCCGGCCTTGCAGATGGGCGATGAGTTCCGGCGCGCCAATGGCGCGGGACGAGGCGAGTTTTGGGTTCCAGTTGTTAAGGTTCGCGCGGGCTTCTTCCAGCGCCCCTTGCGCCATCATCATTGCGAACCGGCGGTCGATGCGGGCGTTGAGCCAGTCGACGTCCGGCAGAAGGACGATGGCCTCTGCCTGCATTACCGGCAGGAGTGGTGGCGGGGTCTCGTCCTGCCACGCTGCAAGGCCCCGCCCGGTCGCCCGAAGAACCTCCCAGGCGCGCTGGACACGGAGTCCGTTCTGCCGGTCGATCCGGGCTGCGGTGGCGGGGTCAAGGTCGCGGAAAAGCGCCTCCCGGCCCGCAGCGGCCATCCGGGCGTCGGCCTCGGCGCGGATGGTTGGCGGAACATCGGGGATTTCGGCAAGCCCCCGGGTCAGGGCGGTGAAGTTCAGGCCGCTGCCACCGACGATGACCACAGGCCGCGAACGAAGCGGCCCGATCTCGCGCAGCCAGTGACCGACGGAATAGGGCTGGTCCCGCGCGATGTGGCCGTAAAGCGCATGGGGCAGGGCGGCCTCGTCGGCGGGCGTGGGACGCGCGGTAAGGATGCGCCAGTTGGCATAGACCTGAAGCGCGTCGGCATTGACGATCAGGCGGTTGTCCCGGGCGGCAAGGTCCATCGCCAGGGCCGATTTGCCGCTGGCGGTCGGACCTGCGATCAGCACGGGCGCCTCACGTGAGAGGTTGTCGATCCTCATGGCCCGATCCCCTGTTGAACCTGACGCGGTTTTGCGACATTTTGCGACCCAGTCCAAACAGAAAACGAAATACAGGGGGTGCCATGTCCGGCAAGGCCACCGAAACCGGTGCTGCGGCGACAAAATACAGCCGCGTGATGCTGAAGATTTCCGGCGAAGCACTCATGGGGGATCAGGGCTATGGCCTGCACCCCCCCACTGTCGCCAGGATCGCCGAAGAGGTGAAATCGGTCCGCGACCTCGGGGTCGAGATCTGCATGGTCATCGGAGGCGGCAACATCTTCCGGGGCCTGCAGGGCAGCGCGCAAGGGATGGAGCGGACGACGGCCGATTACATGGGGATGCTGGCGACAGTGATGAACGCGCTGGCGATGCAATCGGCGCTGGAAGCGATCGGGGTCTTCACCCGGGTCATCAGTGCGATCCCGATGGACCAGGTCTGCGAGCCCTACATCCGCCGCCGCGCGGTGCGACACCTGGAAAAGCAGCGGGTCTGCATCTTTGCTGCCGGAACCGGGAACCCGTATTTCACCACCGACACGGCTGCGACCTTGCGGGCCAGCGAGATGGCCTGCCAAGCGATCTTCAAGGGCACCAAGGTCGACGGAGTCTATGACAAGGACCCCAAGAAGCATGCGGATGCCAAGCGCTATGACCATGTGTCCTATGACGAAGTGCTGGAAAAGCATCTGGGCGTGATGGACGCCACAGCCATAGCGCTGGCCCGCGACAACGATCTGCCGATCATTGTCTTCAGCCTGGATGAGCCGGGAGGGTTCCGGGGGATTCTGGCGGGCGAGGGGACCTACACTCGGGTGCAAGGGTAGCATGTGGCTGAGCTTCGCCGCGATCGGTGTTTTCGTTGCGGCGGTTGGTCCGGCAGTTGCGCTGCATGTCTATGAGGTCCGGCGGTGGCGTCGGGAAACCGGGCGCCAGGGCGGGTGGTTGGCCGTGCGGTATGACTCGGATGACCAACGGGAAGCCCGCCGAACCGGGCGGGCCTACCTGGGCCTTCTGGTGATCCCCTGGTTTCTCTTTGGAATGTCATCGTCGGGAACCTTTTGGACGCCCTTTGAAATCCGGCACCGTACCGTTATGAAGGGCGCTGAAACCGGCGAAGTATAGCGGAACACGGGCCATGGCAGACGATATCGAGATTGACACTGACGACTTGCAGCGACGCATGGAGGGGGCGATGGCGTCGCTCAAGCATGAATTCGCCAGCCTGCGGACGGGGCGGGCGTCAGCGTCCATCGTTGATGCGATCCAGGTGGAGGCTTATGGCCAGATGACGCCGATCACCCAGTTGGGGACGGTCAACGTCCCGGAACCCCGGATGGTGGTGATCAACGTCTGGGACAAGGGCATGATCCAGAAGGTCGAGAAGGCCATTCGCGAAAGCGGCATCGGGATCAACCCGGTCACTGACGGCCCGCTGATCCGCTTGCCGATCCCCGAGCTGAACGAGGAACGCAGAAAGCAGTTGACCAAGGTGGCGGCGGGCTATGCCGAGAACGCCAAGGTTGCGATCCGCAACGTGCGGCGCGACGGGATGGACCAGATCAAGAAGGCCAAGTCAGCGGGCATGGGCGAAGACGACCAGAAGATGTGGTCGGAGGAAGTGCAAGAGTTGACCGATAAAGCGATTGCAGCCGTAGATCGGGCGCTGGAAGCCAAGCAGCAAGAGATCATGCAGGTCTGACCTGCAGCGGGAGGGGCGGGTATTGTCAAAGGACTTGCAGATGGACGTCGGCTCTCGGCCGGTCAATCATCTGGCGATCATCATGGACGGCAATGGCCGCTGGGCCACGCAACGCGGCTGGGCCCGGCTGGTCGGGCACAGGAAGGGCGTCGAACGCGTGCGCCAGATCGTGCGCGCGGCCCCCGACCTTGGGATCAAGTGGCTGACGCTTTACGCCTTTTCGACCGAGAACTGGAAGCGATCGACCGAGGAAGTCCTTGGCCTGATGGCGATCTTCGCGCTTTACATCGAGCGTGAGGCGGACCGGCTGGCCAAGGCGGGGGTGCGGATGCGCTTTATCGGCGACCGGGGACGGCTGGACCCGAAGCTGCAGCGCCTGATGGCCGGGATCGAAGCGCGGACGGCGGGCCTTGATCGGTTGAACCTGACGGTGGCGGTCAATTATGGTGGGCGGGACGAGATCGTCCGGGCCGTGCGCAAGGTGGCCGAAGCGGCCGCGATGGGGCTTTTGGACCCAAAGCACCTGACCGAAGCGGCCTTTGCCGAGAGGCTGGACACCGGCGGGCTGCCGGACCCCGACCTTGTGCTGCGCACGAGTGGTGAGACGCGGACCAGTAACTTCCTGCCCTGGCAGGCGGCCTATGCCGAATACGAGTTCACAGAAACGCTTTGGCCGGATTTCACCGCCGAAGAGTTGGCGGCCATTGTACAACGCTTTTCCAACCGCGAGCGGCGCTTTGGCGGGGTGCTTCGATGACCGACCCGCTTCCGGCGCCTGCCGGTAAATGGGCGGACCTTCGGACGCGGCTGTTGTCAGCGATCGTCATGGTGGCGGTGGGCGCTTTGGAAATCTGGCTGGGGGGCACGGCCTTTGCGGCTTTGGTCATCGTCCTGACGGCGGTGATGGTCTGGGAGCTGGCGGGGATGACAGCGCCATGGCGCCAGGCCTCACCGACGATGGTGGCGGTCGCTGCGGGCGCGGCTTTGGCGTTGGCCTTTGTTTTGCAAAGCGAGATCGCGGCGCTTTTCCTGATGGCGCCGACGCTTGTGTTCCTGATGACACCGCGCCGAGGTCGACGGATTGCCGGGGCTTACGGCCTTGCGATCATGATCGCGGGCTATGGGCTGGTCGATCTGCGGCAAGTGGCCGGGACGCATGCGATCATCTGGCTGGTCGCGGTTGTCGTGGCCTCGGACGTCATGGGATACTTTGCTGGCCGGTTGATCGGGGGGCCGAAGTTCTGGCCTGCGGTCAGCCCGAAGAAGACCTGGTCGGGTACGGTGGCAGGATGGTTTGGTGCGGCGCTGGTCGGGCTGGTCTTCGTGCTTGCGGGGCAGGGGAGCTGGCTTTTGGTGCTGCTGTCGGCGCTGGTGGCTTTTGCCGGGCAGATGGGGGATATCGCGGAAAGCTGGGTCAAACGCCGGGCGGGGGTGAAGGACGCGTCGAACCTGATCCCCGGGCATGGCGGAGTGCTTGACCGTTTTGACGCGTTGATCGGTGCGGTCGTCGCGGTGATGGCGTTGCAACTGCTGGTGCCCCTGGCGTCAGTTCTTGGGGACTAGGCTGGTGCGGAGTGTTTCGATCTTCGGGGCGACCGGGTCTGTCGGCGAGCAGACGATTGACCTTATCCGGCGGGCTGAGGATGGGGCGTTTCGCGTTGTGGCCGTGACGGGTGGGCGCAATCTCGCGCGGTTGGCCGAAGTTGCGCGGGAGCTGCGGGCAGAAGTCGCGGTGTGCAGCGACGGTTCTGGCTTGGCCGAGCTGCGGGAGCGGCTGGCAGGCTCGGGTGTCGAAGTGGCCGCGGGGCCGGGTGCGATTGCCGAGGCTGCTGACAGGCCTGCCGATTGGGTGATGAATGCGATTGTCGGTGCAGCCGGGCTGGTGCCGGGGTTTCGGGCCTTGCGGCATGGGGCGACGCTGGCTCTGGCGAACAAGGAAAGCCTGGTGACGGCGGGACCGTTGCTGATGGCCGAGGCGGGCCACCACGGCGCGCGCATCCTGCCGGTGGACAGCGAGCATTCGGCAATTTTCCAGGCCCTGACCGGAGAGGATATCGCGGCGGTCGAGCGTATCATCCTGACGGCCAGCGGCGGGGCTTTGCGCGACTGGCCGCAGGAGGCTTTGGCGGCGGCCACAGTCAAGGACACCCTGGCGCATCCGAACTGGGCGATGGGGCAGCGGATCACCATCGATTCGGCATCCATGTTCAACAAGGCGCTGGAAGTGATCGAAACGCGTGAGTTCTTTGGCGTGGCTCCGGAGCAGATAGAGGTGATCCTGCACCCCGAATCGCTGATCCATTCGATGGTTGGCTTCCGCGACGGGGCGATCATGGCGCATATGGGGGCGCCCGACATGCGCCATTCCATCGGCTATGCCCTTAACTGGCCCACGCGGGCCGTGCTTCCGGTGGCACGGCTGGATCTGGCGCAGGTGGCCACGCTGACCTTTCGCGCGCCTGATCACGCGCGGTATCCAGCGCTGCGGCTGGCCCGAGAGGTGATGGCGCGGCGCGGGCTGTCGGGGGCTGCGTTCAACGCGGCGAAGGAAGTGGCTTTGGACCAGTTTCTGGCCGGTCGCCTGGGGTTCATGGCGATGGCGGGACTGGTCGAAGCCACGCTTCACGCAGTTGCGACTGATATTGGCCCCGAAAGTGGCTCATTCGCCCTTGAGGATGTGCTGGCAATGGATCATCTGGCACGGGTACGGGCGGGCGAGATTGCAGGCCGGATGGCAGGAGAACGGTAAATGGAAGCCTTGGTCGCGGCATTGGGCGGTACGGCCTGGACGGTGCTGTTTTTCTTTATCGGGCTGTCGATCATCGTCTTCGTGCACGAATTTGGGCATTACATCGTCGGCCGCTGGTCGAGGATCCATGCGGAAGTTTTCTCGATCGGCTTCGGCCCGGTTCTGATCTCTCGCACCGACCGGCGCGGGACACGCTGGCAATTCGCGGCCATTCCCTTCGGCGGCTATGTTAAGTTCCTGGGCGATGCCGACGCGTCGTCGGTGCGGCAAGGCGATATATCGGGTCTGTCAAAGGAAGAGCGGCGGCATACGATGACGGGGGCGCCGCTCTGGGCGCGGGCGGCCACGATTGTCGCCGGGCCGGTCGCGAACTTCATCCTGGCTTTCGTGCTGATCGCCGGAATGATCGCGGTCAACGGGGCGCCGACCGACCAGCCGACCGTTGGCAAGATCCGGGCGTTTCCGCATGCCGGACCAAGTCTTGCGGAAGGCGACGTCATCCTGGCCATCGAAGGGCAGGCGACCCCGGATTGGCAAAGCTTCAGTGACGTGACCGAAGCCCTGAAAGGCAAGACCAGTCTGGCCTACAAGGTTCGACGCGGTCCCGATGAGCTGACGGTCAGTGGCCCGCATCCGCAGGCCCCGGTGGTCGGCGCAATCGAGGTCCGCTCTGCTGCTTTGGCAGCCGGACTTGAAGTCGGGGACGTGATCCTGAAGGCCGATGGTCAGACGGTGGACTATTTTGACGAGTTGCCGGTCATTGTGACTGCCGGAAAAGGCAAACCGGTCAGCTTGACGGTCTGGCGGGATGGCAAGACCTTTGACGTCACGATGACGCCGCGACTGCGCCTTGCCCCTGAGAATGAGACCGGAGAACTGACCGAACGCTACCTTCTTGGCGTCGGTTCCGGGCTTTTCTTCGAGCAGGGTTTGCGGAGTGCGGGTCCCTGGGAGGTGGTCTCGGGCTCGCTCCAGATCATGTGGTCGATGGTCACAGGAACATTCACCGCCTTGGGGAAACTGTTGGGCGGTCTGATCAGCACCTGCACCCTTTCCGGCGCAGTGGGGATTGCCAAGACCATGGGCGACGCGGCGCGAATGGGTGTGGAAACCTTCGTGAGCATCATTGCCGGAATGTCCTTGAGCATTGGGATCATCAACCTCTTTCCGATCCCGGTGCTTGATGGGGGTCATCTGGTGTTTCACGCCTATGAAGCGGTGTCGCGTAGACCGCCTTCCGAGCGCGCGCTGAACGTTCTGATGACCATCGGTCTGACGCTGGTATTGTCCTTCATGATCTTCGCGCTTAGCCGCGATTTTGTCTGCGTCTGATCCCGCCCGAGACGGTCCGCGCGGCGTGCAAGGTCAGCAAAGCATGACCTGCCATGTTTGCTATGTTACCACAACATCTTGCAGACTTATCCACAGGGACCGCAGGCTTTTGACAAAGCTTGGTATTCCCGATAGTCAATCGGAAAACATGATAAGCTGCGAGGATGCAAAATGCGGATGACCCAAAGCGCGGTCCAAAGACGATCGGTCCGGGCAAGGTCGAGGGCTCATCTTCTGGCCACGGCGGTTTTCTTCGGTGCGGCAACGGTTTCGCAGCCTTTCCTGACCCCGGCCTATGCACAGGTCTTTTCCTTTTCGAACGTGACCATCGAAGGCAATGAGCGGGTCGATGCCGCGACGATCCTGAACTATGCCGGAATCAGCCGGGGCGAAGAGGTTTCCGCGGGCGGTCTGAACGACGCCTACCAGCGGATTTTGAACTCGGGTCTCTTCGAGACGGTCGAACTGATCCCGCAGGGTTCGACCCTGGTGATCCGGGTGCAGGAGTACCCGATCGTCAATGTGATCAGCATCGAAGGCAACAAACGGCTCAAGGATGAGAATCTGATCGAACTGATCCAGTCGCAACCGCGCCGGATCTATTCTCCGAGCCTTGCAGAATCAGACGCGGCCACGATCTCGGAGGCCTACCGGGTGTCGGGTCGACTGGCGGCAAGTGTCACGCCGAAGATCATCCGGCGGTCGGACAACCGGGTGGATCTGGTCTTCGAGATCACCGAGGGCAAGGTCGTCGAGATCGAGCGGCTGTCGTTCGTCGGCAACAAGGCGTTTTCGGATCGGCGTCTGCGCCAGATTCTTGAGACCAAACAGGCGGGGTTCCTGCGCAACCTGATCCAGCGCGACACCTATGTCGCGGAACGGCTGGAACTGGACAAGAATGTTCTGACCGATTTCTACCGGTCGCGCGGCTATATTGATTTCCAGATCACCGATGCAAGCGCCGAAGTCAGCCGCGAGCGTGATGCAACGTTCGTGACCTTTACGGTGCGCGAAGGGCTTCCCTATTCGATAGGTAACGTCACCACGGTCTCGGAAGTCGAAGGTCTGGATGCGGCCGAGTTTGCGGCGGTGCAGAAGATTCGCACCGGCCAGACCTACACGCCGCTTCTGATCGACAACAACATCACCCGGATGGAGACTCTGGCCCTGCAGAAGGGCCTGAACTTCGTCCGCGTCGAGCCGCGCATTACCCGGAATGACCGGGGCCAGGCTGTCGACGTCGAATTTGCCATCGTCCGTGGCGAGAGGATTTTCGTCGAGCGGATCGATATCGAAGGCAACACCACGACGCTGGACCAGGTGATCCGGCGGCAGTTCCGCACGGTTGAGGGCGATCCCTTCAACCCGCGTGAGATCAGGCAAGCCGCCGAACGCATCCGCGCGCTTGGCTTCTTTGCCGACGCGCAAGTCAATGCTGAACAGGGGTCCGGGCCGGATCAGGTTGTGGTCAATGTCGATGTGGAAGAGCAGCCGACGGGGTCGCTGAGCTTTGGCCTTGCCTATTCGGTGTCAAACGGCTTCGGCTTCAACGTCGGCTTTTCTGAGACCAACTTTCTTGGCCGGGGGCAAAGGCTGTCGGTGGCGATCTCGACCGCCTCGGACAACCAGAATTCAAGCTTCAGCTTCACGGAACCTGCACTTCTGGGACGTGAGCTAAGCTTCTCGATTGGAGCGTTCTACAGGACGTCGGAATCCGACTTCGCGGTCTATGACACCCGCAACATCGGGTTCAACACCGGCATCGGTTTCCCGGTTGGCGAGCAGTCAACGCTGGACCTGCGGCTGGGGATCTCGGAAGACAGGATTTTCAATTACACCGGCACCTCGGCGATCATTGCCGCCGAAGAAGCCCAGGACGCACTGACAACCGTGTCGATTGGCTATTCCTACGAATACGACACGCGGATCACCGGTCTGAACCCGAAAGGCGGGGTGTTGCTGCGGTTCGGCCAGGACTTTGCCGGGCTGGGCGGCGACACGAAGTATGTCAAGACCACTGCACTGGCACTGGCCGAGACCAAGGTCCTGAACGAGGAAGTGACGCTTAGGGCGATTTTCGAGGGCGGGGCGATCACGTCGCTTGGCGGGAACGTGACGCGGGTGACCGAACGCTTTTTCGGCAATGGCAAGATCCGGGGATTTGAGCCGAACGGGATCGGCCCGCGCGACCTGACGACCGCTGACGACGATGCGCTTGGCGGCAACGCCTTTGCAGTCGCCCGGTTCGAGGCTGATTTCCCGCTGGGCTTACCCGAGGAATACGGGATCACCGGCGGCGCCTTTCTCGACATCGGCTCGGTCTGGAGTCTGGACAACAATGGCGGCGGCACGGTCGATGATGGGTTCAATCCGCGCGCTACGGTCGGTCTGTCGGTGTTCTGGACCACCCCCATCGGTCCCCTGCGTTTCAACTTCAGCCATGTTCTGGTCAAGGAAGACTACGACAAGGAACAGAGCTTCGACCTGACCATTTCGACGCAGTTCTGAGAATGCGGCCTGGGCGAAGACTTTGGTGCGCCGCGGTCTTATTCGTCCCGGTGATGCTCTGGGGTCTGTGGTCGGTTCCGGCGATCTCGCAACAGAGCCAGGTGCCGCTCCTGATCCTGGACCAAGAGCGGTTCTTTCTGGAATCCTCATTCGGGAAGGCGTCGCTCGTACGCGAGCGCGCGGCCTCTGAGGCGCTTGAGCAAGAGAACAAGCGGATCGAGGCCGAACTTGCCGCCGAGGAGCAGGCGTTGACGACACTGCGCAAGACGTTGTCAGCGGAAGAGTTTTCGGCCCGTGCCGATGCATTTGATGTGAAGGTCGAACGCATCCGGACCGAACAGGACGCCAAATTCCGCCTCTTGACTGACGCACGCGAGAAAGATCGCAAGGACTTTCTGCAGGTGGCCGTGCCGGTGCTGGGCGAGCTTCTAAGTGAAAAGCAGGCCGTCGCGATCCTCGATAAAGACATGATCATCCTGTCGCTGGCAGCGATTGAGGTAACGGATGAGGCGATCGCCAAGGTCGATGCGGCACTGGCTGATCCGGTGCCTGCGCAACCGTGACCGGCCGGCCTCGACGGCATGAACTTGTTTCCTGCGATTTGAATTGCTAGCTAGACCTAAGTGGCGGGGGCCTTTGGATGTGAAGGGGTAAGACGATGGATGCAACGGTTGGAACGACTGCCGATCTGGATCTGATCCAGCGGATCATCCCGCATCGTTACCCGTTCCTGCTGATCGACAAGGTCAGGGACATCGTCGTGAACGAGCGTTGCGTCGGCATCAAGTGCATCACCCTGAATGAGCCGCAGTTTCAGGGCCATTTCCCCGGCATGCCGATCTTTCCGGGTGTCATGATCATCGAGGCTATGGCGCAGACCAGTGGCATTCTGGTCGGTCTGTCGATGGATCTGGTCGACAAGAACGCCAAGGTGTTCTTCATGGGCGTCGACGGGGTTAAATTCCGGCGCAAGGTGGTGCCCGGCGATGTGCTGGAGCTGCATGTCCGCGCATTACGCGGCGGGGGGCGGGTCTGGAAGTTCGAGGGCCACGCAAAGGTCGAGGGCGAGCTTGCCTGCGAGGCGACCTTCATGGCGATGTTCGACGTCCCCAAAGCATGAGCATTCACCCAACAGCCCGCGTCCATGCCTTGGCCATCATCGAGCCGGGGGCCGTCATCGGCGAAGGCAGCGAAATCGGCCCGTTCTCGCTGATCGGGCCCGAGGTGACGTTGGGCGCACGCGTGGTGGTGAAAAGCCATGCCGTCGTCACCGGTTGGACCAGCATCGGCGACGAATCCGTGATCTTCCCCTTCGCGACCGTCGGTGAGGTGCCGCAGGATTTGAAGTTCAAGGGCGAGCATACGCGGCTGGTCATCGGCAAGCACTGCCGGATCCGGGAAGGGGCAACGCTGAACACCGGAACCGAAGGCGGGGGTGGGGTGACGCAGGTCGGCGATGATTGCCTGATCATGACCGGGGCGCATGTCGGCCACGACTCACAAATCGGCGACCGGGTGATCCTGGTGAACAATGTTGCCATCGCCGGGCACTGTGTGCTTGGCGACGACGTGATTGTCGGAGGCCTTTCGGGCGTGCATCAATGGGTTCGGATCGGACAGGGTGCCATCATCGGCGCGGTGACCATGGTGACGAATGACGTCATTCCCTACGGGCTGGTGCAGGGTCCGCGGGGCGAGCTTGATGGTCTGAACCTGGTGGGCCTGAAGCGCCGGGGCGTTGACCGGGCCGGGATCACTGCTCTTCGCGCCGCGTACCAGACGCTGGCACAAGAGGAGGGCAGCTTTCTGGACCGGGCCCGCAAGCTGGCCGAGGAGAGCGACAGCCCGCTGGTGCGCGAGATCGCCGATTTCATCCTGTCAAAGTCGGACCGGAGCTTCCTTACGCCGAAGGGTGGCCGGTGAGTGCTGACTTGAGGACGGCGCTGATCGCCGGAAGCGGCAGCCTGCCCTCGGCGCTGGCCGAAGCGATGGCCGAGTGGCCTCTTGTCGCGGCGATGGAGGGTTCTGCGCCGGCAGGGCTGCCCGTCGACCTGAGCTTTCGGGTCGAGCGGCTGGTCCCGTTCCTGCGGGCGCTGACGCGTGACGGCGTGACGCAGGTGGTCTTCGCGGGTGCGGTGCAGCGGCCCCGGCTTGACCCGGCGCTTTTGGACCCTGACACGGCCTCGATGCTGCCACGCCTGATGCAGGCGATGGCGGCGGGGGACGATGCGACGCTGCGGGTGGTTCTCGACATCTTCACGGAAGCCGGGTTCAGCGTCGCGGGGGTTGCCGAAGTGGCGCCGCAGCTTCTTCCGGGGCCGGGCGTGTTGGCGGGCACGGTGACCCCGCGCGACGAAGCCGACGCCGCCCGCGCGGCAGAGATCGTCAAGGCCCTTGGCGCGGTGGATGTAGGGCAGGGGGCGGTCGTGGCGCAGGGTCTGTGCCTTGGCGTCGAAGCCTTGTCGGGAACTGACGCGATGCTCGCGGCGGTGGCTGCGGTGCCTGCAGGCCTGCGTCCCGATCCGGCGCGGGGGCGGGGGGTGTTTTACAAAGCCGCAAAGCCTGATCAGGACCGGCGGATCGACCTGCCGACCCTTGGTCCCGAGACGGTGCGCCATGTGGCGGCGGCGGGTCTGGGCGGGATTGCGTTCGAAGCAGGCGGGGTGATCTGCCTCGACCTGGCCGAAATGCAGCGTCTGGCCGGGAAGCTGGGGCTTTTTCTCTGGGCGCGGGGATGAAGTTCGTCCTCATTGCGGGAGAGCCTTCAGGCGACCGGCTGGGGGCCGCACTGATGGCTGGGTTGAAAGAACTGGCCCCACAGGTGACCTTCACCGGGATCGGAGGGCCATTGATGCAGGCTGAGGGGGTGGAGAGCCTGTTCCCGATGGAGGAGCTTTCGGTGATGGGGATCGCCGAGGTCCTGCCAAAGTACTTCCACCTGAAACGGCGGATCCGCGAGGCGGCGACGGCGGCGCTGGCTTCAGGGGCCGAGGCGCTGATCACCATCGACAGTCCCGACTTCTGCTTGCGGGTGGCAAGCATCGTAAAGGCTGCGCGGCCCGAGGTTCGGACGATCCACTACGTGGCACCCTCGGTCTGGGCCTGGCGACCGGGACGTGCGGCCAAGATGGCGCGGGTTATTGACCATGTCCTCGCGCTCTTGCCGTTCGAGCCGCCCTATATGACCGCCGCCGGAATGACCTGCGATTTTGTCGGGCATCCGGTGGTGGCCGAATCCTTGGCATCGCCCGAGGAAGCGGCGGCGTTTCAAGGCGAGGGGCCGCTTGTTCTGGTGCTGCCCGGTTCGCGGCAAAGCGAGGTCAAACGGTTGGCACCGGTCTTTGGCGAGGTTGTCGGGCAGCTGAAGGCGACGCATCCGGGATTGCGCGTTGCTCTGCCCACCGTGCGGGGTGTCGCGGCTTTGGTGCGTGAGCTGACGGCAGGTTGGCCGGTACGCCCCGAGATCATCGAAGACGCAGGCCGAAAGCGCGGGGCCTTTGCCGCCGCTGATGTGGCGCTTGCCGCTTCCGGGACCGTTTCCCTGGAGCTGGCAGCCAATGCCTGCCCGATGGTTATCGCCTACGACATGCATCCGATCAGCTGGTGGCTGATGCAGCGCGCTGCGCTGATCGACACGGTGACGCTGGTCAATCTGGTGTCGGAGACGCGCGCAGTACCAGAGTTTCTTGGGCCTGCGTGTCGGGCCGACAGGATCGCCCCGGCGCTGGCGGGGTTGCTTGCTGAAAGCTCTGCCCAGAAGGCCGCGATGGCGCTGACCATGGATAGGCTGGGGCAGGGCGGAGACGCGCCGGGCCTCAGGGCGGCGCAGTCGGTTCTGGCCGCAATCCAGCGGCAAAAATAGGCCGATGCCGAGACTGCGATTGTCTCGGCGAAAGATCGGGATACAATTTCAAGAAAATTCGTGATATTGTTTCTATGTCCCGTTTCTGGGGCAGATCTGACGACCCAACTTTCTCGAAACTTTATAGAGCAACCATTCAGATGGAGTTTTTCCATGCACGGTTTCAACTATCGTGAACCCGAAATCCCCCGTGGACGTTTCAATGAACCTGGCCGCTTCGGGCGGATGTTCCCTTGGCTTCGCTCGCTGAGGAGCTTTGACCCGGGACCCGACAAGCTGGGCGAGCCCGAATCCAGTCCGGGCGTCCCCGGCCCGATGAATGGCGGCAGCGGCTTCGACCCGACGCAGGACAACCCTCGGATCAAGGCGGGCTACACCTTCCTGGGCCAGTTCGTCGATCACGACCTGACGCTGGACACCACCTCGATCCTGGAGCGTCAGGTCGATGTGAACGGCACGACGAACTTCAGAACCCCCGCTTTCGAACTTGACTCGGTCTACGGTCTTGGGCCGTCGGTTCAGCCCTATCTCTACGTGGGCGGGAAGCCGGGTCCGTTGCTTCTTGGTGCGGGTGGCGAAGATCTGCAAAGAAACAGCGAAGGCCGTGCCATCATCGGCGATCCGCGCAACGACGAGAACAGCCTGATCTCGCAACTGCATCTTCTGTTCATCAAATTCCACAACAAGGTGTGGAATGACGAAACCGCGCAGATCAAGGATGAAAAGGCCCGGTTTGAAGAGGCACAACGGCTGGTCCGCTGGCACTATCAATGGCTGGTGATGAACGAGTTCCTGCCCCGGTTGGTGGGCACGAACCTTGCGGATGCGACCATGGCCTCGCCGCCGTTCCTGTTCGAAACCGATCACGCCTTCATGCCGGTCGAATTCAGTGTCGCTGCATACCGCTTTGGCCACAGCCAGGTCCGCCCGGGATATGCACTGCGTCCGGGGCCAAACCCCGGTGACCGGCCTGTCGTTGCGATCCTCTTCCCCGACATCCCCGATGCGCCGGACAGTGTCGGCGACCTGCGGGGATTCCGGCCGGTGCCGCCCGAGCTTCGCGTCGACTGGTCCTTCTTCTTCGGACCGACGGCACAGGCGAGCAAGTTCATCGACACCCGCATCTCGGGCCCGCTGCTGAAACTGCCGACCAATATCGTGCCGAAGGACAATCCCGACCGTCACCGCTCGCTTGCATCGCGCAACCTGCAGCGTGGGATCGACATGTACCTGCCCTCCGGCCAGACGCTGGCGAAGTATCTGAAGATTGAGCCGCTCTCCGAGGCCGAAATCTGGACAAACACCGTGGGTCCCGCCCTTGGGCAGGTCGGAAGCGGTCCGGCACCCCTTTGGTTCTACTGCCTGCGTGAAGGCGAGGTGAAAGGCACCGGCCATCGTCTGGCGGGTGTTGGAGCGGCCATTGTCGCACGGACCTTCGTGGCGCTGATGTTGAAGGATAAAGCCTCCTATCTGGTGCAGGATCCGGGCTTCGAACCGTCGTTGGGCACGGGTGGACGGTTCACGATGACCGATCTCGTGAATTACACACTTGGCACAAACGTGGCTTCGGAGGACCTCCTCGCCCTTCCCGGCGACGATGCAGGAGTGGCCTGATCGGACATGACGCAATTCGGGGCGGCCGGATCCTGGCTGCCCCGAATGTCATGAAATGATCAGGGCTGGGTCGCCGGCACCGCCTCGCCATTGATGATCGCAAGGACCCGCGGCATCAGTTCGGTCATGTTGTCATTGACCAAGGCCATGACGCCCGGCTGTTGCGCCGCCGTTAGTTGCGGCAGTTTCGCCATGACCGACTTGCCTTCAGGTGTTGCGTAGAAATCCCGCAGGGCAGTGATTTCCCCGAGGGTCATGATGTCGGCCATGATCTCGGACTGATCGCGCATCAGGGTCAGCATCGGCTCGGTGAAGGTGTCGAGGTATAGCTGGCGGATCGCTTGCAACTGGCCATCGTCAAGGACCTGCCCGCCCGCCGCCACCTGTTGCAGGATCGGCTGGTACATGGTCTCGATCACTGCAGCCATGTCGAAGCCGGCCAGCGCCAGTTCGACATACTCCTCCGCGACCGCCACCCGCTCTTCGCGCGTCTCGGCCAGGGCGGCAGGGGCAAGCATGAGGGCAAGCGCAAGAGCCAGGTGTTTCACTTGGGTGTTCCTTTCCAGATCCAGCCGCCGCCGAAGATGCGACTGCCTTCGGGGGCGTAGAAGACGCAAGCCTGACCGGCGCTGACCCCGTCTTCGGGGGCCAGAAGCTCGACTTCGGCAGTGGTATCGCTGGTTGGCCGGATGATCGCTTCGCGCGGGGGCCGGGTCGAGCGGACCTTGACCTTCACATGCCACTCCGGCTGCGAGGTGAAGGGCTCGTCGCCCAGCCAGTTGATCTCGCGGATCGGAATGATCCTTGTCGACAGTGCCGCTTTCGGGCCGACGATCACCTGCCGCGTCGCCGGATCAAGCTTTACGACATAGAGCGGATCACCAAGGCCGCCGATGCCAAGGCCTTTGCGCTGGCCGATCGTGTAGTGGATCACGCCGCGATGTGTGCCAAGGACTTGGCCAGACAAATCGACGATATCGCCCGGATCGGCAGACCCGGGACGCAGCTTCTCGATCACCGCCGCATAGTCGCCATTCGGGACAAAACAGATGTCTTGGCTGTCCGGTTTGTCAGCCACGGGCAGACCGTATTTCGCCGCAAGCGCCCGGGTTTCGGCCTTGGAGCCGAGATGGCCAAGCGGGAAACGCAGGTAGGACAGTTGGTCCGGCGTGGTCGAGAACAGAAAGTAGGACTGATCGCGCGCCGGATCGGCGGCCTGATGTAGCTCTGGGCCATGCTGCCCAACTTTGCGCTGGATGTAGTGGCCGGTCGCCATGCAATCGGCTTCAAGGTCCTTGGCGGTGGCCAGAAGATCCTTGAATTTCACCCGTTCATTGCAACGGATGCACGGCACCGGGGTCGCGCCAGCCAGATAGGCATCGGCGAACTCCTCGATCACGGCTTCGCGAAACGTGTTCTCGTAATCGAGCACGTAATGCGGAAAGCCCATCGTCTCGGCCACGCGGCGGGCGTCATGGATGTCGCGGCCCGCGCAGCAGGCGCCCTTTTTTGCCAAGGCCGCCCCGTGATCGTAAAGCTGCAGCGTCACGCCCACGACGTCATAGCCTTCTTCGGCCAACATGGCCGCGACCACGCTTGAATCGACGCCGCCGGACATGGCGACTACGACCCGTGTTTCCGACGGGGGTTTTGGCAGGCCAAGAGAGTTCAGCGGCAGATCGCGCGGCATCGACATTGTCCGAGTTACGGGAATGATAGGGAATATATGAAAATGCTGTGCACTCTCAATCCCCCGTTTCAGCATTGATTAAGCCTGTTCCGCCATTCTGCCTGAAATGAGCGAGGGAACCACGATGTTTCTCAAACGTGTTGACGGTCCTCGGCAGATCACGCTGCCTGACGGAAGCATTCTCAGCCGGGCGGACCTTCCGCCCGCCGACACCCGTCGCTGGGTCGCCAGTCGCAAGGCGGTGGTGGTGCGGGCCGTGGTCTATGGTCTGATCTCGGAAAAGGAAGCGCTGGAGCGTTACGCGCTCTCTGACGAAGAGTTCGCCATCTGGAGAACCGCCGTAGCGAAACATGGCGATGATGGCCTCAAGGTCACGGCGATCCAGAAATATCGACAACTTTAAATTGTTTAGCGCTCTCGCTCTGGCATAGTAACCGTTGGTTAACCATTGGCCCGCAATGTCGTTAACGAAGAGACACCGCAGCGGAGTTATTTGTGAATGCGCATCCTGCTTGTTGAGGACGATCCAACCACCTCGCGCAGCATCGAACTGATGCTGACCCATGCCAACCTGAACGTCTATTGCACCGACATGGGCGAAGACGGGATCGATCTGGCAAAGCTATATGATTATGACCTGATTCTGCTGGACCTGAACCTGCCGGACATGAGCGGGCATGAGGTTCTACGTCAGGTCCGCCAAGCCCGGGTCACGACCCCGATCCTGATTCTCTCTGGCGCTGATGACACCGAAAGCAAGCTGAAAGGCTTCGGCTTCGGGGCTGATGACTACCTGACCAAGCCCTTCCACCGTGAAGAACTGGTGGCCCGGATCCATGCGATCATCCGCCGGTCAAAGGGTCACAGCCAGTCGGTGATCAGTACCGGTCGTGTCTCGGTAAACCTTGACGCAAAGACGGTCGATGTCGAAGGCAAGACGGTGCATCTGACCGGCAAGGAATACCAGATGCTGGAACTCTTGTCGCTGCGCAAAGGCACGACACTGACGAAAGAGATGTTCCTGAACCACCTTTATGGCGGAATGGACGAGCCGGAACTGAAGATCATCGATGTCTTCATCTGCAAGCTTAGAAAGAAGCTTGCCGAGGCAACCGGGGGCGACAACCACATCGAAACCGTCTGGGGCCGTGGCTATGTGCTGCGCGATCCGGTCGGTGGGGCGGCACGTCTCGCAGCCAGCGCCTGATCTTTACCTTCGCGGGCCCGACGCCTAACCTTTGGCCAAAGCTACGGGGGGCGGGAATGGCGGAAAAGCCGGTCGAGGCATTGACGGAAGCCGAAGCGCGCGCCGAGCTCGCCCGGCTCGCCATAGCTCTGGCCGCTGCGAACACCGCCTATCACACGCTGGACGCGCCGGAGATTTCGGACGCCGAATATGACGCCCTGAAGCGGCGCAATGCCGAGATCGAGGCGCGTTTTCCCGGCCTCAAACGGTCGGATTCGCCGTCGGATCAGGTCGGAGCGACTGTAGCGGACGGCTTTGGCAAGATCGCGCACCGGGTGCGGATGCTGTCACTGGAAAACGCCTTCGCCGCCGAGGAAGTGGCCGAATTCGACGACCGGGTGCGTAAGTTCCTGGGACTTGCAGGGGGCCTATCGTACACCGCCGAGCCGAAGATTGACGGGTTGTCGCTTTCGCTTCGCTATGAGGGCGGGCTCTTGGTGCAGGCCGCGACGCGTGGTGACGGCGAGGTCGGTGAAAACGTCACCGAGAACGCCCGCACGATCCGTGACATCCCTCAGCACCTGACCGGCGCTCCGCAGGTGCTAGAGGTCCGGGGCGAGGTCTATATGTCCCACGCTGATTTCGCCGGATTGAATGCCCGGGCAACGGCGGAAGGCGACAAGACCTTTGCCAACCCGCGGAACGCGGCGGCCGGGTCGCTGCGGCAGCTGGACGCGGGCATTACCGCCAGCCGGCCGCTGCGGTTCTTCGCCTATGCCTGGGGCGAGGTCTCGGCCCCGCTTGCGTCGACGCAGTTTGAAGCCATTCAACGGCTCAAGGCCTTGGGGTTCCAAACAAATCCTCTCACCACCCTCTGTGATGGACCAGTGGCGCTCCTGACCCAATACCGCAAGATCGAGGCCGAGCGCGCCGCACTTGGCTATGACATCGACGGGGTGGTCTACAAGGTGAACGACCTTGCCCTGCAGGCGCGGCTCGGGTTCCGCTCCTCCACCCCCCGCTGGGCGATTGCGCACAAGTTCCCGGCCGAGCTTGCCTGGACCGAGCTTCTGGGGATCGACATCCAGGTCGGCCGCACCGGCGCGCTTTCACCGGTGGCCCGGCTAAAGCCGGTCACGGTCGGGGGTGTGGTGGTCTCGAATGCCACGCTCCACAACGAAGATTACATCGCTGGTCGCGACAGCCGGGGGCAGGAAATCCGGGGCGGCAAAGACATTCGCATCGGCGACTGGGTGCAGATCTACCGTGCAGGCGACGTGATCCCGAAGGTTGCTGATGTGGACCTTTCGCGCCGCAAGATTGAGGCGCAAGCCTATGTATTCCCTAATATTTGTCCAGAATGCGACAGTCCCGCGCATCGGGAGGAGGGCGATTCCGTCCGCCGTTGCACCGGGGGCCTGATCTGCCCGGCCCAGGCGGTAGAACGGTTGAAGCACTTCGTCAGCCGCAGCGCTTTTGACATCGAAGGCCTTGGCGCGAAGCAGGTGGAGCTCTTTTTCAAAGACGAGACGCTGCCCGTGAAGACCCCGGCCGATATCTTCACTCTTGCCGCAAGAGACGCCGCCACCCCGTTGCAGAAGCTGAAAAATCGCGACGGTTTCGGCGAAGTTTCGGCGGCCAAGCTTTTTGCCGCCATCGAAGCCAAGCGCACGATCCCGCTGGACAGGCTGATCTTCTCCTTCGGGATCAGGCATGTGGGCGAAGTGGCGGCAAGCCTTCTGGCCCGCCACTATTCGACTTGGGAGGCGTTCGAGACCGCGATGACCGAGGCAGAGCCGGGCAACGCCGCCTGGGCCGAGCTGACCGCGATTGACGGGGTGGGTGCGGTGATGGCGCAAAGTCTAATCGACGCCTTCGCCAATCCGGCCGAGCGGGCGGCGATTGATGCATTGGCGGCGCAACTGACCATCCTGGCGGTCGAGGCGCGGGGGGTAGTCGACTCTCCGGTCGCAGGCAAGACCGTGGTTTTCACCGGTACGCTCGAGAAAATGACCCGCGCCGAGGCGAAGGCCCGGGCCGAAGCTTTGGGGGCCAAGGTCGCGGGCAGCGTCAGCGCCAAGACCGACCTTGTCATCGCTGGTCCCGGTGCGGGCTCAAAGGCCAAGGACGCCGAACGGCTGGGGGTGCAGATTATCGACGAAGACGCCTGGCTTCAGCTGATCAGCGGCGCATGAGCCGACCAGAGGCCCTGTTCCCGCTTTATGCGGAGCTTGAGACGCTGCCGGGAGTTGGCCCGAAAGCCGCCAAGGCCTTTGAAACATTGGGGATCACCCGCCCGAAGGACCTCCTCTACCTTCTGCCGCATTCCGGGGTCGACCGGGCGCTGCGCGCCTCGGTCCGCGATATCACTCCGCCTGCGACACTGACGGTCGAGGTCGAGATCGGCATGCATGTCCCGCCGCGCCGCAAGGGCGGGCCCTACCGGGTGCATGTCCGCGACCAAAAGGTCGAGTTTCTGCTGGTCTACTTTCACGCCCGTGCCGAAGCCTTGCAGCGGTTGTTGCCGACCGGACAACGGCGGCTGGTCTCTGGCAAAGTCGAGCTTTTCGACGGGATCGCCCAGATGGTGCATCCCGATCATGTCCTGCGGCTGGAGGAGGCCGCGGAGCTTCCGGCCTATGAGCCGGTCTATCCCTTGACCGCCGGCCTGACGCAGCGGGTGGTGGCCAAGGCGGCGGCGGGCGCTCTGTCGCGGGTGCCGCCGTTGATGGAGTGGATTGATGGGCCGCTGAAAGCGCGTGAAGGCTGGCCGGATTGGACGGTGGCGCTGAAGCTGGCGCATGCGCCCGAAGGGCCCGCGACGCTGGCTTTCACCCATCCGGCGCGGCAGAGGCTGGCTTATGACGAGCTTTTCGCCCATCAGCTGACGCTGGCCATCGCGCGGTCCCGGATCCGGCGCAGCAAAGGTAATGTGACCCGAGGCGATGGAGCTTTGCGCGCCAAGGTATTGGCAAGCCTTCCCTATAAGCCAACTGGTGCCCAGATCAGGGCCGTGGCCGAGATCGCTGCCGACATGGCGCAGCCCTTGCGAATGAACCGGCTTTTGCAGGGTGATGTCGGTTCGGGGAAAACGCTGGTCGCGTTTCAGGCGCTGTTGATCGCGGTCGAAGCAGGTGCGCAGGGCGTGATGATGGCACCGACCGAGATTCTCGCGCGCCAGCATTTCGAGGGGCTCGCCCCTCTGGCCCGCGCAGCTGACGTCCGGCTGGAGCTTCTGACCGGGCGCGACCGGGGGGCGGATCGCGCGATGAAGCTGGAGGATCTTGCGGCCGGAAGAATCTCGGTTCTGGTGGGCACCCATGCGGTGTTCCAGAAGGATGTCGAATTTCAGGATCTTCGACTGGCGGTGGTGGACGAGCAACATCGGTTCGGCGTGGCCCAGCGGATGGAACTGGGGGCCAAGGGTGAAGCGGTCGATGTGCTGGTGATGACCGCGACGCCGATCCCGCGGTCGCTCGCCTTGGCCACGCATGGTGACATGGATGTCTCGGTCCTGGACGAAAAGCCCGCCGGACGAAAACCGATCCGGACCGCGATGGTGTCCTCTGATCGGCTGGATGAGGTGGTAGATCATCTTCGCTATGCGGTGGCCGAGGGGCGGCAGGCCTATTGGGTTTGCCCGCTGGTCGACGAGTCCGAGGTGGTGGATTACGCCAGCGCCGAAGAGCGGTTCCGGCATCTGCGGGCGGCCTTGGGCGACCGGGTGGGCTTGGTCCATGGCCAGATGCCGCCTGCCGAAAAGGATGCGGCCATGGCGCGGTTTGTGGCCGGTGAGACCTCGGTGCTGGTGGCGACGACGGTGATCGAGGTTGGGGTCAATGTTCCGAATGCCACGATCATGGTCATCGAACAGGCCGAAAGCTTCGGTCTGGCGCAGCTCCACCAGTTGCGGGGGCGCGTGGGTCGGGGTGAGGCAGCCTCGACCTGTCTGCTGATGTATCAGGGGCCGCTGAACGAAACTGGCGCGCGGCGGCTGACCACGATCCGAGATACCGAGGACGGATTCCGCATCGCCGAGGAAGACCTCGCGATGCGCGGGGCGGGGGACTTGATCGGGACCGCGCAATCGGGTCTGCCGAAGTTCAGGGTCGCCGATCTGGAGCGTCAGGCCGCGCTGATGGCGCTGGCCCAGTCCGATGCGCGGAGGCTGTTGCAGGATGACGTCGACCTGAGCAGCCCTCGGGGGCAGGCGGCGCGGGCGCTGCTTTGGCTGATGGACCAGGATCGCGCGATTCGGCTTATGGGCGTGGGGTGATCCAGATTCGTGCTTCGTTCACAAATGTTCTTAAAAAGTTCTTTACATGCTGTCGCCGATATGAGAACAATATGGCAACAACAGTGGAGGATGCCGTGAAAGATGCCATGAAGTCACTTCGGTCCCTGAATGCGCGCGGCGCTGCCGAGGATCTGGTTGGACTTGCGGCCCTGTTTGTTCTGCTTTTCGCCGTGCTTTCGCTGCCCGGCTTTGCCTGACGGTTTCTGCCCCGCGCTCTGTCCCCCGAAGGTGACGGCCTTCCCGCCATCGTGATGGCCCGCCGTCCGCCGTTTCCAGACGCGCCACTGCCGCCGCCATCCTTTTGGATGTGCGGCGGCTTTTTCTTCAAGCAGCGGTCTGGGCGGCATCCATTGCCTCGCAGGCCGCGTCCAATGCCAAAAGGATCGAGGCGTGGCGGTTCTTGTAGTCGCGCGCAGGCAGCAGGACCTCGTAGCCGTCGAATGGGGCAGCAGGGACGGGGCCGCCGTCCTTCAGCATGGCGCGCAGGGCATCGCGGGCAGCCTGCAATTCGGCCAGAGTGCGTCCGACGACAACCTGACCCAGCACAGCCGCCGAGGCCTGACCCAGTGCGCAGGCTTTCACGTCCTGGGCGAAGCCGGAAACGCGACCGTCTGTCACCTCGACATCCGCTGTCACCGTAGACCCGCACAGCGGCGAGCGGCGGCGGGCGGTACCTTGCGGGGCAGAAAGTCGCCCATGATGCGGGATATCGGCCGCAAGCGCCAGGATGCGGGCGGAGTAGAGCTTGATGAGGTCGCTGTCGCTCATGGAAATTCCTCGACTGACCCCGTATGTAGTCCCGTGACGTCCGGCTGCCAAGGAGAGAGCCATGCCTTTCGATCCGGCCACTCTAAAGTATGATCCGGCAGGGCTGATCCCCTGCGTGGCGCAGGACCATGCTTCGGGCGAGGTGTTGATGATCGCCTGGATGAACGCGGCTTCGGTCGAGCGGACCCTGAAGACCGGGAAGGTGACCTACTGGTCGCGCTCGCGGGCGGCGTTCTGGGTGAAGGGGGAGACTTCCGGGCACCACCAGCGGCTGGTCGAGCTGCGGGTCGACTGTGATCGGGACTGCTTGCTTGCGCTGGTCGAGCAGGTGGGTCCAGCTTGTCATACCAACCGGAGATCGTGCTTCTTTACGGCGATCCGGGGGGGTGAGGAGGTCGAGATCATGGAACCTGTCCACGGTGGACAAAACTGATTGTTCATGCGTTCCCAGTGACTTGCTTGCGGGCGTTAAGCTTTTGGTAATCCGACCATCCTGCGGATGTCGGCTGGCGTTGCGCCCTCGGCCCGGTACTTTGACAGGGCGCGGGCGTCGTCGCGTTTGGCAAGGCGTTTGCCACGTTCGTCGCGGATCAACCGGTGGTGGTGATAGATCGGTGTCGGAAGGCCGAAGAGATGCTGCAGGATCACTTGCACGGGCGTGAAGTCGAAGAGATCCTCGCCCCGGACAACATGGGTCACGCCCTGATCGGCATCGTCGAAGGCCGAGGCGAGGAAATAGGCGACGATGTTCTCGCCCTTTCGGGAGAGGACCACGTCGCCGATCCCATCGATGGCGCGCTGCGGGTTGATCCTATGCACCCCAGGTTGGGCGGGACCGGTCTCGGTAAAGGTCAGCTCGGCGGCCTTCAGCGACCCCAGCGCGGCGGCAAGATCGAGGCGCAGTGCATCGCCGGGCTTGCGGCTGTCCATCCGGCGGGGGCGGCAGGTGCCGGGATAGATGTTGAACGCCACGCCTTCCTGCGGCGCTGCCAGGGCCGCGCGAATGTCCGAGCGGGTGCAAGAGCAGGGGTAAAGCAGGCCCGTCCCCGCCAAAGTTTCGAGCCGGGCATTGTAACGGGCGATGTTCCCGACCTGACGCAGGGTCGGGCCGTCCCAACTGAGGCCGAGCCAGCGCAGATCCTCCTGGATCAGCACGTCGTATTCGGGCTTGCACCGCTCCACGTCGGTATCCTCCATCCGCAAGAGGTAGCGGCCGCCGGCGGCGCGGGCCATGTCATGCGCGAGGATCGCGGAATAGGCATGGCCGAGGTGCAGGGGGCCGGTGGGGCTGGGGGCGAAGCGGGTTACGAAAGCCATTCCGTGAAGGCCTGCTTGGCGCGGTCGGTATAGGCCTTGTAGCGGTCCTTCCGGCCCTTCCGGCCGCCTTTCGCGTCGATCGGGGGGAAGAGACCGAAATTCACGTTCATCGGCTGGAAGGTTTTGGCCTCGGCCCCACCGGTGATATGGGTGATGAGTGCGCCCGTTGCGGTTTCGGGCGGTGGCGGGGGCAAGGTCCTGCCCAGGATTTCGGCTGCGGCCATCCGACCGGCAAGGAGGCCCATGGCCGCGGATTCGACATAGCCTTCGACGCCGGTGATCTGGCCCGCAAAGCGGATATGGGGGTGGGTCTTCAGCCGCATCTGATCGTCCAGCAGCGTCGGCGAGTTGATGAATGTGTTGCGGTGGATACCGCCAAGCCTTGCAAAACTTGCATCCTGCAGGCCGGGAATCATCTTGAAAACAGCAGTTTGCGCGCCGTATTTCATTTTGGTCTGGAAGCCGACCATGTTGTAAAGCGTGCCAAGCTTGTTGTCACGTCTTAGCTGGACGACGGCATAGGCCTTCTGGTCCGGTTTGTGGGCGTTGGTGAGGCCGACCGGCTTCATCGGCCCGTGACGGAGCGTTTCGCGGCCGCGTTCGGCCATGACTTCGATGGGCAGGCAGCCGTCGAAGTAACCTGCCGTTTCGCCCTCGTGGAACTCGGTCTTTTCGGCTGCCAGAAGTGCGTCGATGAAAGCCTCATATTCGGGCTTGGTCATGGGGCAGTTGATGTAGGCCTTTTGTTCGTCCTCGGTCTCGCCCTTGTCGTAGCGGCTTTGCAGCCAGGCAACCGACATGTCTATGCTTTCTGTATATACGATGGGCGCGATGGCGTCGAAGAAGGCCAGTGCCTCGGCGCCGGTTGCCTGGCGGATGCTTTGCGCGAGTGTCGGGCTGGTCAGTGGTCCGGTGGCGATAATCCAGTGGCTAGATGAGGGAAGACAGGTAACCTCTTCATAAGACGTCGAGATCAGCGGGTGCGATTTCAATTTTTCGGTTACGGCGACCGCAAAGGGATCACGGTCGACGGCGAGGGCGCCGCCGGCGGGAAGGCGATGCTTTTCGGCCATTTCCATGATCAGGCCACCGGCGGCGCGCATTTCCCAATGCAGGAGCCCGACGGCGTTTTGTTCGTGATCGTCGGACCGGAAGGAATTGGAGCAGACCATTTCGGCGAAATCGCCCGTCCGGTGCGCGAAGGTCGCAACTTTCGGGCGCATTTCGTGGATGACCACTTGGACGCCCAGGTTTGCAGCTGACCAAGCGGCCTCGGCACCCGCCATGCCGCCGCCGATGATGTGAAGAGTTTCGCTCATGGCGGCGGTTTAGGCGGTTTCGCCGCTTTTGGAAAGGTGGGCCGGACGCTGTGGTCCGGCCCGGTTTACCCTCAGGCCTTGTCGACGGCGTAGCGACCGGCGCCGTGGCTGGCCAGCATCAGAAGGCCACCAGCAATGGCGAAGTTCTTCAGAAGCATAGTCATCTGCATCTGATCCGACGGCTGGAAGTGATAAAGGAGGGCGGCCAGAATGCAGAACCCAGCACCAAGGAGGGCCATGATCCGGGTCTGGAATCCGGCAATCAGGGCGAGGCCGAGGACGATCTCGAAGATGATCGTGGGCCAGGCAAGGAAGGCCGGTAGCCCGCCCGAGGTCAGATAGCCGGTGAAGCCTGCGACGTCGCCAAGCTTGCCCGCACCTGCGACGATGAACAGAAGCCCGATCAGGATGCGCGCGACGAGCGGCGCGTAGGTGTTGAGTGAAGCCATAGTCAGAATGTCCCCTTGAATGTGCCGCCTTGTCGCGGTGACGTTGGTTTTAAGTGGTGGAGTCGTCGAGTCATAGCCCGACCAACTCAGGGAAGTTGTGCGATGGCGCACAGAGGGCGAAGCTAGAGCGGCGATTTTTTCAGGCGCGCCCGTTCAAGACATATGAAGGCTGCCGGAGCCTCGGCCGGGCGGCCCAGAGTTGCGGCCTTTTCGAAGAACCCGGGGGCGGGGAGGTCATCGGGCGAGAGGCGCTGGCGAAGGAGGGCGGCGCGGAAGGGTCTGCCGTGGGCCGCGTCCTCTTCCATCAGGGCTTCGAGCTGGGCGGTGAGGTCGGAGATGCGCAGGCCGAGGTCTCTGGCCAGCGCGCCGTAGGTCGTGGTTTCGCCCGCGGCTGCCAGGGCCGCGAGGCGAGCTTCAAGGCTTGCGTTGTTCAAGAGCGGTCGCGATGCGGTCGAGGTGACGGGCGATGTCGCGCTGGATGACGGCCTGTTCGTCCATAGCGTGCTTCCAGCCACCGCCCGCGCCCGCTCGTCTCATGAAGAAAATCCAGATGGCGATCAGGACGATGAAGGGTAGCCAAGTGATGATTATTCTTACGAAAGCTTCGCTCATTATTCTTCTCCCTGATCCGCCACACGCGCGACCGAAACCACTTCCTCATCCGCACCTACAGCGAAGACCCGTACCCCCCCCGCTGACCGCGAGCGGAAGCTGATCTGGTCGACCGGCACGCGGATCGACTGGCCGGTGGAGGTGGCGAGCATGATCTGGTCGGAGGGGACGACCGGGAAGGAGGCGATGATGCGGCCTCCTCTCGGTCCGGGGGAGATCGCCTTGACGCCCATGCCGCCACGGCCCCGGACGGGGTAGTCGTGGGAGGAGGAAAGCTTGCCCGAGCCGCCCTTGGTGACGGTCAGGATCAGGTCTTCGGCGGCGGACATCTCGGCATAGCGTTCGGGGCTAAGCTGGCCTGCGGCCACGGTTTCTTCTTCGTCGTCGGTCTCGTCTTCGGTGACACCGGCCATCAGGCGGCGCTGTTTCAGGTAGGCTTCACGCTCTTCGGGCGTGGCCTCGAAGTGGCGGATGATCGACATCGAGACGACATGGTCGCCCTCGGCCAGGCGGATGCCACGGACGCCGGTGGAGCCGCGGGATTTGAAGACGCGGATCTCGGTGGTGGAGAAGCGGATGGCGCGGCCGGCTTCCGTCACCAGCATGATGTCGTCGGTATCATCGGCGATGGCGGCGTTCACCAGGGTGATGCCCTCGGGCAGGTTCATCGCGATCTTGCCGTTGCGCTTGACGTTGGTGAAGTCGGAGAGGTCATTCTGGCGGACGTCGCCGTCAGAGGTCGCGAAGACGATCTGGAGGGTGGCCCAGTCTTCCTCGGGCACGTCCACGGGCATCAGCGCGGCGATGGAGACTCCGGTTTCGATGGGCAGGATGTTCACGAGAGCCTTGCCCTTGGCGGTGCGTCCGGCAAGGGGGAGGCGCCAGGTCTTCAGCTTGTAGACCATGCCGTCGGTGGTGAAGAAAAGAAGCCAGGTGTGGGTGTTGGCGACGAAGAGGGTGGTGACGACGTCGTCGTCCTTGGTCTGCATCGACGCGAGGCCCTTGCCACCGCGGTTCTGGGCGCGGAATTCGGCAAGGGGGGTGCGTTTGATGTAGCCGCCCGAGGTGATGGTCACGACCATGTCCTCGCGCTCGATCAGGTCCTCGTCCTCCATGTCGCCGGACCAATCGACGATCTCGGTGCGGCGGGGGACGGCGAAGAGGGCTTTCACCTCACGCAGTTCGTCGGAGATGATCGCCATGATCCGGTCGCGGGAGGACAGGATTTCCAGATAATCGCGGATCTTGGCGGCAAGTTCTTCCAACTCGTCGGTGATTTCCTTGACGCCAAGCGCTGTCAACCGCTGCAGGCGCAGATCGAGGATCGCGCGGGCTTGCACCTCGGAGAGGTTGTAGGTGCCGTCGTCATTCACGGGGTGAGATGGGTCGTCTATCAGTTTCAGGAACGGAATGATCTCACCGGCGGGCCAGCGCCGGGTCATCAGCCGTTCGCGCGCCTCGGCCGGGTCGGCGGAGGAGCGGATGGTCGCCACAACCTCATCCACGTTGGAGACAGCCACGGCCAGACCGCAAAGCACATGGCTGCGTTCGCGGGCCTTGCGGAGTTCGAAGGCGGTGCGCCGCGCAACGATTTCTTCGCGGAAGCTGATGAAATACGTAAGGAAGTCGCGCAGTGTCAGCTGCTCGGGGCGGCCGTTGTTCAGCGCCAGCATGTTGCAGCCGAAACTGACCTGCATTGGCGAAAAGCGGTAAAGCTGGTTCAGGACCACGTCCGGCGTCGCGTCGCGCTTAAGCTCGATCACGACGCGGACGCCGATCCGGTCGGATTCGTCGGCGACGTTCGAGATGCCTTCGATCTTTTTTTCACGCACCATTTCGGCGATGATCTCGATCATCCGGGCCTTGTTGACCTGATACGGCACCTCATCGATGATGATGGCGAAGCGGTCCTTGCGAAGTTCTTCGATCCGGGTCTTGGCGCGGATGATGACGCTGCCGCGCCCTTCCAGATAGGCTTTGCGCGCGCCCGAACGGCCAAGGATCAGCGCCCCGGTCGGAAAGTCGGGTGCGGGGATGTACTCCATCAGGGCTTCGGTCGAGAGATCCGGATTTTCGATCAACGCAAGCGTGCCGTCGATCACTTCGCCCAGATTATGGGGCGGAATCCGGGTGGCCATGCCGACAGCGATGCCCTCGGCGCCGTTGACCAGCATGTTGGGATAGCGGGCGGGCAGGACTGTGGGTTCGCGGTCCTTGCCGTCATAGTTGTCCTGGAAGTCGACAGTGTCCTTGTCGATGTCGGACAGAAGGAAGGCGGCGGGCTTGTCCATCCGCACTTCGGTATAGCGCATGGCGGCGGCGTTATCGCCGTCCATCGAGCCGAAATTCCCTTGCCCATCAAGGAGTTTCAGCGACATGCTGAAGGGCTGGGCCATGCGCACAAGGGCGTCATAGATCGCGCTATCGCCGTGAGGATGGTATTTCCCCATGGTGTCGCCGACGGGCCGTGCCGATTTCCGGTAGGACTTGTCATGGGTGTTGCCGCTTTCGTGCATCGCAAAAAGGATGCGGCGGTGGACGGGTTTCAAGCCGTCGCGCAGGTCAGGAATGGCGCGGGAAACGATCACGCTCATCGCGTAATCGAGGTAGGCAGTCTTCATCTCGGCTGCGATATCGACCTGCGGGCCGTGCCAGGCCGGACGCTCCGGGCTTTCTTCTTTTTTATCAGTATCTTCCGGGATGTCGGCCATGTTGGCTTGCGCCTTCCTTGCAGGATCAAGATGTAGCAGTCGGGAAGATACACCATCCTAGCTATGGGGTGCAATGGCACGACTGAAGGTGCTGGCAGCACAGCGAGGAGAGTGCCAACATACTGTTTTCATTGAAAGTTAACTGCGACCTGTCATCAATGTGTCATGCGCAGCCGAATCGGAGGCGGTGGATGGTCGGACGCGAGACTGAGTTGATGCTGAAGGGCTATGGGCTGACCACGGCCGAGCTTTTCTATCGGATGCCGGATTACCGCAGTGTTCTCAACAGCTTCGTCTGGCAGGAGTATGATCTTGCCCCCGATTATCCCAAGCTTTTCAAGTTCATTGAATACTGGCAGGGCAACATCGAAGGGCCGCTGCATTCCGTCCGCTTTACCCATCGCAAGTTGATCGCCCCCGGAGAATGGCGAAATGTCGTGGGGGAGTTCCGGTTGCACTGATCTGTCGGTTGGTTGACCACCGATCCGGCGGGGGCGGTGGGCAGATTGCCCACGCTATGCGGCGCGCAGGATCATCCCGAAAAGATCGCGGGGATCGTCGGGGTCGGCGATCATGTCGAGATTGTCGTAAAGCCCGGTCTCGTCCAGTTTGCTGCGGATGTAGCGGAGGGCAGAGAAATCCTCGATGGCGAAGCCGACAGAGTCGAAAAGGGTGATCTCGGCCTGCGAGCTGCGGCCGGGAAGCTCGCCCGCGATGACGCGCCAAAGCTCGATGACAGGGTGATCGGGTGCAAGCTGCTGGATTTCGCCTTCGATCCGGGTCTGGGCCGGGTATTCGACGAAAATCGAGGACCGTAGAAGGATGTCGCGGTGAAGCTCGGTCTTGCCGGGGCAATCGCCGCCGACCGCGTTCAGATGGACGCCCGCGCCCACCATATTGTCGGTCAGGATCGTGGCGTACTGCTTGTCGGCGGTGACGGTGGTGATGATGCCCGCGCCCTGAATGGCCTCTTCGGCGGTGCGGCAGGGGGTCACCTTCAGAGCGCGCCCTGCCAGGTTCTTCACGCATTTCGCGGTGGCGGCCGGGTCGAGGTCGTAAAGGCGGACTTCGCGGATGCCGCAAACCTCACGGAAGGCCAGCGCCTGAAACTCGGCCTGGGCGCCGTTGCCGATCAAGGCCATGACTTCGGTCTTCGGCGCCAGCCACTTGGCCGCCATGGCGCTGGTCGCGGCGGTGCGCAGCGCGGTCAAGATGGTCATTTCGGACAGAAGCACCGGGTAACCTGTAGCGACATCGGCAAGAAGACCAAAGGCGGTAACCGTTTGCAGGCCTTTCTTCATGTTGGAAGGGTGGCCGTTCACATATTTGAACCCGTAGGTTTCGCCGTCCGAGGTGGGCATGAGTTCGATGACACCGACATCGGAATGCGAGGCGATGCGGGGGGTCTTGTCGAAGAGGGGCCAGCGGCGGAAGTCGGCCTCGATCTCGGTGACAAGATCGCTCATGACCCGTTCGATCCCCAAATGCAGGACAAGCTTCATCATCTTGTCGACCGAGACGAAGGGGACGAGGTTGAGGGTCATCATTTGCTCCGCTATTTCGATCGGGTCGGGCGGTCGAAGACCTTTTTGCCCATGAGCGAGCCAACCAGATCGACCATGAGGCGGGCGGTCATGCCACGGTCGTCGAGGAAGGGGTTCAACTCGACGAGGTCAAGCGAGGTGACAAGGCCGGATTCGTGCAGAAGCTCCATCACCAGATGCGCCTCGCGGTGAGTGGTGCCGCCGGGGACGGTGGTGCCGACGGCGGGGGCAATGGTCGGATCAAGGAAATCGACGTCAAGCGAGACGTGGAGCATGCCGCCTTCGCTGCGGCAGAGGGTCAGGAATTCGCGCAAAGGGGCGACGATGCCGCGCTCGTCGATCACCCGCATGTCGTTGATCGCGATGTCGCGTTCCAGCATCGCGGCCTGTTCGGCCGGGTCGACCGAGCGGATGCCGAACATGCAGATCCGGTGGGCGGGAACGGGGGCGGGGAAGGGCGGGAAGGCGTCAAACCCGTCGCGGCCCGCAATGTAGGCGAGCGGGGTGCCGTGAAGATTGCCGGTGGTGGTGGTCAGGGGGGTGTGGAAATCGGAATGGGCGTCGAGCCAGAGCAGGAAGAGCGGGCGGCCCTGCCGTTCGGCGAAGGCGGCGGCGCCGGCGGCGGAGCCGAGGGCCAGCGAGTGGTCGCCGCCCATGATGATCGGAAAGCCGCCTTCGCTGAGGGCGTCATCGACACGGTCCATCAGGATTTCAGACCAGGCGACGGTTTCGGCCAGCGAATGGACGGCGGGATTGGGACAGCTGACCTGAGGCAAGTCGGAGAGGCTGAGATCGCCCCAATCCTCGACCCCGTGGCCCTCGGCGGCGATTTCGCGGGCAAGGCCTGCAACGCGGTAGGCGGCGGGGCCCATCAGGCAGCCCGCGCGTTTCTGGCCCGAGTCGATGGGTGCGCCGATCAGGATTGTCTTGGGCATGGGATCCTCCGTTTGGTCAGGTGTAGCGGGGGGCTGGCGCCGGTGGCAACCGGCAATTCGGCGGGTTTGGGCGACGGCGCAGCGCAAATTGCCGATCAGGCGCGGCGGAAGGGCGCAGGCCTTTCCCCCTGGTCTTCAAGGTCCTATCATGAGGTAGAGATCGGGAGGCCAGATGATCGTAGAGCTTGGACATTTCGCGCTGATCCTGGCGTTGATGGTGGCGCTGGTGCAGGCGACGCTGCCGCTTTGGGGCGCGCAGACGGGCGATCAGCGGCTAATGGCACTGGCGGGGCCGGCGGCCGGGCTGCAGCTTTTGCTGGTGGGGGCGTCGTTTGCCGCGCTGACCTGGGCTTTTGTGGTGTCTGACTTCTCCCTGGCGGTCGTGGTTGGCAATTCGCACACGGCGAAACCGATGCTTTACAAAGTGTCGGGCGTCTGGGGAAACCATGAGGGGTCGCTTCTTCTGTGGGTGCTGATCCTGGCGCTTTACGGCGCGGCGGTTGCGGGGTTTGGCGGCAACCTGCCAGTGCGGCTGAAAGCGCGGGTGCTGGCGGTGCAGGGGATGATCGGGGTGGCGTTCCTGGCGTTCCTTCTCCTGACATCAAACCCGTTCTGGCGGCTGGAATTTCCGCCGCTGGATGGCGAGGATCTGAACCCTCTGCTGCAGGACCCCGGATTGGCGTTCCACCCGCCGTTCCTGTACCTGGGCTATGTCGGCCTGAGCATGGCGTTTTCCTTTGCGGTCGCCGCCTTGATCGAGGGCCGGGTTGATGCGGCCTGGGGGCGCTGGGTCAGGCCCTGGACGCTGGCCGCGTGGATTTTCCTGACCATCGGTATCGCGCTGGGGTCGTGGTGGGCCTATTACGAACTGGGTTGGGGCGGGTTCTGGTTCTGGGACCCGGTGGAGAATGCCAGCTTCATGCCCTGGCTGCTGGCAACGGCGCTGCTGCATTGCGCGATCGTGGTCGAAAAGCGCGAAAGCCTGAAGGCCTGGACGGTCCTGCTGGCGATCCTCGCGTTCGGTTTCAGCCTGATCGGCACGTTCATCGTGCGGTCGGGGGTGATCACCTCGGTCCATGCTTTCGCCAACGACCCCGAGCGGGGCGTCTTCATCCTGATGATCCTGGCCTTCTTCACCGGGGGGGCGCTGATCCTGTTCGCGCTGCGCTCTGGCGCGTTGGAGGCGCGGGGGGTGTTCAGCCTGGTCAGCCGCGAAAGCGCGCTGGTGGCGAACAACATTCTTCTCAGCGTCGCGGCGTTTGTTGTATTTATCGGGACAATCTGGCCGCTGGTAGGAACAATGTTGCTGGGACGTGACTTGAGCGTGGGCGAGCCCTTCTTCAACGCAGCCTTCACGCCGTTCATGGTCGCACTGGCTTTGATCCTGCCGCCGGGGGCGATGCTGGCATGGAAGCGGGGCGATCTGCGCCGGTCGTTCCGGGCGGTTTTTCCGGCGATGGTGCTGGCGCTGGCGCTTGGGGCGCTGGCCTTTGCGATACAGACCGGGCGGTCGGCGCTTGGGCCGGTGGGGCTTATGCTTGGGGCCTGGGTGGTCTTTGGCGCGCTGACCGATCTTTGGGCGCGGACGGGGCGCGAGGGTTTTTCGGCTCGGCTGGCACGGCTGACTCGCCTGCCGCGCGCCGATTGGGGCAAGGCCACGGCGCATACCGGGCTTGGGGTGACGATCTTCGCGGTCGCGGCGATGAATGCCTGGAAGGTCGAAGATATCCGTGTGGTGCAGATCGGCGAGACCTTTCCGCTTGGGTCTTACGAGGTGCGGCTGGACGAGGTGCGCGAGGTCGAAGGGCCGAACTATCTGTCGACCATGGCCGAGATGACCGTGACGCGGGCTGGGGCGCAGGTTGTGGTGCTGAACCCCGAAAAGCGCATCTATCCGGTGGCGGCGATGCCCACGACCGAGGCGGGGATCGACTATGGTTTCTCGCGGGATATCTATCTGGTGCTTGGCGACAAGCAGAAGGATGGGGGCTGGGCCGTCCGGAGCTACATCGAGCCCTTCGCAAACTGGCTTTGGGGTGGGGCGCTGCTGATGGCTTTCGGGGGGCTTCTTAGCCTTTCGGACCGGCGCTACCGGGTGGCGGCGGGGGTGCGGAAGGTTCCCGCCGGGGTGGCGGCGGAATGAGGTGGTTGATACTCGCCCTGGCGCTGATCGCCAGCCCGGTTTTTGCGGTCCAGCCCGATGAGATGCTGGACGACCCGGCGCTTGAGGCCAGGGCACGCGAGATCAGCCGCGACATCCGCTGCCCGGTTTGCCAAGGCGAGACGATTGACGATTCGAACGCTCCGATCAGCCGGGACTTGCGGTTGATCATCCGCGAACGTCTGGTGGCAGGCGACAGCGACGCCGCAGTGGTCGACTATATCGTGGACCGCTACGGCGAGGGCGTGCTGTTCAACCCGCGCGCTGAAGGGGCGAACCTGATCCTGTGGCTGGCAGGCCCGGCGCTTTTGCTGGCGGGGGTTGCGGTGGCCGTCGCGTCGCAAAGGCGACGGGTGGTGCCCGAGGCGGCCCTGTCGGCGGATGAGGAGGCGCGGCTGAAGGAAATCCTGAAAGAGTGACGCGGCGTTTGTCTTTGGCCACCGTCCCCGGCCCGGCTAGCCTTTCGGACAGAATGGGAGGGGCGCCGATGTCTGATGTGCTGAAGGTCGAACTCGACGGCGGGATATGCCGGATCACGATGAACCGACCGGAGATGATGAACGCGCTGAACCGCAGCTTGCGGCGTGAGTTGACGGCGGCCTTGCTGGCGGGGCATTCGGCCCGCGTCATCGTGCTGACCGGCACGGGGCGCGGCTTTTGCTCGGGGCAGGACCTGTCGGATGTCGAGGGTCTGGACGAGGCGGGTTTCGAAGGCACGCTTAACAACGAATATGTCCCGATGATCCGGGCGATCACCGAAGCCCCGGTGCCGGTGATTGCGGCGGTAAACGGAGCGGCGGTCGGGGCGGGGGCCAATCTGGCGCTGGCCTGCGATCTGGTGATCGCCTGCGAAAGCGCGGTTTTCATTCAGGCATTCACGCGGATCGGGCTTATTCCCGATGCCGGGGGCACATCCTTCCTGCCGCGCCGGGTGGGGTTGCAGCGGGCGATGGGGGCGGCGTTGCTGGCCGAGCCGGTTTCGGCCCGGCAGGCCGCAGACTGGGGGATGATCTGGGAGGCGGTGGCGGATGATCGCTTTGCCGAGGTGGTGACGGCGCGGGCATTAAAGCTGGCGGCGGGGCCGACCGGGGCCTATGCGGCGCTGAAGGAGGCCATGCGTGGGGCCTTCGATCAGGATTTGGAGAGCCAGCTTGCCACCGAGGCCCGGCTGCAGGGGGTCTGCGGGGCAAGTGCGGATTTCAGCGAAGGCGTCGCCGCGTTTCTGGAAAAGCGGCCGCCGGTGTTCCGGGGGCGATAAGTCGGCCGGAGACGACGTCAGCCGCGAAACACCCACACGTCCACCGGCGCGCGTCGGCCGCGCAAGGCAAGGGCGGGCAGGGCAGTAAAGCCTGCCAACGTCTGATCGGTCGCTCCCTCGGCCCGCGCCCGTGCGACCAAGGCGTCGCTGATCACGATACGGGCGTCGATCTCGCGCGTCGCGGCCTCCAGCCGACTGGCCACGTTCACCGTATCGCCGATCACCGCGAACTCCAGCCGCCGTGCGGGGCCCACGTCACCCACGGTGGCCCGGCCGAAATGCACACCAACGGACACATGCAGGCCGCCGCCGACCGCATCAATGGCCTCGACGATGCGGCGCGCGGCCCGGATCGCGGCGGCGGCGTTGCCAGGTTCGGGGACCGGCGTCCCGAAAGTCGCCATAACCCCGTCACCGAGGTATTTGTCGAGGGTGCCGCCTTCGTCGAAAACGACCCGCTCGATTTCCGCGTAGTAGCGCCGCAGGAGAGGGAGAACCTCGGCGTCGGGCAGCCGCTCGGCCAGATCGGTGAAGCCGACGAGATCGGTGAACATCACGGCGACTTCCGGGGTTTGCGGTTCACGCAGGGCTGCGGGCTGGCTGGCCAGCCGGTCCACGATGGTGGGCGAAAAATAGCGCGACAGGTTCGCGCGTTCCTCGGCAAGGCGCGCCTGCCGGATCAAGAGCTGGTTTGACCGCCAACCCTTCAGTGTCAGGGCACCGGCGACCAGCATGAAGACCACGACCTCTTGCACCCGCAGGTTCCACTGCACGTTGTTGAGGTCGAGAAACGCCGCGAGGCGCGGATTGTTAAGCCCGGCCGCGGTCGTGGCGGCGGTCTCGGCGATCAGCGGGACATTGTAGCCCAGCAGGGCGACAAGGCCCGCACCCGCCAGCCAGACCACGGCCACGGTGACACCGATGCTCCAGACGGTTCTCCATGAATAGGCGAGGGTGGCAAAGGCGAGGACGAGGAACAGGTAGTCGAAGGTCTGAAAGCGAAAGCCGAAGGCGGTGGGGACCTCGGCCTGGGAAAACGGGTTGGGTAACACGGCGATGAAGGTCAAAAGCAGGATGTCGAACAGGATGAAGGCCAATTCGCCAAAGGACCGCCCGACGCGCGCGAGGCGAACTTGCTGACGTCCGCTAAGCCAGAACAAAAGCAGCAGCGCCTCGTAGTAAAGGAAATCCCAGCCGCCGCTGATGAACGGCAGAAACAGGGCGATCACGATCATCGCGGTATCCCGACCGATCGTCACGATGCGCCGTCCGATCCGGCCCTCGTTGACAAGGGCCTGCCGCAGCACCGGATCGCCAGCGATCATGTCGGCTTCGGCATCGGCCGTGGCAAGAAGCCGCGCGAGCATGCCAAAGCGAATGCGGAGAGGGCGGTCTGGGATTTCGGCCATGATGTGACAGGTTAACGTCACGACCTGCGAGTTTCCAGCGCGAAGGCTGGCCCGGCCGCTATACCCCCCGGGCGAGTGCCGCAACGCCGGTCCTGGCGATCTCGACCAGGCCAAGCGGGCGCATGAGGTCGGCGAAGGCATCGATCTTGTCGGGGGTTCCGGTCATTTCGAAGACGAAGCTTTCCAGCGTCGAATCGACCACATTCGCGCGGAAGATTTCGGCCAGTTGCAGCGCCTCGACCCGGGCGGCCGCCTTGCCTGCCACCTTGAACAGCGCAAGTTCGCGCTGGACGCTTGGCCCTTCGGCGGTGAGGTCGTGGACTTCGTGGACCGGGACCATGCGGGAAAGCTGCGCCTCGATCTGGTCGATCACGGCGGGGGTGCCGCGGGTGACGATGGTGATACGGCTGCGGTGGCCGGTATGGTCCACCTCGGCGACGGTCAGGCTGTCGATGTTGTAGCCGCGCCCGGAAAAAAGGCCGATCACCCGCGCCAGGACGCCAGGTTCGTTTTCCACGATGACCGCGAGGGTGTGGCTTTCCTCGACCTCGCTCAAGCCCGACCGCAAATCATAGGCAGAGTGGCTGGTCGAGCCCTTCTTGATGTTCAGTGCGGACATTGTGGCGGTCCTTTCCGGGTGTTTTCAAGGTGAAGCATAGGTCAGAAACCGATCCAGCTGGGACGGCCTACCTTGCGGATGATGGCGTAGATGACAAGGGGCCCGATGATCCCGACGACGGTGCCCGCCAGCATATGGACGGTCAGGTCGGTGATCCGGGGGGCAAGGGCCGCGCGGATGCCGGCGGAGAAGATGGTGTGGGCAAGGTAGATGCCCATGGAGGAGAGACCGAGGTAAGCGAGGACGCGAAGGATGCTGCTGGTCTGGTCCGTGGCGGTCGTCTGGATCATCGCAAGCAGGGCCAGCGAGAGCAGGATGCCGAGGATTTGGCTGGTCAGAAGCGACGCGGGAAGCTGGAAGCTGAGCGCCTGAAGGCCCACAAAAGCCGCGGCGGCCAGTGTGAAAGCCAAGGGGCCGGATGGTCTCCAGTCAAGCGACCCTAGCCCAAGGCCAACAAGGAACGCCCCGGCATAGGTCGCCGCCCCAAAGGTCCAGGCGTTCAGGCCGACGGGCGTGAAGCTGCTGGCAAGCACCACAAGCGCGGCGAGGGTCAGCCAGACCATGGGGCCAAGCGGTTTGCCGTAGGCCCGGATCACCGCGAGGACGACCAGATGCTGCAGGAACAGCGCCCAGAGGAACCAGAAATGCTCCCGCGGCGGCAGGGGCCAGAAAAGAAGGCTGGCGGCACCCTCAACCTGGGTGTTGGCGCTGTCCCCGGCTGCCAGACGGGCGGTGGCGAAGAGGTAGGTCCAAAGGAGGAGGGGCCAGAGAAGCCGTGTGACCCGGCTGAGGGCCGCCTCGGGGGCAGGGCGGCGGAGAGCCCAGCCTTCGAAGGTCATGCCACTGAGCAGAAAGAAGAGGGGCATGTGGAAGTTGTAGATGAGCTGGTCGATGATCCGGAAGAGATCGGGGTTGCCGATCATGCCCGCAGAGTCGAGCCCGCGCCAGGCGTGGCCGATGACGACAAGGATGATGCCGATCCCCTTGGCGACGTCGAGGGTGAGGTCGCGGGAGACGACTACTGACCCGGTCGCCGTTCTTTCGGCGTTGGCCGATCCTGCCACCGGCATAGCGGTCAACTTCCGGCGCTGGCGGCCGATTGGCCGAACAGCTTGTCGAACACGTCGCCGATGGTGGCGAGCGGGGTGAACGTGGCCCAGCCCACTTCGCGGATGTTCTGGCGTAGGTTCTTCACGCCCTCCGCGTTCGCCTTGGTGTGCTTCGCGATCTTCGCGCCGAGGTCTTCCAGCTGCGTGCCGGGGGGGGAACCCAGCCAACCGTAAGCCCTCGGCATCAACGTGTCGCTGTCAACCTTAATCCAGACAACGCAGCCACTTGGCTTGTCCGTGAGCGCCACGTTGACCTTCTGCGACCGTGCCGCCCCGCCCATTCGGCTGGCCTTCAACTGCACATGGCGGGTGAATTTGCCGGAACTCAGCACGAGGTCGTAACCAAATGCATCGGTCTTGCTGCGCGACACTTCGACGAAACGGTCCGTTGCCCAGCCATGCGAGCACAGGGCCGCAAGGAAAATGTACTCCACATATTCCTCGCGTTCCGATGACCGAAGGCTGTGCTTTTGTTCTGGCGTCACACCAGCACCGCCCCCTTGGCCCCGATCACTCCCTGCGTGTCCGCATCCCCCAGCAACATCTCGTTGTGCGGCTTGCCGGAGGGGATCATCGGGAAGCAGTTTTCGTGCTTCTCAACCCGGCAGTCGAAGATCACCGGGCCATCGTAGGCCAGCATCTCCAGGATCGCGTCGTCCAGGGTCTTCGGGTCGGTGCAGAGGATGCCCTTGCAGCCGAAGGCCTCGGCCAGTTTCACGAAATCGGGCAGGCTTTCGGACCATGACGAGGAATACCGCTCACCATGCAGCAGTTCCTGCCACTGGCGGACCATGCCAAGGCGCTCGTTGTTCAGGATGAACTGCTTCACGGGTGCCCGGAACTGCATCGCGGTGCCCATTTCCTGCATGTTCATCAGCCAGGACGCCTCACCCGCGACGTTGATCACCAGGGCGTCGGGATGGGCGATCTGCACGCCGATACTGGCGGGCAGGCCGTAGCCCATGGTGCCAAGGCCGCCACTGGTCATCCAGCGGTTCGGATCCTCAAAACCCAGGTATTGCGCGGCCCACATCTGGTGCTGCCCGACCTCGGTGGTGATGTAACGGTCGCGGCCCTTGGTCAGCGCCTCCAGCCGTTCCAGCGCGTATTGGGGTTTGATCGTGGTGGTCGAGGGCTTGTAGGACAGGCACTTGACCGCCCGCCATTCGTTGATCTGCGTCCACCACTGCGCCAGCCCGCGCTGGTTGGTCTTGCTGCCCCGCGCGCGCCATTGGCGCAAGGTTTCCTCCAGCACCTTGGTCACATCGCCGACGATCGGCACGTCGACATGGATGACCTTGTTGATCGACGAGGGGTCGATGTCGATATGCGCCTTCTTGGACCGGGGGGAGAAGTCCTTGATCCGCCCGGTGATCCGGTCGTCGAAGCGGGCGCCGATGTTGATCATCACATCGCAGCCGTGCATCGCGAGGTTGGCCTCGTAAAGCCCGTGCATCCCCAGCATCCCGATCCAGTTCTTGCCGCTTGCCGGGTAAGAGCCAAGGCCCATCAGCGTCGAGGTGACGGGAAAGCCCGTCTCGGCCGCCAGTTCGCGCAACAGATGGCTGGCGCGGGGGCCAGAGTTCACCACGCCGCCTCCGGTGTAGAAGACCGGACGCTCGGCGGTTTCCATCAGCTCGACCAGTTGGGCGATCCGGGCGGGGTCGCCTTCGGTGCGGGGCTGGTAGTGGCTGACGCGGGCCTTGTCGGCGGGCACATAGTCGGCGGTGGCGAACTGCACGTCCTTGGGGATGTCGATCAGCACCGGGCCGGGGCGGCCATGGGTGGCGACATGGAAGGCCTGGTGGATCGTGTCAGCCAGCTTTGCGGTGTCCTTCACCAGCCAGTTCATCTTGGTGCAGGGGCGGGTGATGCCGACGGTGTCCGCCTCTTGAAAACCATCGGTGCCGATCATGAAGGTCGGGACCTGGCCGGTCAGCACGATGATCGGGATCGAATCCATCAGGGCGTCGGTCAGGCCGGTGACGGCGTTGGTCGCCCCGGGGCCAGAGGTCACGAGGGCCACGCCGGGCTTGCCGGTGGACCGGGCATAGCCTTCGGCCATGTGGACGGCGCCCTGTTCGTGGCGCACGAGGATGTGGCGGATGTCGTTTTGCAGGAAAAGCTCGTCATAGATCGGTAGCACGGCCCCGCCGGGGTAGCCGAAGACAACCTCGACCCCCTGGTCCTTCAGGGCCTGGATCACCATTTTCGCACCGGTCATCTGCTTCGACATTTCCGTCTCTCCTTCGCGCAACAAAAAGCCCCCGGAGTTTCCTTCGGGGGCGCATGGGAACCTGGATGGTCAAACCGTTACCGGCCCATGCGCGTCCTTCCTACGATGACAAGAATTAGGGCCATTGGCCTTCCCCTCATGTTCGCGTGGAAGCGTAAGGGGGGATATGCCGGGCGTCAACGGGATTTGCAAACAGAAAATGTCGCATTATGCCGGTGATTTTGAACATTTGTTACGAAGATCGCCCCGCCGGCGCAACTATCGCAATGTTCCGCAGCAGGGCACAGGGTCTGCGCGGCGTTGAGTCGCTTTCTCGGACGACAGGCGGGTGCGGTATCGGTAACCTTCTGACCGGAAGAGCCCGGACCTCTCCGGGGCAACGAAAGGAATCGATCAGATGAGGCTTTTCACCACTCCGGGCACCTGTTCGCTGGCCTGCCACATCGCTTTGCATGAGGCCGGGGCCGAGTTCACCGCCGAGACGGTCGACCTTCGCGGCAAGACCACTGCGAGCGGGGCCGATTTTCGTGCCGTCAACCCAAAGGGCGCAGTGCCCGCGCTGGAGGTATCGCCGGGGGAAGTGCTGACCGAGGGCGTGGCGATCATGCAATATGTGGCCGACCAGAATGGCGGGGCCGGGATCGCCCCGCCGGCCGGCACGCTGGAACGCGCCCGGATGCAGGAGGCAATGAACTATATCGCGGGCGAGCTGCACAAGACCGGCTACGGGCCGCTCTTCCGTCCGGGCCTGACGGAGGAGGCCAAGCAGGCGCAACTGTCGGTGGTGGATACCAAGCTTGGCTGGCTGGAAGGACTGCTGTCAGACGGGCGAGAGTATCTGGTGCCCGGGGGCTATACGCTGGCGGACGGGTATCTTTTCACCATCAGCGGCTGGTCGAAGACGTTCGGCCATGACCTTTCGCGCTATCCCAACATCACCGCCCTGCGCGCCCGGGTGGCAGAGCGTCCGGCCGTCCAGGCGGCGATGCGGGCGGAAGGGATGATCTGACGGGTGGCCTAAGCGGCCGGGTTTTCAGGGGCTGGGTGGTAGCAGACGGCGTTAAGCTTGTTGCCATCGGGGTCGCGGACATAGGCCGCGTAGAAATGTGGCCCGTAATGCGGACGAAGGCCGGGTGCGCCTTCGTCCTGCCCGCCGTTGGCAAGAGCCGCGGCATAAAAGGCGTCGACCGCAGCACCGCTCTCCGCCAGAAACGAAACCATGGTCCCATTACCCACGCTGGCCGGTTGGCCGTCGAAAGGCTGGGTGACCCAGAGATGCGGGCCGGGGTCATCAAGGCCCCAGGCGGCCGACGGTGCGTCGGGGTCGTAGTCCTCGATCCGGTGATGACCCAAGGGGGCGAGGGCCGCGTCATAGAAGCGGATTGCACGCGCGATGTCGCGGGTGCCAAGCGAGATGTAGCTGAACATTGGGTTTCTATCCGCTGGAAGTGATTCTACGGATTGCAGTCTGGCCGCCATCCGACCGGGAATCGATCATCCCTTGTGCGGCTCAACCAGAAGTGTTTGCGCCAACATCGTTGGCACGCGCGAAGTGCTGTTAATTTGGTCAATTCTTTTTACCGATTTCAGCAATCGGGTCAGAAAATTTGAGTTTCTATCTTGCAAGACCTTGGCTACGGTCAGTCTCGCAAGAAGACCGGACAGGGGCATTGACGCCAGATCCGGGCCAACTGTGGAGGAGAACTGTATGGATAGACGTTCATTTCTGACCAAGGCTTCCGTCGGCGGCGTTGCTGCCGGAGCGGTGGCGCTGGCGGCCCCTGCCATCGCGCAGGACGCTCCGACCGTGACCTGGCGGGTCACCTCGTCCTTCCCGAAATCGCTGGATACGATCTTCGGCGCAGCCGACACGATGTCGAAATACGTGTCCGAGATGACGGACGGAAAGTTCACCCTGCAGGTCTTCCCGGCAGGCGAACTGGTGCCGGGTCTGGAAGCGGCGGATGCAGTTTCGGCCGGGACGGTCGAGGCCTGCCACACGGTGCCCTACTACTACTGGGGCAAGGACCCGGTCTACGCGCTGGGTGCGGCGGTGCCGTTCGGACTGAACGCGCGGATGATCAACGCCTGGTGGTACCATGGCGGCGGCATCGACATGATGAACGAGTTCTACGCCACCCAGAACCTGATAGCCTTCCCTGCGGGCAACACCGGCGTGCAGATGGCGGGCTGGTACCGAAAAGAGATCAACAGCCTGGCCGACATGCAAGGCCTCAAGATGCGGATCGGGGGATTTGCGGGAAAGGTGATCGAGAAGCTCGGCGTCGTGCCCCAGCAGATTGCGGGCGGCGACATCTATCCTTCGTTGGAAAAGGGCACGATCGACGCGGCGGAATGGGTCGGACCATACGATGACGAAAAGCTCGGCTTCTACAAGGTCGCGCCCTATTATTACTATCCCGGCTGGTGGGAAGGTGGGCCGTCGATCGCAACGATGATCAACCTTGCGAAGTGGGGCGAGCTTCCTCCTGCCTATCAGGCGGCACTCAGGGCGGCCTGCGTGGTGGCCAACACCGACATGCTGGCGAACTATGACTGGAAGAACCCGACGGCGCTGAAATCGTTGGTGGCAAACGGGGCGCAGCTTCGCCCGCTGCCGCAAGACGTGCTGTCGGCGGCGTTCGACGCGGCCAAGGCCACCTATGACGAGGTTTCGGCCACCAACGCGACGTTCAAGAAGATCAAAGACGCGCAGGATGCCTTCCGCCGCGACGCCTACCTGAACGCCCAGATCGCCGAGTACAACTATGACGTGTTCATGATGGGCCAGCAGCAGGCTGGCAAGCTCTGACCACACCCCGACGAACCAGAACGGCCCCGGAGGAAACTCCGGGGCCTTTGCTGTTCAATACTGCTGTCTCAGGGGTTGACCACCGGTGCCCCGAGCGTTGGAGCGCCAAGGGTGGTGCCACCAGGAGGCGCAAGCGTGTTCAAGGTAGGAATCTCGATTTTGACCGAGCTTGGGTCCACCACCTCGCCCTTGTAATGCATGACCATTTGGGGGAAGGCGATGGTGACGCCGATCATCACGACCTGGATCACCACGAAGGGCACCGCGCCCCAATAGATCTGCCCGGTCGAGACGCCGCCCAGCCTCTCACCCGTAACCTTGTCGTTGTAGGGCGCTTTGGGGGCGACCGAACGGAGGTAGAAGAGCGCAAATCCGAAGGGCGGATGCATGAACGAGGTCTGCATGTTCACCGCAAGAATGATCCCGAACCAGATCAGGTCGATGCCCAAAGCTTCGGCTGGGGCAACCAGCAGCGGCACGATGATGAAGGCCAATTCGAAAAAGTCGAGGAAGAAGGCCAGAAGGAAGACAAGGATCGAGACGATGATCAGGAACCCGGTCTGGCCGCCCGGAAGGCCAACGAGCAGGTGTTCAACCCAGACATGGCCGTTCACGCCGTAGAAGGTCAGCGAAAACATCCGCGCGCCGATCAGGATGAACATCACGAAGGCGGAAAGCCGGGTGGTCGAGGCAAGGGCCTGGCTGATGACGGTCATGTTGAGCCGTCCTTTCGCTGCCGCCATCACCATGGCGCCAACCGCCCCCATCGCGCCGCCCTCGGTGGGGGTGGCGATGCCGAGGAAGATGGTGCCGAGGACCAGGAAGATCAGCGCCAGCGGCGGGATCAGCACGATGATGAACTGCTGGGTCAGGCGGGACATCGTGTTGATTTTCATGGACTTGTCGATCATCGCATAGACATAGATCACTGCCACCGCGACTGTTGCGCCCAGGATATCGGCATTGGCCCCTTGCGTCGGATACAGCCAGACATGCGCGCCGTAGCCAATCCCGATACAGACCGCGACTGCGACCAAAAGCGAGGTCACGCCGCTGCCAAGGGTCCGCGCCTCAAGAGGAAGCGCGGGCACCCAATCCGGCCGAAGCATCGAAACCGCAAAAATGTAGGACATGTATAGCCCGGTCAGCACAAGGCCGGGGATGAGCGCTCCGGCATACATGTCGCCGACCGACCGGCCCAGCTGGTCGGCCAGCACGATCAGCACGAGGCTGGGCGGGATGATCTGGGCCAGTGTGCCCGAAGCCGCAATCACGCCCGAGGCGACGCGGCGGTCATAGCCGTAGCGCAGCATGATCGGCAGCGAGATGAGGCCCATGGCGATGACCGAGGCCGCAACAACGCCGGTGGTGGCGGCCAGAAGCGCGCCGACGATGATCACGGCATAGGCAAGACCGCCGCGGATCGGGCCGAACAGTTGGCCCACGGTGTCAAGCAGGTCTTCGGCCATACCGCTTCGTTCAAGGACGATCCCCATGAAGGTAAAGAAGGGGATGGCCAGAAGCGTGTCATTCGACATCGTCCCCCATAACCGTTGCGGCATGGTGCCGAGCAGCGACCAGTCCAGTGTGATGCTGCCGCCGGAATAGGGCGCAAGCCAGACGCCGATGGCGAAGAACACCAGCCCGTTGGCTGCAAGCGAAAAGGCGACGGGATAGCCCAGCAGCAGAAACACCACCAGCGAGGCGAACATGATTGGCGCCATGTTCAGCGCGATGAATTCCAACATCAGCGCTTCTCCTGCTCGGCAAGCTTGGCAACGGCAGCGGCCAGTTCGGCTCCTTCCAGCTCTGCCGCCTCATGCGCCGAGACGAAGGGATGCGGGTCCTCCATCAGGCCCTGCATAATGGCGGATTTCTTGATAATTTCCGAAATGGCCTGAAACACCAGAAGCACAAACCCGATGACAAGCACCAGCCGGGCCGGCCAGATGACCAGCCCGCCGGCATTGGTCGAGATCTGTCCGATCTGCCAGGACTGCCAGGCGTAGGGAACCAGATACCATGTCATCAGCAAGACGAAAGGCAGGGTGAAGAACATGTGTCCGAAAAGATCGATCCAGTGCTGCGTCTTGCGTGACCGGGTGCCGTAGAAGATGTCGATCCGGATATGTTCGTTCTGCTGCAGCGTGTAGGCTGCTGCCCCCATGAAGGCGGCACCGAAGAGATACCACTGCATCTCCAGCAGCGAGTTCGATGACCAGTTGAAGGCTTTCCGCACGATGGCGTTGCCCGCACTGACCAGCACGGCCAGCAGGATCAGCCACATCACGGATCTTCCGACAAAGGCGGTAACACGGTCTATGAAACTCGACAGGGCAAGCAAAGCCTGCATCTGGATCCCCTCCCTGGGTTGCCGCCGGTTTTCCGGCGTGCTTAGATGAACTGGTAAACTTTTTTGTCCAATTACAGCAGTTCGTACCTGTCGGTCAACCCTTGCGTGTCCGACTCTCTGATCAAGGCGCAGTCCTTCAGTTTTTGCCCGACATCCACGATCGCACGGATCACCGGCGTGAACTCCAGGCCAAGCGCGGTCAATGCATATTCAACCGAGGGAGGCGAGGTGTCCATGACGGTGCGGGTCAGGATGCCGCGCTCTTCCAGTTCGCGCAAGCGCTGGGTCAGGACTTTTGCCGAAACGAGTGGAATATCCGACCGAAGTTCAGAAAAGCGGCGGGGACCAGAGGAAAGATACCAGATGATGTTCGGCGTCCAGGCACCGCCGATGAAGGCCATGCAGCTGGACAGTGGACATTGTGGATGCGGCGTGCGGTTCTTGCGACGCTTGAGCGACATCATTGCCCCCTAAGCTGGTTACCGGTCGGATACTTCAAATGGCACGTTACTACAAGTTACCCGGTTACGATAGGTAATCGGTTCGGTTAAACCTGTCGCATCTGAAACCGAAGGAGAACCCAGATGAAACTTTACATCAAACCCGGTGTTTGTTCGATGGCCTCGCATATCGTGCTGACCGAAATCGGCGCTGATTTCACGGTCGAGACGGTCGACACGACGGCTGGCAAGACGTCCAGCGGTGCGGATTACCGTGCGATCAATCCCAAAGGCAAGGTGCCCGCGCTTGAGGTGGATGGCGAAGTGCTGACCGAGGGTCCGGCGATCCTGCAGTTCCTCGGCGACCGGGCGGTGAAGGAAGGCGCGGCGAACGAGCGGCTGGCCCCTGAGGCAGGTACGATAGCGCGGGCGCGGGTGAATGAGGCGCTGAACTTTACCGGAACCGAATTGCACATCGCCTTCGGGCCGCTTTTCAACCCGGCGTCAACCGATGCGCAGAAGGATGCAGCGCGTCAGGTCGTGCGCGGCAAGTTCGATTGGCTGGAAGGCAAGCTCGGCGACGGTCGCCGCTACCTGACCGGGCCCGATTTCACCATTGCCGACGCCTATGCCTTCGTTGTCTCGAACTGGGCCAATCTTACCGGCATCGCGCTGGCGGGCTGGCCGAAGCTGTCGGCGTACATGGCCCGGGTGGCAGCGCGGCCTTCGGTACAAGAGGTGCTGAGAGCAGAGGGGTTGGTGGCTTAAGATGGCGGTCTCGACGGATTTCCAGGCCGTGGCCGAGGTGCTGGGCACCTATTTCGACGGCCTTTACCACAGCGACACCCGGCGGCTGGCCCGGGTGTTTCATCCCAAGGCGCAATATGTCTCGGTCACGGACGGAACATTGCTGTACCGGGACATGGCGGACTACTTCCCGGTGGTCGATGCCCGGCCCTCTCCCGCCTCGCGGGGCGAGGTTCGGCGGGACGAGATCGTTGCGATTGATTTCGCCGGTCCGGTGACCGCCCGCGCGGTCGTGCACTGCGCCATCGGTGCCCGGTTCTTCACTGACTTTCTGACGCTCATCAAGGACGACGGGCGCTGGCAGGTCATCTCGAAAGTGTTCCACTATGTAGAGGAGGCCTAAATGCCTTACGTCAACATCAAGATCACCCGGGAAGGGGCGACGGCGGGCCAGAAGGCCGAGTTGATCGCCGGGGTGACCGATCTGCTGGTCAAGGTGCTGAACAAATCCCCCGCGACGACCGTTGTCGTCATCGACGAGGTGGCGATGGAGGATTGGGGGATCGGCGGCTTGCCGGTCGAAGACTATCGCGCCAGCGTGAGGCGGGCGAATGGGTGAGGGTCTGCGCCACGCGGGTCTGATGGTTGCGGCGGGGGTGGGGATACCCCTCCTCGCCGCGCTGAACGCAAACCTTGGCCAAAGGATCGGCTCGCCCGTCGCGGCGGGGGTCGTGCTTTTCGCGGTGGCATTCGCGGCCGCCTTGGCGGTGCTGCTGGTCACGGGCGGGCAGGGCGCCTTGGCGCGGGTACCGGGACAGCCGCCGGTTCTCTTCCTCGGCGGGACGCTGGTCGCCTTCTACATTCTGTCGATCACCTTCGTAGCACCCCGGTTTGGTTTGGCGAATGCGATCCTTTTCGTCCTTCTGGGTCAGCTCGTCTCGGCCGCCGTGATCGACGCGACCGGGCTTATGGGTCTTGCGGCCCGCCCGGTCAGCCTGCAGCGGGTGGCGGGCCTTCTGGTGATGGCGGCGGGGGTGATCCTTTGCCAGCGGGGCTAGGACCGATCAGGTCCCAGCGGTTGCCGAAAGGGTCGCGCCAGACGGCAACGGTGCCGTAGGGTTCGTGTCGGGGCGCTTCCTCGAAGATGACGCCTGCGGTCAGCATCGCGGCATGGTCGCGGGCGAAGTCGTCGGTCTGAAGAAACAGGAACACCCGGCCCCCGGCCTGGTTGCCGATCGTTTTTCTCTGCGCTGGCCCTTCGGCCCGGGCGAGCACAAGCCGCGCCCCGCCGCCGGGCGGTTCCACCGTGACCCAGCGCTTGCGGCCCTGGTCGATGTCTTCGGTCAGGCGAAAGCCAAGCTTGCCGACGTAGAAGGCGATAGCCTGGTCATAGTCGGGCACGACCAGCGCAAGGGCCGAGATGCGGGAGGGCACCGGTCAGAGCCGGGTATCGGGCAGGCTGATCCGCGCGACCTGCTCGGCAATCGGGTCAACCGAAAGCGGATGAAGGTCGACCCCGTGGTCGGCGGGATCACCCATCGGTTGCCAGGCCCCGGCCTTGTAAATCTCCAACCCCGAAAAGCCGGCCTTGTAGCCCATCTTGCGGCTGCCGGGCACCCAGTAGCCAAGATAGACGTAGGGCAACCCCGCCTCACGCGCGATGGCGACATGGTCGAGGATGACATAGGTCCCAAGGCTGAGGGCCGCGAGGTCGGGGTCATAAAAGCTGTAGACCATCGACAATCCGTCATCGAAGACATCGGTCAGGCAGACGCCCGCCAAGGGCCGCCCACGCTCGCCCGCAGTCGGGGGGCGAGTGTATTCGATGACACGGGATTTGATCGGCGTTTCCTCGATCATGGCCGCGAATTCGAAGATGTCCATGTCGGCCATGCCGCCATCGGCATGGCGCTGGTCGAGATAGCGGCGAAAAAGCGTGAACTGGTCTTCGGTCGCCCAAGGGCTGGTAGCGTTCCGGCGCAGATGGGCGGTGCGCTTCAGGATCCGCTTCTGGGTCCGCGACGGGGTGAAATCAGCGACCCTGACCCGGGCGGACAGGCAGGCCGAACATTCGGCGCAGGAGGGCCGGTAAAGCACGTTCTGGCTGCGGCGGAAGCCTTGCTTGGACAGCGTGTCATTCAGCTTCTGCGCATGTTCGCCCTGAAGGGCTGTGAACAGCTTGCGCTCCATCCGCCCCGGCAGATAGGGGCAGGCTTGCGGCGCCGTCACATAGAACTGGGGCGTCAGGGGAAGCGAGTGGCGCATGAAGCGGAGGGCTCTGTGTCAGTTTGACGTCAGCCTAGCAAGCCCCGCGCCGTCCGCCAAGCGTCGAGTTTGCGGTCGGCCGGCAAAGCGAACCGCCGTCCCACAGGAAGCGGAATGGCGTCGATGCCAAGCCCACGTCCAAGGGGGGTCAGTATTCGCCCCGGCGGGCGTCGTTCCGCTTGTCTTCATCCTCGGCCTCGGCATCGCGATTGGCGCGGGCCCGGTCGTCCGTGAAGCTGTCGAACTGCGCTTTGTCCTTGGCGTCCCGAAGACGGTCCAGAAAGCTGACGAAGGTCTTCTGTTCATCTTCCAGCCGGTCCAGGACCTCGGCCCGGTAGGCGTCAAAACTGGTGTTTCCGGTGCGATTTACCTGATTTTGCGGTACCACCTGCTTGACCCAGTCCAGCCCTGGCCTTGGATGGTGCTGGTTCAGGATCGGGCCAAATCCGATCCAGGCAAGCACCATCGCAAGCGCAACCCCCGCCGGCCAGAACGTCACCATCGCAAGGATTGTTGCGACAATGGCAAAGCCACCAAAAAGCAGCAGACCGAGGATCTGCACGGCGATGTGCGGGGGGCCATGACGGAAATGGGTTTCGGCACGATCTTGCGACGCGCTGGCCATGGAAATGCTGTTCAACGAAACCTCCTGTCCTGAAGGGCAGGACCGCCGTTTCGGGCGGTCCCGCAAGGGTCGATCAGTACTCGCCCGGGCGCGTCCCGTCGGTCGGCTTCGTCTCGGGCTCTGCTGCTGCGGCATCGGCGGCCTGGTTGGCGCGGGCGCGTTCGTCCATGAAGGTGTCGAACTCGGACTTGTCCTTGGAATTGCGCAGGCGCTGCAGGAAGGCTTCGAACGCCTCTTGCTCTTCTTCGAGGCGGCTCAGCGCTTCGGCCTTGTAGCTGTCAAAGGCGGTGTTGCCCGACGTGTTCATCGCGGTGTAGTGGCCCCACTTGGTGTGGTGAGTCGGGCTTGTGTGGCTGCGGCGACCGCCGCAGGATGCATAGCGGAACATGTGTTTTCCCCAGATCATGTAGGCCAGAAGGGCAAGCCCGATCGGCCAGAAGATGATGAAGCCAAGGACCATGGCGGCGATCCAGGCCCCTTTGCCATGCCGGTCAAGCCAGGCTTCGGCACGAAGGAAGGCGTTGCGGATCCCGCCGGGCCGGGCGGTGTCGGAATAGCTGTGCATGGGCGGGTCTCCAGGTTTCAGAATGTGAATGTCTTTCACATGATCGAAGATGCGCTATCAGGGGCATGGGTTCAAGGGGTCATGTGAAGATATTTTACATCACTGGTCAATGGACTTGATACAGGATCGCAAGTCGGGCGGTTCGCGCTTGCTTTGAAAGCCCCGGTGACGTGCGGAAGGTTGACCCTTCCAGCCCGGCCAGCGCAAGGTCGGGCCATGACCCTCGCGCGCCGCATCATCCGACAGCCGATCCCGTTCGACCCCGCGGCTGCTGCGGATATCAAGGTCTCTCTGCCAAACCTTGGCAGTGAGGTCATGGGTCTGATCGCCGCGACTGCGGGGTGCAGCCCCTATCTGCGGGGCCTCATGCTGCGTGAAGCGGACTGGCTGCCAGAGGCGGTCGCCGATCCCGAAGCGGCCCTCGACGCGGTGCTTGCGGCACCGGAGGCGGCCGCGCCGGACGAACTTGCCCTTGCCCTTCGGCAGGCCAAGCGGCGTGTGGCGCTGTTGGCCGCGCTGTGCGACCTGGGTGGGGTCTGGCCGCTTGATATGGTCACCGGCGCGCTGACCCGGCTGGCTGACCGGGCGGTCCATCTGGCTTTGACCAGGCTGGTGGCCGAGGAAATCCGGCGCGGCAAGCTTCCCGGTGCTGCGCCGGATGACGCGGCGACCGCAGGCGGCATGGTGGTGCTTGCCATGGGCAAGATGGGGGCGGGCGAGCTTAACTACTCATCCGACATCGACCTTATCTGCCTTTTCGACGAGACCCGCTATCCTGGCGAGGAACAAGAGGCCCGCGCGTCCTTCATCAAGGTCACCCGGCGGATGACCGCAATCCTGTCGGATGCGACCGATGGCTACGTCTTCCGGTCCGACCTGCGCCTGCGCCCGGACGCGAGCGTCACCCCGGTCTGCCTGTCGATGGCGGCGGCCGAGGCCTATTACGAGGCTGAAGGCCGGACCTGGGAGCGTGGGGCCTATATCAAGGCGCGACCCTGTGGTGGCGACCTGGCAGCGGGTGAGCGCTTTCTGAAGACGCTTGTCCCCTTCGTCTGGCGCAAGCACCTCGACTTCGCGGCGATACAGGACGCGCATGACATGCGGCTTCGCATCCGCGACCACCGGGGGTTGCACGGCCCGATCACAGTCGAAGGGCACAACATCAAGCTTGGCGCGGGCGGTATCCGCGAGATCGAGTTCTTCACCCAGACCCGGCAGCTGATCGCGGGGGGGCGCGACCCGTCCTTGCGCGACCGGACCACGGTTGGCGGGCTGGCGGCGCTGGCCCGGAAGGGCTGGGTGCCGCCCGAGGTCGCCTCCGAGTTGACGGACCTCTACCGCGCCCATCGCGAGGTCGAGCACCGGCTGCAGATGGTCAACGATGCGCAGACCCATTCCTTGCCTGCGACGGCCGAAGGCGTGGCCCGGATCGCCGCCTTCTGCGGCCAGCCTGAGGCGGAGTTCCGGCGCGACCTTCTGGACCGTCTGGCCCGCACCGACCGGCTGACCGAAGGCTTCTTTTCCCCCGCCCAGGCGGACGCGGCACCAGAGCTGACGGAGACCGCCCGCTCGATCACCAAACGGTGGGAAAGCTATCCGGCGCTGCGCACGGATCGCGCGCAGGCGATCTTCCGGCGATTGCGGCCCCGGATGCTGCTGGAACTCCAGCGCGCGGCGAACCCGGATGAGGCGCTGGTGGCGCTGGACGGCTTTCTGCAGGGGCTGCCGGCGGGGGTGCAGATTTTCTCGCTTTTCGAAGCAAACCCGACCCTGATCGAGCTTCTGGTCGACATCGCGGGGTCCGCCCCCGGCCTTGCCCGTCATCTGGCGCGCAATGCCTCGGTGCTGGACGGCGTGATCGGCGGCAGTTTCTGGAGCGAGTGGCCGGGCATGGCGGCGCTGAGGGCCGAACTTGCGGGGCGTCTTCTTCTGGCCGCCGATTATGAGGCACGCCTCAATGAAACGCGCCGCTGGATGAAGGAATGGCATTTCCGGGTGGGCGTCCATCATTTGCGGGGCCTTGTCGACGGGTTCGAGGCCGGAAAGCAGTATGCCGATCTGGCCGAGGTTGTGGTGGCCGTGATCTGGGACGAGGTGGCCGCTGAATTCAGCCGCAAACACGGGCCGATGCCGGGCCGGGGTGCAGTGGTTCTGGGCATGGGGTCGATGGGAGCGGGGCGGTTGAACGCAGGCTCGGACCTCGACCTGATCGTGATCTATGATGACCAGGGGGTCGAAGGATCGGACGGCCCGCGCCCGCTTGGCACCCGCCCCTATTATGCCCGCCTGACCCAGGCCCTGGTCACCGCACTGACCGCCCAGATGCCGGACGGGCGGCTTTACGAAGTTGACATGCGCCTGCGACCTTCGGGGCGGCAGGGGCCGGTCGCGACCAGCCTTGCCAGCTTCAGCACCTATCAGGAAACCGAGGCCTGGACCTGGGAGCATCTGGCGCTGACGCGCGCCCGGGTCCTGGCGGGGGAGGCGTCGCTTGCGGATGAGGTCGAGGCGCTTCGGCGCGGCATCATTGCGGTCAAGGGGCAGGGGGCTTCGGTGAGGGTCGATGTGGCGGCGATGCGCGATCGGCTGCAGACGGCAAAGCCCGTGAAAGGCGTCTGGGACGCGAAGAACGGCCCGGGCCGCCTTATGGACATCGAACTTGCGGCGCAGATGGTGGCTCTTTTGGTGGGCAGCCCGGCGCGCAGCGTAGAACGCCAGATTGCGGCGGGCGCGGGCCGGATTGTGCCGGATTCGGACGCGCAGGCGCTGCTGGTCGGCTACAGGCTGCTCTGGCGACTGCATGCGGCGGCGCGGCTTCTGTCGGACCGGGTACTGGCGCTGGAAAGCCTGGGCGAAGGGGCCCGCGCCTTTATCCTGCGGGAGACGGGATCGCCTGACGCCGCCGCGCTGGCGGATGCGGTCGTTGCGGCGGTGGCAGGGGCCGACGCGGCGGTTGGGTGGCTGGTCGGGGACGGAAATGGGGAGGCGGGCAATGGACCTTGCTGAGGCGGACCCGAAAGGGTTGGTGCGGGAAAGCTACCGGATCGAGGGGATCACCGGCGGTGAGTGCCGGTCGATCTTCATGGACTGGGCGCTGTCGGTTCCGGTCGGATTTTCGGTGCCCGATGCGGTTCGTGTGCTGATCGCGACCTATGCGCCGACAGCCCCGGACCACCCGATGAACGCGGTGCTGCACGAGGCGCTGTCGGGACCAGAGACCCCGCGCCGCCGTGGGGGCCGCGCGGCGCGAGTGGCGACCGGCCCATAACCGGAATTCGACGCGAATTCCGGACCGGAGCCTTCAAAGGCTCCGTCGCGATTTCTTCGAAGAAATCGCTTAAGTCGTGCGGGTAAGTGCTGCGGCCTCGGCTGCCAGCCGGGTGATCGCCGCCCAATCGCCCTTGGCCATCGCCTCTTTCGGGGCAACCCAGCTGCCCCCGACGCAAAGGATGTTCTTCAGGCCCAGATAGTCTGGCGCGATCTTCAGGCTGATCCCGCCGGTGGGGCAGAATTTGACCTGCGGCAGGGGCGAGCCGATGGATTTCAGATAGGCCGCCCCCCCCGCCTGCTCGGCCGGAAAGAACTTCTGCACCGTATAGCCCTTCTCCAGAAGCGCCATGATTTCAGAGGCTGTCGCGGCCCCCGGCAGGAGCGGCAGACCCTCGTCCTCGCAGGCCGCAATCAGCCGGTCGGTCGCACCCGGAGAAACCCCGAACATCGCACCCGCCGCCTTTGCCGCCTTGACGTCGGCCGGGGTCAGCAATGTCCCCGCCCCGACAACGCCACCCGGCACTTCGGCCATCGCCCGGATCGCATCCAGCGCCGTTGCCGTCCGCAGCGTCACCTCCAGCGCAGGCAGGCCACCTGCGACCAGGGCTTCGGCCAGGGGCCGGGCGTGTTGGAGATCGTCGATCACCAGAACCGGGACGACGGGCGCAAGACGGCAGATTTCAGCAGCTCTCTGCGACTGTTGGGCGGGGGTCATGGGTTAACCTTTCGGACGGAAGTGCATAGTCTAGGCAACCGGGGGTTTCACACCCCCGGACCCCCGTGGGATATTTCAAGAAGAGAAAACCCGGGGTCAGACAACGAGGGCGGCTCCGCTATCGGCGGCGCCCGCGTGGCGGCGGAAGGCGGCGAAGAGCTCGCGGCCAATGCCGTACTCGTTCGCCGAAGTGTCGGCCACCACCGGAACGCGGCTTTCGAAGTCTGCGGCCAGGACCGACAGGGTGCCCGCGAGGGCGTCAAGCCGGACGATATCTCCGTCCCGCAGCCGCGCAAGGGGCCCGCCTGCGGCGGCCTCGGGCGTGACATGGATCGCTGCCGGGACTTTGCCGGAGGCCCCCGACATCCGGCCGTCCGTCACCAGCGCCACCTTCAGCCCCCGGTCTTGCAGCACTGACAGCGTCGGGGTGAGCGAATGCAGTTCCGGCATTCCGTTGGCCTGCGGTCCCTGGAAGCGGACGACGACGACGGTATCGGTGGTGAATTCCCCGGCCTTGAAAGCAGCCTTCACAGCGTCCTGACTGTGAAAGACCCGTGCCGGGGCCTCGATGACATGACGCTCGGGGGCGACAGCCGAAACCTTGATCACGCCGCGTCCCAGATTGCCTGTCAGTTGCTTCAATCCGCCCGACCCCGCAAAGGGTTGGCCCGCCGGGCGCAGGATCTTGTCGTTGTGCGTCGACTTCGGCCCGTCGCGCCACGCCAAGCGACCGTCCTGCAGCACCGGCTCCTGCCGGTAGGCCGACAGCCCGTCGCCGACCACGGTCTTGGCGTCGGGGTGCAGCAGACCCGAATCCAGAAGCTGGCCGATCAGGAACTGGAGGCCCCCGGCGGCGTGGAAATGGTTCACATCGGCCAGCCCGTTCGGATAGACCTTGGCCATCAGGGGGACAGCTTCAGAGAGATCGGCAAAGTCCTGCAGATCGAGAAGCACCCCCGAAGCCCGTGCCATGGCGGGCAGATGCAGGACAAGGTTGGTCGAGCCCCCGGTCGCCATCAGCCCGACGATCCCGTTCACATAGGCGCGTTCGTCCAGAATCTCGCCCGCCGGGCGGAAGTCGTTGCCCAAAGCGGTGATCGCGGCGGCGCGTTCCACGGCCGCAAGTGTCAGCGCTTCGCGCAAGGGGGTTCCCGGATTGACAAAGCTTGCACCCGGCAGGTGCAGACCCATCACCTCCATCAGCATCTGGTTGGTGTTCGCCGTGCCGTAGAAGGTGCAGGTGCCCGGACCGTGGTAGCTTGCCATCTCGGCAGCCATCAGGTCCTCGCGGGTTGCGCGACCTTCGGCATAAGCGTTGCGGACCTTCGACTTTTCGTCATTCGGCAGGCCCGAGGGCATGGGCCCCGCAGGCACGAAGACCGCGGGCACATGGCCGAAGGTCGCAGCTGCCATGATGAGGCCGGGAACGATCTTGTCGCAGACACCCAAGTAAAGGGCTGCGTCAAAGCAGTTGTGGCTCATCGCGACGCCAGCCGCCAAGGCGATCACATCGCGCGAGAAGAGCGACAGCTCCATCCCCGGCTGGCCTTGGGTCACCCCGTCGCACATCGCGGGAACCCCGCCTGCGACCTGGGCCGTGGCACCGGCCCGACCGGCCGCCTGGCGGATCAGCTCGGGATAGCGTTCATAGGGTTGATGGGCCGAGAGCATGTCGTTGTAGGCGGTCACGATCCCGATGTTCGGCACTTTTGCCGCCACAAGATCATCCTTTGCGGCCCCCATGGCCGCGTAGGCATGGGCCTGGTTGCCGCAGGAAAGATGTGCCCGGACCGGGCCGGTCGACACCGCCCGTGCCATCCGTTCAAGATAAAGTCCGCGCGCGTCCTGAGATCGGGCGCGGATACGGTCGGTCACGCGGGCAATGGCGGGATGGAGTGACATATAGGCCTCTGGATATGGCGTTTCATCAGAGCATAGCAGAAACCGTTAGCGCTAACAACTGGTGTAGATCGTGTTTCAAGCGTTGTGAGCTTTCAACCCTGGGGATCTGTGCACACAGAAATGCCTAAGAGTTGATCACAGCTTAGCCCCATTTGACCAAATTGAAGCCAAGTTTGTACGCGATAGGGGGGCAATCACCTCGCAATAACGGATAAGTTACCATGAAAAAGCTCTCGTCTTTGGTCCCCGCTGCCGTCGCTACCGTTCTGCTTTCGGCCATGGTTCTTGCTGCTCCGCAAACGAGCGCAACTTCGGCGACCGCCGCAAAAGCCCCAAACCGCGCCGAAGCTTACGCCCTCGCGACCGCGAACTGAGGTCATCTTCCTTCCGATCGGCTGGTCAACTTGCAAAAGCAAGCTCGTTGGCAATCGGTTGCTGTGGGAAAACCTGACCTGTCGATCTTCTGACGACAGTTGCGTCGGTCGGGGCGATCGGTGACACTCTTCGGGTAAACCTGGTCACGGAGGCCCACATGCGCTTTGCTGCCGTTATCCTTGCCGCCTTCCTGCCTGCGGCGTCATATGCCCAGGAAACCGCATTGGCGGAGGATGGGTCTTCCGTGCTGCCAGCCTCAGGCATCATGTTCAACACCTCGATCAGCGTCAACGTGCCCCTTACGGCAAGCGATCGCGCGGCAAAGCAGGCCGAAGAGGATGCCTATCGCAAGGATCTTTATGCACGCTCGGTCAACGAATGCGTGGCGCTGATGGAGACGATCGCCACACGGTGTGACGTGACCTCGGTCAACGTCTCGACCCAGGTCAACAGCAGCCCCGGTCAGCCGGACTACCTTTATGCGACTTCGAACATCACCATGCAGGTCGAGCTGAAGTAACCGGCCCATCAACCCTGCCAAGGGCGGTATGCCCCTGGGACAGCGCGAGGCCGGCCACGCGCTTAGCAATGCGTGACCTTTGACCGGGGAAACCCGACCCTCGAGTCTGTTGCCATGGCTTTATGAATCGGGCCTACTCTTTCAATGTATATGACCATCCCAGACCTTGGAGAGATCGCATGCGCCTTGCTGTTCTGCTGATTTCCGTCTGCCTTCCCGGCACCGTGATGGCGCAAGAAGCGACCGCCGTGGCCCTGAACAAGACGATTGCCATGGCCGCAGTCCCGGCCCCTTCGGTCGATGTCGTGACCGATATAAGCATCAGTATGCCGCTGACCGTCGCCAACCCGCTTGAGCTGCATGAAGAAGGTGACACCATCCGGCGCTACATCAGCCTTCGTGCGGCGGATGCCTGTGCACCCCTTCTGGCAACAAACGCCAAAAGCTGCACGATCACCGCGATCAATGTGACCAGCGATCTGGTCGGTGACCAGTCGCAAGCGGGCATGGGTTGCGGTGCCTCGGCGTCGAATACCGTCATGGCGTCTGCGTCGATAACGATGCGGATCGAGCCGAGATAACCGCGCCCAGCCAACCGGGGCCTTCCGGGCGGGAGCGAAAGCGGCTATTGGGCTGGATTTACCGCTTGGTCCGGAAGGAAGCAGCATGACGGAAGCAGAGGTTCGGGTGCCCGGTCAATCCATTGGCCGCCCCGTGGTTCGCCCGGTGGTCCGCCTGAAACCCAAGGCCGAGGCGCGCGCGATCCGGCATGGTTTTCCGTGGGTCTATGCCGACGAGCTGGTGACCGACCGGCGCACTCAGGCGCTGGCCCCCGGCGCGCTGGCGGTTCTGGAAGACGGTGAGCGGCAGCCGCTGGGTCTGGTCACGGTCAATGTCAAATCCAAGATCATCGCCCGGATGCTTGACCGCGACCCCGAGGCCCTGATTGATCAGGCCTGGTTCGCCGCCCGCCTTCAACGGGCCCTGGCGCACCGGGCGCGGCTTTACGACCGTCCCTTCTACCGACTGGTCCACGCGGAATCCGATGGCTTGCCCGGTGTGGTGGTCGACCGGTTCGGCGACATTGCCGTCGTCCAGCCTAATGCCGCCTGGTCAGAGGTGTTGCTTCAGCCATTGGTCGCCGCACTGGTTGCCGTGACGGGCGTCAAAACGGTGATCAAGAATGGCCAGGGCCGGTCACGGGGGCTTGAGGGGTTGGTCGAAGAGATCGCCATCGTCCACGGGCCCGCGCCAATAGGCCCGGTGCCGGTGCCGATGAACGGGGCGACCTATTTGGCCGATCTGATGGGCGGCCAGAAAACCGGCCTTTTTTTCGACCAGCGCGAGAACCATGCCTTTGCCGCCCGACTTGCCAGGGGTGCCCGCGTGCTGGACGTCTTCTCGCATGTCGGAGGTTTTGCTCTGGCGGCACTGGCGGGCGGGGCCGAAAGCGCGCTTGCGGTGGATGCTTCGGCCCCAGCGCTAGTGCTTGCCGCGCAGGGGGCCGAGGCCTCGGGCTTCGGTGCCCGCTTTGCGACCCGGCAAGGCGACGCCTTCGATGTGCTGGAGGCGTTGGGCACCGAAGGCACGCAATACGACCTTGTGATTTGCGACCCGCCCGCCTTTGCGCCCGCAAAACCGGCACTGGAAGCGGGCCTTCGTGCCTACGAACGCATCGCCCGGCTTGCGGCTCCGCTGGTGGCGCCGGGCGGATACCTTGTGCTGTGCTCTTGCAGCCATGCGGTGGACCTGCAGGCCTTCCGCAACGCCTCGGCCCGGGGCATCGGACGGGGCGGGCGGCGGGGCCAGATCATCCACACCGGCTTTGCCGGACCTGACCACCCGGTCCTGCCGCAACTGGCCGAGTCGTCCTACCTCAAGGCGCTGACCTTCCGGCTGGAGGGATGAAGGCTGTCCTCGACGCCTGTGTCCTCTTCCCGACGGTTCTGCGCGAAATCCTGCAAGGGGCAGGTGAGGCGGGGCTTTACCAACCGGTCTTCTCGGAACGCATCTTGCGGGAATGGGTGCTGGCGACGGCAAAACTCGGGCCCGCCGCCCCGGCAATCGCCGAAGGCGAAGCCGCCGTCTTGCGGTCAGCTTTCCCCCGGGCGCTGGTCCGCGAACACCCCGAGATCGAGGCCCGTCTCATGCTTCCCGATCCGGCCGACATCCATGTGCTGGCCACCGCCATTGCGAGCGGAGCCGATGCTATCGTCACCTTCAACGCCCAGGACTTTCCCGGCCATGTGCTTGCCGCCGAAGGCATTGTCCGCCGCGACCCGGATGGATTCCTGTGGGAACACCATTCCCACCACCCTGAGACAATGGCCGAGATCGTCGAGAAGGTCCGCGCAAAGGCCGAGGCGATTTCAGGCCAGCCGGTTGCGCTGAAAAGCCTGCTGAAACGCGCCCGGCTTAATCGTCTGGCCAAGGCGCTGGTGGCGTGATTCAAATTCCCTAGTTAGGAAATCTGGCTGCCGCCCATCCAGCGCGCCTCATTTGCCTCGATCGCGGCGATCCGTTCCTCGACTTTCGGATGGCTCAAAAGCCAGGCCGGGATGCCCTCGGCCCGGTTGGCGGTCAGCGCGCCAAGCTTGCGGAAAAGCGACTTTTGCGGCCCGGTCCCGATCCCTGATTTGATCAGAAGCGCGGTCGCATAGGCGTCCGCCTCGAACTCGTCACGGCGCGAGAGCCGCGCCATCAGGGCCGTCGAGATCAGGTTCGCAATCCAGATGCCGATGAAGGGAAGGAAGCGGTTCAAAAATGCCGACAGCATCAGGAAAACCGCATTCTGCCCGGTGAAGTCAATCATCCGCCGCCGCATGTGGCCCTGTGCGACATGGCCAAGTTCGTGAGCGATGACCGAGGCCAGCTCCTCGGCCGAAACCTCGCCGCGGTCCTTGCGATCCAGAAAGCCGCGCGTCAGGAAAATCCGCCCATCCGGGGCGGCAAGCCCATTCACCGGCTCAACCTCGAAGACGCTTACATTGATCCGTGGCAGGCCCATCGCCGCTGCCATATGGTCGGCCAGCCGGGTGATCGACGGATCGGTCAAGGGCTTGGACCGTTCATCCAGAAGCCGCTTCGTGCGCCAGAGCGAAAAGCGCATCATGAGAAACGCGTAAACGAGCGCGAGAGCAATCGGGAACAGAAGTTTGGTCATAGTCGGCATATAGGTGGCCAAGGTTCGCGATCAAACCCCAACCTTTGCCGTCATGCGTCTGGGCCGCTGGCCTGGCCCATGTCGAGCTTATCGCAGTTCCCTGATCCCGCGCGACAGCCCGTCCAGCGTCATCGGCACCATGCGGTCCTCGAAAAGCTCGCGGATCAGCGTGGTCGAGCGGGTGTAGCCCCAGTCTTTCTCGGCCACCGGATTGATCCACAGGTGATGCGGCCATTGCTGCCTGATCCGCCGCAGCCAGACCTCACCGGCCTCACGGTTCCAGTGTTCGTTCGCGCCGCCGGGATGGGTGATCTCGTAGGGACTCATCGACGCGTCGCCCACCACGATCAGCCGCCAGTCCGGGCCATAAGTGCGGATCATGTCCATGGTCGGGGTCTGCGCGTCCCAGCGACGCCGGTTGTCGCGCCAAAGGCCCTCGTAGACGCAGTTGTGAAAATAGAAGACCTCAAGATGGCGGAACTCGGCCTTTGCGGCGGTGAAAAGTTCCTCCATCACCTGGACATGGGGGTCCATCGACCCGCCGATGTCCAGAAGGAGCAGCACCTTCACCGCATTCCGCCGCTCGGGCCGGGTCTGAACATCCAGCCAGCCGTGCGCGGCGGTCGCGCGGATCGTGCCGTCAAGGTCCAGCTCCTCTGCCGCGCCCTCGCGCGCCCAGCGGCGCAGGCGTCGCAGCGCCAGCTTGATCGTCCGGGTACCGATCTCGGCCTCGCCATCCAGATTACGAAACTCGCGCTTGTCCCAGACCTTGACCGCGCGCTGGTGGCGGCTTTCGGCCTGCCCGATCCGCACGCCTTCGGGGTTGTAGCCATAGGCGCCGAACGGCGAGGTGCCGGCGGTGCCGATCCATTTCGACCCGCCCTGATGCCGGCCTTTCTGTTCGGCCAACCGTTGTCGCAATGTCTCAATCAGCTTCTCGAAGCCACCCAGCGCCTCGATCGCCGCGCGCTCTTCCGCCGACAGATGCCGCTCGGCGAGCTTCTCCAGCCAGTCCTTCGGCAGATCCATCGCCTGCAGAACCTGTTCGGCGGTCACACCTTCAAGCCCCGCGAAGGCGCGGGCAAATGCGCGGTCGAAGCGGTCGATGTGGCGTTCGTCCTTGACCATGGCGGTGCGGGCAAGGTGATAGAAGCCCTCGGCGTCATAGGTCACGATCCCCGCTGCCATCGCCTCCAGAAAGCTCAGGAACTCGCGCAAGGAGACCGGCACCCCTTCTTCCCGAAGCGTCTGGAAGAATGGCAGAAACATCTTAGCCGCGCATGATCCGGTCGAGGATCAGTGTCAGGAACAAGCCCAGGATCCCGAAAAGGATGGCATAGACCGCCGCATATTGTGCGATGTCGGCAGGTTTGCCGCCCCGACGTTTTGCGGTCCAGCCGCCGCCCAATGCGCCCAGTATCAGGCCGCCGATCACGAACATTCCGCCCCATTTCCGGGGCACGCTCGCGCCCCTGTCAGCCCTTCGCCGCGCGTGCCGCCACCGCCGCGATATCGCGCATCCGGGCCTTGACCACGCTTTCAGGTCCGAAGCCATACCGCGCGTGCGGCGCACTGTCGAGCCGCAGCGCGGCCGCAGCCGCCGGGTTGCCCAAAGCTTCCAGCGCCTCGGCCTTGACCAGCATCAACGTCGCAAGGAGGGCCGCATTCTCATGCTGCTGCACCACCGGGATCGCCCGGTCGGCCAGCCTTGCCGCTTCCTCGGCCAAGCCCCCGGCCAAAGCCATTGCCGCCAGCTGCATGTCAACATGCGCCACTTGCAGCTCACCCCCCGGCAGGCGCGCATAGATCGCCGCTGCCCGGTCAAAGGCCTCGACCGCGCGCTCCGGCTCGGTTCCCGCCATGAGGCGCCCGACCGCGAAATAGCTGAACGCGGTCCGGCCATCCTGCCAGCCAGCAGCCACAGCAATCGACAGCGCCTGCTCGGCCGCTGCCTTCCGCTTGGTCAACGTGCCGGCTCGCCCCAGCGCCGTCTCGATCGCCCGGACCCAGTCCGGCGAGGTTACCGCGCCCACCCCCGGCGAGGTTCCGAGCCGTGCCGCGACCTCTTCCCGGCTCATCCCGCTGGAGAGGTCTGGTGAGTAGGTCAGGCGCAGGACTTCCATGTCGAAGCCGGTCAGCACCGAATGGAAGTTGTCGTCGTTGAAAACGCTGTCCGGGAGCCGATAAAGATCGTTCAGAGGGCCCAAAGCCTGGGCCAGCTCCTCATTCAGGCAATCGCGCACTTCTTGCGGGCTGGTGTCCGAGGGAATGAAGATGGCCGCCCGCTCGCGTCGCGTCACAAGCGCCCAGTCCACAACGTCCGACCCGCGCTTGTTGCGGTATTCCGCCAGTGAACCCACGTTCGGGACCACGAAACAGGCCGCCGTCGGGGCCAGACGCCGCAGTTCCGCCCGGCTGGTGAATTCGACCACGATCGTTGCCGCCCCCGATGCCGCCGAGATGTCGATCCCGGCCTCGTTCTGCAGCCGCCCGATCAGCACGCCAAGATCGCGAGATGCCGAATAGGGAACATCACCGGTCATCGAAACCGTCACCGGACCTTCAAAGCGGCTGAATGTCGCCAATCCCCGACCGCTTTCCATGGCGAAGGTCAGGTCCATGAAATTCCGCGTCAGCGAGGTGCCCGCCGAAGCTGCCAGCGCACTGCCACCTAGACCAGGAGCGCCAAAGCCAACACCCACTTCGACCGGCGGTCGGCTTTTCGAAACCTGCGTCGGAGGTGCGCAGGCAGACAGCGCGCAAAGCGCGGCAAAAAGGGCAGGCAGGCGCATTATGAAACCAGTCTGGCAGAGCCCCGGCAGATGGAGCTTTACCAGTGTCCGGCCTGTCCGCACCCAGAGTCAATTCGCAGAAAATTACGAATTTTCCGCACACTATCCATCGCGGTTGAAGTGGCTGGGGCCGCAGGATTTATCCACAGGTATCACGCTATATTACAGACTGAAACATTACGAACGATTTCCGTGATGGCAAAACGCGCCGGGACCGATTCGTTACCGTTGTCCGCGGGCCATGAACGCAAGCCGTTCAAAAAGCTGAACATCCTGTTCGTTCTTCAAAAGCGCGCCATGCAAGCGGGGCAGGGCGTTCTTCGGATCCTTTCGCAGATCCTCGGGCGTCAGGTCTTCGGCCAGCAGCAGCCGCAGCCAGTCCAGCACCTCCGAAGTCGAGGGCTTCTTCTTCAACCCCGGCACCTCGCGCAGTTCGAAGAACTGGCTTAGCGCGGTGGCAAGCAACGCCTCTTTGATCCCCGGAAAATGCACCCGGACGATGGTGGCCAGGGTTTCGGGGTCCGGGAAACGGATGTAATGAAAGAAGCAGCGGCGCAGGAAAGCGTCGGGCAGTTCCTTTTCGTTGTTCGAGGTGATGATGACCACCGGCCGGTGCAGCGCCTGGATCGTCTCGCCGGTTTCGTAGACGTGGAACTCCATCCGGTCCAGTTCCTGCAAAAGATCGTTCGGAAATTCGATATCGGCCTTGTCGATTTCGTCGATCAGCAGCACCACCCGCCCCTCGGCCTCGAAGGCCTGCCAGAGCTTGCCCTTGCGGATGTAATTGCGGACCTCATGGACCCGCTCGCCCCCAAGTCCCGGGCCAAGCTGGCTGTCGCGCAACCGGCTCACCGCGTCATATTCATAAAGCCCCTGCTGCGCCTTGGTTGTGGATTTCACGTGCCACTCAATCAGCGGCAGATTTAGAGCCAGCGCCACCTGCCTTGCAAGTTCGGTCTTTCCGGTCCCCGGCTCGCCCTTGACCAGGAGGGGTCGCTGCAATTTGACCGCTGCATTGACCGCGATCGCCAGGTCATCTGCCGCCACGTAAGTCTCGGTCGAGCTAAATTTCATAGCGCTTTCAACACTCTGTTCACAGGCCTTTCACAAACCCTACCTATGCCCACAAAATGTCGCAACCGCTAGTGACAATGCCACGCCCTTGGGATAAATGCGCCGCAACAGGAGCGCGCCATGACAGAAGCCCACCTGTCGGAGCGATCCGGCGCGAAGGAGAGAGTGTCTATGAAGGCCGAAGTTTTCCTGCCCGACGACTACCGTCCCGCCGAGGACGAGCCGTTCATGAATGACCGTCAGCTTGAGTATTTCCGCAGAAAGCTTCTGGTCTGGAAGCAGGAACTTCTCGACCAATCCGCAGAAACCATCGACAGCCTGCAGGAAAGCGCCCGGAACGTCCCCGATATCGCTGATCGCGCCTCGGAAGAGACCGACCGTGCACTTGAACTGCGGACCCGCGACCGTCAGCGTAAGCTGGTATCGAAAATCGATGGGGCGCTGCGCCGGATCGAGAATGGCGAGTTCGGCTATTGCGAAGTGACGGGCGAACCGATCAGCCTTCGGCGGCTGGATGCCCGCCCGATTGCGACGATGACACTGGAAGCGCAGGAAAAGCACGAACGCCGCGAGAAAGTGCACCGCGACGATTGACGCGTCCCGGCGGTTGGTGAAGTCAGCGCCGGGCCAGTGGTCCGGCGTTTCTTGTTCCGGGGGTTGACATGAGCCTTATCGGCCAAAGCGTTACCGTCGTCGGTGCTGGCGTTGCGGGGCTTTCTGTCGCCCGTGCCCTGGCCCTGCGCGGTGCGTCGGTGACGGTCCTTGAACAGGCCGACGCGATCCGAGAGGTCGGCGCTGGCCTGCAGATTTCGCCGAATGGTGCGGCCGTTCTTCGCGCCCTTGGCCTGCAAGACGCCCTCGACGCGGCGTCGATGCGCGCCGAGGCGGTGGACCTGATCGACGGCCCAACCGGCGAGGGCGTCACCCGGCTTGACCTCGCCCGACTTCGGCCAGGTCAGGGCTATCATTTCCTGCATCGCGCCGACCTGATTGATCTTTTGCTCAAAAGCGCTGTCGAGGCTGGGGCTACCATTCGCCTACTTTCCCGGATCGAGACGGTCGAGCTTTCGGGGGCTATCCCGACCGTGACCCTGGAAACCGGCGAGGTGATCGAAACGCCGCTTCTGATCGGTGCAGATGGGCTTCATTCGCGGCTTCGGACCGCGCTTAACGGTGTGTCAGAGCCATTCTTCACCGGACAGGTCGCCTGGCGTGCCGTGATCGCGGCTGAACCCGGCGCCCGCCCCGTGGCTGAAGTGCATATGGGCCCGGGCCGACACCTGGTCAGCTATCCGTTGCGGGGGGGCACGCTTCGCAATCTTGTCGCGGTCGAGGAGCGCAAGCGTTGGGCCGAGGAAAGCTGGACCTTGCGCGACGACAGCATGGATCTGCGGCTTGCCTTTGCGGGCTTTTCCTCGCGCGCTCGGACCTGGCTCGATCAGGTCGAGGATCCCTGGCTTTGGGGCCTTTTCCGCCACAAGGTCGCCGGGACTTGGGCGAAACCCATGGGGCAGGGCGGGGCGGTCATCCTTGGCGATGCGGCGCATCCGACGCTGCCGTTTCTGGCACAAGGTGCCTCGATGGCGTTGGAGGACGCGTGGGTGCTGGCGAATGCGCTTGCGACCCATGAAACCGTGGCTGCGGCCCTCGCCGCCTACCAAATGGCCCGGAAGCCCCGCTCCACCCGCATTGTCGCGGCCGCGAACACCAACGCCCGCGCTTACCACCTGTCCGGCCTCCCGAGGCTCATCGGGCACACCGGCCTCCGTCTTCTCGGTCGTCTGGCGCCCAGCGCAATGCTTGGTCGCTACGACTGGCTCTATCAACACGACGTGACCACCGCCGCCACGCGGTAACCTTCCGGTGTCCCCAAACGAAAAGGGCAGCCAAGGGGGCAGGTCACCACGATCTGCCCCCGGCACTCATGAGGGAGTTCAGACATGTACCACCTTTTCCAGACCATCCTGCGGTCCGCCGTGACCGCCGCGATGCTGGCCGTGTTCGCAGGCATGGCCACCGCCGAGACGGCTGCCGAGACCGTAGCCCCCCTGAATGTGACGGCCGATGGCGTCGCGATGGATGGCTTTGACGTGGTCGCCTATTTCACCGACGGCGCGCCCGCAAAGGGCAACGCCAGCCATGCGATCGAATACCAGGGCGCGCAGTGGCTGTTCTCCTCGGCCGAACATGCCGCGCGATTCAGCGCGGATCCCGCCCGTTATGCCCCACGCAACAACGGCTGGTGTTCCTACGCGGTGTCCGAGGGGTATGCGGCGGATGTCGACTTCATCGAAGGCTGGTCGGTGATCGACGGCGCGCTCTTCCTGAACTACAGCGAAGACGTGCGCGCCGAATTCCTGTCGACGAAGGACCGCCGCATCCCGGCCACCAAGACAAACTGGCCCACGGTCGCCGCCGGTCTGGCTGATGGATCGATCACTCCCTACCGTCACGCCGACGATCCCGCCGTCGGCATCGCCCACCCCCAGACCCTGGAGTGATGTGCCCGGTTCAGGCGGCCAGCCGCACCCAGACCGGCACGTGGTCCGAGGGCTTGTCGCCCCCGCGCACGGCCTTGTCGACGCCCGCCTCCTCCAGCCGGTCCGCAGCCTGCGGGCTTAGCATCACGTGGTCGATCCTTATCCCGTTGTTCCGCTCCCACGCCCCGGCCTGGAAATCCCAGAACGTGTAGACCCCTGGCCCAGGCAGCCGCGTCCGTACCGCCTCGGTTAGTCCCAGATGCGCCATCCGGCGCAAGGCCGCCCGGCTTTCCGGCAAATACAGCGCATCGCCGACCCAAGCCTCGGGCTTGGCCGCATCCAGCGCCTGCGGGATCACGTTGTAGTCCCCCAGACAGACAAACGCCTCTTCGGCCGCGATCAGCTCGCGCACCCGCGCCTCCATCCGCGCCATCCAGCCCAGCTTGTAGTCATATTTCGGCCCCGGTGCGGGGTTGCCGTTCGGCAGGTAAAGCCCGCAGACCCGCACCGGCCGCCCAGCATCCACCACCGCCTCGATCCACCGCGCCTGCTCGTCTGCATCATCCCCCGGCAACCCCCGCCGCACATCCGACAATGGCAGTTTCGCCAGGATTGCCACCCCGTTGAACGCCTTCTGGCCATGGGTTTCGACCCGGTAGCCCATCGCCTCGAACGCCTCGCGCGGGAAGTTTTCGTCCACCGACTTGATCTCTTGCAGGCAGACCACATCGGGTGCGGCAGCCTGAAGCCAGGCCGTCAATGCCTCCATCCGCGCCTTGATCCCGTTGATGTTGAACGTGGCCAGCTTCATGTCGATCCTCCGCTGCACCCGTTCTAGGCCCGCAATGGCCCTTGGTTCAAGCCGTCTGCCGCAAAGGCAAGGTCGCGGCAGCCAGCCACAACGCATCCAGCCGGTCAAGTTCCGCGACATCGAAGCGATCCGCTTCCTCCCAGTACCGGCCCGAGGGCACCCGGTACCCCAGCGCAGCCTCTTGTGCCAAGGCTTCGGCCGCCAGATCGGGGCACCAGGGTCGCGGGCGCGATCTGGCGACCGAATGACGTGCAAGACGGGGAAAGATCAGCCGCGACGGCCCGACCGAGAGGTTGACCATGGCACAGCCCTGCATCGCCGCCATGACCATCAGCCGGGCCGACTTTGCCTCCAGCGAGCGCAGGGTGATATCGGCGCGCAACGGATCGGCGGCCCCGTTGCCGTAGAAATGCGTGCGACCGGTCTTGGGATAATGCATGTCGCAGCCGAACACCGCGATGACCGACGGACGAAGTGCGGCCAGCGCCCAATATGCCGCTGTAAACGCCATTGTTGCGCCAGCGTAAACAAATCCGCCCATGGAGTTCTGCGCTGGGACGAAATCGCCTTCCGTCACCAGCCGCTGCCCCGGACCAGGCACCGGGTGCCGCTCGCACGGGAAATCGAACGGGTAGACGGCTGCGTCCCAATCCGCCCGGATGCGCCAGGCATTGTTGATTGCGACGATTTTGTCGAACGGCTCTCGGGGCCAACTTGCAGCCTCTGCTGCCATCGGCGCCGAACCCAGCATCAAGATGACCGTCATCTTACACCCTCTGATCTTTGGGGTGCATTTAGGGCCAGTCGCAAGAACGGCCAGCGAAAAATGCCCGAAAGACCGCGGGCGAGTTTACATCGAGAAGGACGTTCCGCAGCCGCAGCTTGATTTGGCATTCGGGTTTTCCACCACGAACCGCGCGCCGATCAGCTCGTCGGTGAAGTCGATGACCGCGTTGGACAGGAAGGGCAGGCTGATGCTGTCCACAAGCACCCTCTGGCCATCTTTTTCCAGCACCAGATCGTCCGGTGCAGGATCGTCCAGCTTGATGTCGTATTGAAACCCGGAACAGCCGCCGCCATCGACGGCCACGCGCAGGGGCTTGGTCTCGCCCATCGCTTCGGCGATCTCGGCCAGACGGGCAAAGGCGCGGTCGGTCACCTTGGGGGGAAGTGTCAGTTCCATGGCTGTTCACGTATCCTTTGGCTTGAGGTCCGAATATAGGACAAAGGACCGCCCCGAACAAGCCGAGGCCCCCGATGCTTGCCCCCTATGCCTGCCTGCCCGACACCTCGCGCGGACGGCTTTGGCCTGAACGGCTGTCGTCGTTCCGGTCGCCCTTTCAGCGCGACCGCGACCGGATCATCCATTCGTCGGCCTTCCGGCGCCTGAAACACAAGACGCAAGTGTTTGTCGAACATGAGGGCGACTACTACCGCACCCGACTGACCCACACGATCGAAGTGGCACAGGTTGCCCGCACGATTGCGGGGGTTCTTGGGCTGAACACCGATCTTGCCGAAGCCGTGGCACTGGCGCATGACCTTGGCCACACCCCCTTTGGCCATACCGGCGAAGACGCGATGGAGCGGCTGATGGCCCCCTATGGCGGCTTTGACCACAACGCGCAGGCCTTGCGGATCGTCACCCGGCTGGAACGGCACTACGCTGATTTCGACGGGTTGAACTTGTCCTGGGAAACGCTTGAAGGCATTGCAAAACACAATGGACCAGTCACCGGCCCCAACGCCGATGCCAAACATGCCGGACCGCTGCCCTATGCTTTGGCCGAAGTGAATGCCGCCTGGGACCTTGGCCTTGACACCCATGCCAGTGCCGAGGCGCAAGTTGCGGCGATTGCGGACGACGTGGCCTATTCGCATCACGACCTGCATGACGGGTTGCGGTCCGGTCTTTTCACCGAGGACGACCTGATGGAGCTTCCCGTCACCCGCCCCGCGTTTGACGAGGTGGACCGCACCTATCCCGGTCTTGAAAAGATGCGGCGCAGGCATGAGGCCTTGCGGCGGGTTTTCGGGCGGATGGTAGAAGACGTGATCGCGGTTGCGCAAAACCGGCTGACCAGCGCTCAGCCAAAGTCGGTCGACGACATCCGCCACATGGGCACGACGATCATCCGCTTCTCGAAACCGCTGTACCAGGACCTCAAGGCGGTGCGGGGCTTTCTCTTTACCCGGATGTACCGCGCGCCTTCGGTGATGGCGGTCAGGACCGAAGTAACGAAGATGATTGAAGACCTTTTCCCGCTTTTCCTGGCCTCGCCAGACCTCTTGCCGTCGGAATGGCAGGCCGATGTCAGGGCGGCACAAGACGAAATCCAGCTTGCCCGGATCGTCGCCGACTATGTCGCCGGGATGACCGACCGCTTTGCCATCCAGGAGCATGCAAGGTTGACCGGTGGCGCGTCGGCCGAGGCGGGCCGCTGACAGATAAGCGGATGCAGCGTCAGCGGCGTCAGTTCGTCTTCCGCGCGGCCATCACCCAAACGACCGCCAAGCCCAGCGAGACGATCACATTCCAGCCCGCCATCGAAATGCCCAGCATCGACCAGGCAATCGCATCGCAGCGCACCGGGGCTGCGACATCAGCGGCGGGATTCAGCAGATCGGCGGTCGAGATACCCTCAATCGAGCCTGTGGTGCAGGTGGCCAGACCTTCCCACCATTTCTGCTCGACACCGAAGTGGAAGGCTCCGATGGCCGCCGTGGCCACCGCCGCAATCGCACCCAACCACGCCAGACCGCGCCAGCCAGTGGTCAACGCGACCAGGCCGATCAGGATCGCCGCGGCATGCGGCCAGCGTTGGTAAAGGCACAACTGGCAGGGTGCAAGGCCACCGATGTACTGAAATGCGAATGCGCCACCCAAAAGGCCCACCGAGCCCAAGGTTGCGATCAGGGTCAGTTGGCGGCGGTTCAGGGTCATCGGCAAGGCTCCGGTTCTGGGTCGCGGGTGACCATAGGCGCTGGCGTGGGCGGGGGGAAGTCACGCTTTTGCGGGCCCGCTTTCCCGCTTCCGATGCGCGCGGTCAACGGATAGGATTTGGCAAGTCGGTGTCGGCGGATGTTAAGGATTCGTGAATCGCAGCCGCCAAGGCATTGATTTGGTTAAAAACGGAATGGTGTCCACCGTGGACGCCGGGTCCAGGGGGAAGGGGCTACAGAATGCAGTGGCGCGGTCGCAGAGCAAGCAGCAACATCGAAGACCGCCGCAGTGCGGGCGGCGGCGCCGCAAAGGTCGGCGGGATCGGCGGGGCCGGGGCGATCATCGTCGTCCTGATCGCCCTGTTCCTCGGGGTCGACCCCAGCCAGCTTCTCGGCCCCGGCGGCGTCGACGGCGGCACGACCGGGGGTGCCCCCGCCGAGTTGACAGCCGCAGACAAGACCGAGGGTGAGTTCGTGTCGGTCGTCCTTGCCGACACCGAAGAGATCTGGACCCGCGTCTTCGACGACCAGCTCGGCAAGGCCTACCAGCCCGCTACACTGGTCCTCTTCAAGGATGCAACCCGGTCCGCCTGCGGCGGGGCCTCCGAGGCATCTGGACCCTTCTACTGCCCGGCCGACCGCAAGGTTTATCTCGACACCGCATTCTTCACGACGATGCACCAGCGCCTTGGGGCAGAGGGTGATTTCGCGGCTGCATACGTTGTCGCCCACGAGATCGGCCACCATATCCAGAACGAACTGGGCATCCTCGGCAAAGCGAACCAGGTGCGCCAGCAGGTCAGCCAAGAGGAATCGAATGCAATCTCGGTTCAGATAGAACTGCAGGCCGACTGCCTGTCGGGCATCTGGGCGCGCGAGGCGGCACAGACCCTGGGCGTGATCGAACGGGGCGATCTGGAAGAGGCAGTGAATGCTGCCCGTCAGATCGGCGACGACACGCTACAGAAAAACGCGGGCCAGCGCCCGATGCCCCACACCTTCACGCATGGCACCTCGGAGCAACGGTCGCGCTGGTTCATGATCGGGCTGCAGTCAGGAAGGCTTGCCGATTGCGACACGTTCCAGGCGGGCGATCTTTGACCGTGCGGCCGGATTGACGCGGCACGCAGCAGGTACTAAACGACCGGTCGGGCCCGAGTGGTGGAATGGTAGACGCAGGGGATTCAAAATCCTCCGCCGCAAGGCTTGCGAGTTCGAGTCTCGCCTCGGGCACCAACTTTCCTGACGTGGGCGAGACCGGCTTCCGATTCGGACCGCTCGGCAAATCCGTCGTCAGTACCTGTTTGCGGTCGCCTATTCCTTTGAATGCAGAAACACTCTGCAGCTCGCCGCCCGTTGCTTCAGAAATGGCCCAACGAATTGCGGTTCAACAAAAGGTTGCATTTGACGCTGGTATCTAAGCGGGAATGGGTCGACCTTAAAACACGCCATAATTGAAAGTTGTTTGAAACAAATGAGTTGATGGTTGGGTCTTTGCGCCTTTGACGGGGGCTTTCGCTCTTGGGTCAGCTGCCCGGTTTAACCAAACTCAGCTCACTCACGCTTCGGCTGAATTATGTCGGCGTTGTCATTGAATGCAGGCAATTTTCGGCTTTTCAGAACCTGGGAAATAGGGCAATCCAACCTAGGGGTTTCGGGATGCCGCGCGACCCTTGGGCAAGAACAAAGGGTGTGTGACAGCAGGATGCCGGACAACCGTGAAGATCAAGGCCGCGACCTCGGGCTGCAGAAGCAAGAGCCGCGCTGTACGCCGTGCTTCACGCCGGGCACAATGATCACCACTCAGCGGGGCGAGTTGCCCGTCGAACTGATCTCGGCGGACGACAAGGTTGTTACGCGGGACAACGGCATTCAGACGGTACGTTGGGTTGGCAAGTCACAGATGTTTCTCCATGACTTTCAGGTCGAGCCGCATCTGTTGCCGATTTTCATCCAGCAGGGAGCTTTGGGCAAGAACCTTCCCGAAAGGGACATGATGGTGTCACCCAATCACCGTATTCTTGTGATGAATTCGCGCACCGCTGTGCAATTTGCAGAACGTGAAGTCCTTGTTGCGGCTAAACATCTTGCTGCGCAAGGGGTACATACGGTACAATCTAGTGGAACAACCTATATCCATTTCATGTGCGACCGGCATGAAGTGGTGCTTGCGAATGGCGTTTGGACAGAGACCTTTCACCCTGACGACACATCGTTGAAGGGGATAGGCAACGCCCAACGTCTTGAAATTCTTGAGCTCTTCCCAGAGCTTAAGACAAAGACCGGTCGGGCGTCCTACGGCACAGCCCGCCGGACGGTCGGGAGTGTGGAGTTGGTCGGTGTTGGTCAGTAAGTCATCTAGAGTTCTTGGATCGACACAAAAAAGCGGAAATCAAGCAAGCGACGAGACGGACAGTTGAAGGCAGGATTGGCTTAAGGAAGGCGCGAAAGCTTCCCAATATGGTCAAGAAACCGACATCAAGTTCGACGTAAGTCGCTAAGCTGAGGCAGAGGGACGAGTGGAATGGCAACGATCTCCGGATCCGGTGGCGGCGACACGCTGAATGACACCATTGGCGGTGGCAACTACTTTGATGCGTTTGGCGGTGCGGACACCGTCAATGCTGGCGACGGCAATGACTCGCTTTTCGGCGGCACGGGAAATGACCGACTGTTCGGCGGAACCGGCAACGACAGTCTCTTTGGTGGCGATAACGTAGACAGCCTGGATGGCGGCGCTGGAAACGATACGCTTTTCGGTGGGACCGACGCTGGCGCCGGCAGCGATACACTTCGTGGTGGCGCCGACTTCGACTACGTCAGCTATGCTGATTTAACCACTGGTGTGACCGTTAATCTCGGCACTGGAGTTGGTCCGGACGGCGACGTAATCGTCGAAGTCGAAGGCGTCATCGGTTCCCAGGGCGCGGACAACATTGCGGGTAACGATTCAGCCAACCGGCTGATCGGTGGTGCCGGCAATGACACGATCGACGCGAGCGGCGGCAACGATACGGTCGAGGGCGGTCTTGGCAACGACAACATGGTCGGCGGCGGCGGCACGGACACGCTGTCATATGACAATTCCGCGACGGCGGTGAATGCCAACCTGGCAAGCGGCTCTGCGACCGGGGAAGGCACTGATACATTCTCGGGCTTCGAGAACCTGACGGGGTCCAGCTTTGCGGATGTCTTGACCGGCAACGGCAGCGCCAACACCATTAGTGGCGGCCTTGGTAACGACACGATCGATGGCGGTGCAGGGGCAGATTCGATCATTGGTGGGCCTGAGGCTGGGACCGGAACGGCAACTGCCCCGGTCAGCCTGGATTTCAACTGGACGGCTGCGGGGGCGGATGAAACGAACCTGGCCGGCGGCGTCACGCAAGACACTGGCGGTATCAACGTTTCGGTGAGCTATACTGGCGGCCACCCGGGTTCGACCTTCTCGGTCGAATCCACCGGCAGCACGGCCGGAGGCGCCGGCGATTTCCCGATCTACGTCGATACTGCAGCTGGCGAGACGTTCAATCCGAATTCGAGTGCTGAATTGTTGCGGCCGGGCGGTCAATCGGGAACTGCCACCCCGACGACGAACGTCGATATCAATTTCGCGGCTGTCGCTGGGTCGGGCTTCCAGGATGAGGTCCGAAATGTCGCTTTTCGCATTTCCGACATTGATGATGCCGGCTGGCGCGACTTTGTGACCGTTCGGGCCTATGATGCAGATGGAAACGAAGTTCCGGTCACCTTCATCGAGTCCTCTTCGACCCTTTCGGTTGTTGGGGGTGTTGTCACTGCGGCCGACGGAACCGCGCAAAGTCCGAACAGTGTTGGCGGTTCGGCGCTGGTAAACATCGCTGGCCCGGTGGCCAGAGTGGTGATCGAATACGGCAACCTTCAAACTGACACCCAGTTTGTCCGGGTGTCGGACATCCAGTTCCAGGCGCTGCCGACAATCGACAACGATTCGATCCTTGGCGGAACCGGCAACGACACAATCTCCGGCGGCAGCGGCAATGACACCATTGATGCCGGTGCTGACAATGACCTGGTATCCGGCGGGTCTGGTAACGACAGTGTCACTGGCGGGGCGGGTCTGGATACGCTGCAAGGCGATGACGGCAATGATCAGCTGTTTGGTGGTCTGGACAACGATGTCATTACCGCAGGCACCGGCAATGACACTGTCTTTGGCGGTGACGGCATCGACCAGATCGACGGCGGAGATGGCAACGACAGCCTGTCCGGCGATGTTGGCGATGACCAGATCCTTGGCGGCGCGGGCAACGACCAGTTGGTTGGTGGTGCGGGCAACGATGTGCTTTCGGGCGGCATCGGCGATGACACTGTCTCTGGCGGGGATGGCAACGACATCCTGGTCGGCGGCGATGGCAATGACCAAATCGATGGTGGCACCGGCAACGACAATATTGACGGTGGCATAGGTAGCGACACGATCAACTTCGGGCCCGGCGATGACACGGTCTTCGGTGGCGACGGGAACGATCAGATAGACGACATCGTGGGATCGGCACTTGCCGGTAACAACCAGGTCTTTGGCGGTGCCGGGAACGATACAGTCTTTGCCGGCGACGGAAATGACACGCTGCAAGGGGATGCGGGCAACGACTCGCTCTTCGGTGAGGTCGGGAATGACCAGCTTTTCGGCGGCGCAAACAATGACCGGCTTGAAGGCGATATCGGGAATGACGTGCTTTCCGGCGGTACCGGGCAAGACAGCATTTTTGGCGGTGGCGATCAGGATCTGATCACTGTCGCCTATACGGCCCTTGCAAATGACGTTCTTGGAAGCGAGTCGGTTGACGGCGGCTCTACCGGCGTCGACAACGATACGCTGAGGGTCGACATTACCGGCCTCGGCTGGACCCGGATCGATATCGCCTACGACCCGACCAACATGGAAAACGGGACGATCACTTTCTTTGGTCCCGGCCCGGGTTTCGCGGTGATCGGCACGCTGACCTTCACGGACATCGAAAACCTGGAAATCGTCTGCTTCACGGCGGGGACGCAGATCTTGACCGGGCGCGGGCCGGTCGCGGTTGAGGCCTTGTTGCCGGGTGATCTGGTGCAAACCCGCGATCACGGACTTCAACCGCTGCGTTGGGTTGGTATGCGGTCTGTGTCCGGCGCAGAGCTTCGTGCCAAGCCTGAACTGCAACCGGTGCGGATCGGTCTTGGGGCGCTTGGAGGGGCCGGGCCGGCCCGCTCGATGCTCGTCTCGCCACAGCACCGGGTGCTGATCGAAGGTGCGAAGGCCGAAATGTACTTTGGCGAAAGCGAAGTTCTGGTTCCTGCGAAGCATTTGGTAGGCACCGCCGAAGTGACCCGAGCGCTTCCTGCTGACGGGGTGACCTACGTGCATATCCTCTTCGACCAACATGAGCTTGTGTTGTCCGAAGGCATCTGGACCGAAAGCTTCCAGCCGGCCGAGCGGACGCTTTCAACGCTTGATGTGGCGGCGCGTGACGAAGTTCTGCAGCTTTTCCCGGAGCTTGTAGTTGATGCGGACGCCTTCCCGGCCGCACGACTGTCTCTCAAGGCCCATGAGGCGAGGGTCCTCGTCTCAGGCTGACGGCAACGGGCGGCCGAGATAGGCCGCCCAATCCTCGGGCGTATCAAGATCGAGAATTGCCATGGAGCCGGGCAGAGGGATGACCTTGACCCGGTCTTCGTTCAACTGCAGCACCGATCTGCCGCCCTCGTCCCCGGTAACGGTCGCAAGCGCTGACCAAAGATCGCGCGGGAAGATTGCAGGGTGGCCGGGCTGTCCATCGCCGGAACCGCCGCGAAAGATCGCGCCAGGCTCGGCCTGGAACCGCACGATCAGGTCGGACAATGCCCAAGGCGTGAACCCGGGCATGTCGGCGGGCAGGATCATCACCCCATCCTGGGTCCCTGGGTCCGTGGTCATAATCGCCGTGATGCCACGGACAAGAGAGCGGGACATGCCCTCGACCGCGTCAGGGATGTCCACCACCGTAACCGGCAGGTCCGCAATGATTGCCCGACGCGCGCCAGCCGCGGGCGGCAGGGTAACTGTGACGGGGGCGCCGGTCGCAAGTGCGGTTTCGACGACACCGCGAAGTATCGGTCTGCCATCGATCGGCTGCAAAAGCTTGTCGCGCCCCCGCATGCGCGAGGAGGCACCGGCAGCGAGGATCAGAATGTGAACAACCGGTCGCATTAGCCCATGCTCGGATGCTGAAATGTGCGTGTCAAGCAATCCAGAAGGCCGGACAAGTTACCCCCGCATCCGCCCGCCATCGTCCCAAAGCGGCGCAAGATGCACGCGCGCCGGACGACGCTCACCCAGGATTTCGACCTCGAGCGATAGTCCGTCTTCGACCCGATCTGCCGGAATGAAGCCTTGGGCGACCGATTTTCCGGTCCAGTGGCTGAAGCCCCCCGAGGTACACCAGCCGACAACCTTGCCATCCAGCCAGATCGGCTCCCAGGCCACGACGTCGGCATCGGCGACATCGATCACGATCGGCACCAGTTTGCGCTTCGGACCTTCGGCCTTTTCTTTCATCGCGGCGGCTTTGCCGATCCACTCGGCGGGCTTGTTCCAGGATATGAACCGGTCCAGCCCGGTTTCCTGCGGCGTATAGTCCGGGCTGAACTCACGCCCCCAGCTGCCGAACCACTTGTCCAGTCGCAAGGACATCATCGCCCGCATGCCGAAGGGGCGAAGGCCAAGGTCCTTTCCGGCGGCGGAGAGGACATCCCAAAGATGGCGGACCGACATATGATCCGTAAAGATCTCATAGCCAAGGTCAGCGGTGTAGCTTACGCGCTGCACGATGCAGTTGGCCATGCCCACGGTCATGCGGCGGACATCCATGAACTTGAACGCCTTGGCCGAGACATCGGACCGGGTGACCCGCGCCAGAAGTTCGCGCGCCATGGGTCCGGCGATCTGGAAGCCCGAGCGGGAATCTGAGATGTTCTCGACGGTTACGCCGGGTTCTGCATGTTGCTCGAACCAGCGTGTGTGCCAGCCTTGGGCACCGTAGCTGGCGGTCAGCTGAAACTCGGTCTCGGACAGGCAGGACACGGTGAAGTCACCGAAGATCTTGCCGCTATGCGCCAGCATCGGGGTCAGGGACAGGCGGCCCGGTTGCGGGATGCGGCCAGCCATGATCCGATCCAGCCAGGCACGGGCGCCTGCGCCGGTGATCCGATATTTGCCGAAGTTCTGCACCTCGTTGATGCCGACGCCTTCGCGCACGGCCATAACTTCCTGACGTGTCGCCTCCCAGGCGTTCGACCGCTTGAAGGTTGGGTCTTCATAGCGTGGCTCGCCCGGGAGGGCGTGGTAGTTCACCACCTCAAGCCCGTATTGCTGGCCCCAGACGGCGTTCATCTGGTCAAAGACCTGATACATCGGCGTGGTGCGGAAGGGGCGGGCAGCGGGGCGTTCCTCGTTCGGGTAGCTGACGGAGAAGCGCATCTGGTAGTTCTCGATCACCTTCGGCACGGTGTAGCCGGGCGAGGTCCAGGTGCCGAAGCGCGAGACGTCAAAGCCGCGCGGGTCGCGTTCGACTTCGCCGTGGATCATCCACTGGGCGAGTGCCAGACCCATGCCACCGCCCTGGCTGAAGCCCGCCATCACCGCGCAGGCTGACCAGTAGTTGCGCAAGCCACCCACCGGGCCGATCAGCGGGTTGCCATCGGGGGCAAAGGTGAAGGGGCCGTGGATCACGCGCTTGACGCCCGACCGTTCCAGCACCGGGAAGCGGCGGTAGGCGAAAGCGACGGAGTCTTCGATCTTGTCGAACTGTTCGTTCAGGAGTTCATGACCAAAGGTCCAGGGCGTGCCGTCTACGGCCCAGGGCTCGCAAGGTTTTTCGTAGAACCCGATGCAGAGGCCGCGGCCTTCCTGGCGCAAATAGCTTTCGCCGCCCGGGTCCATCACGTGCGGGAATTCGCGGCCCGACTTCAGGATCTCCATGATCTCGGGGATATCGTCGGTCACCAGGTATTGGTGCGCCATTGGCAACAATGGCAGGTAGACGCCTGCCATTGCCCCGATCTCGCGTGCCCAGAGGCCGCCTGCGTTCACCAGATGTTCGCAAGTGACCGTGCCCTTTTCGGTGACGACTTCCCAACCGTCCTTGGTCGGGTTCGTCTCCAGCACGCGGTTGTGAAGCACGATCTCGGCCCCGCCCATCCGCGCGGCTTTGGCGTAGGCGTGGGTGGTGCCCGAGGGGTCGAGGTGGCCATCCAGCGGGTCATACAAAGCGCCGATAATGCCTTCGAGGTTGACCATTCCGTCGGTCAGCTTGCGGATTTCCTCGGGCCCCAGAATCTCGGTGTCGAGGCCCATGTAGCGATGCTTGGCGCGTTCGGCCTTGAGTTGTTCAAAACGGGCAGCATTGTCGGCCAAGGTGATGCCGCCGACATGGTGGAGACCGCAGGACATGCCGGTGATCGCCTCGAGCTCTTTGTAAAGCCGGATGGTGTAGCCCTGCAGTGCGGCCATATTGGTATCGCCGTTCAGCGTGTGAAACCCGCCCGCCGCGTGCCAGGTCGAGCCCGAAGTCAGCTCTGACCGTTCGATCAGCATGACATCGGACCAGCCAAGCTTGGTCAGGTGATAAAGGACCGAGCAGCCGACTACGCCGCCACCGATGACCACAACACGCGCATGGGTTTTCATTGCAAGACTCCCCGTCTTCCGGTTTTTCGCACCATGGCCGCGCCCAGCCGGAAAGGCATGAGATTTTGCGACAAAAGATGTCGCGACCGGGTGCTTGCCGCCGACGGTGGGACGGTCACTTCTCGGGGATCAGCCCCTTTGGCGCAAAGCGCAGCACCAAAAGCAGCACGACCCCCAGCGTCAGAAGCCGCATGTGGGCAGCGGTGTCCTGCAGGTGATCCTTCAGATCGCCAGCAGGAAGACCGGCGGTGACAAGTTCCATCACTTGCGGCCCCAGAAATTCCACGGCGAGGTAAAGCCAGCCGATCAAGAGCCCGCCAAGGATCGAGCCCCAGTTGTTGCCGGAGCCGCCGACGATGACCATGACCCAGATCAGAAAAGTGAAGCGCAGGGGCAGATAGGACGGCGGGGTCAACTGGCCCTCCATCGAGGTCAGCATCGCGCCCGCAAGACCGACGACCGCCGAACCGATGATGAAGATTTGCAGATGGCGGAACTTCACGTCCTTGCCCATGGCGGCCGACGAGATTTCGTTGTCGCGGATCGCGCGGACCATCCGGCCCCACGGGCTGTTCAGCGCGCGTTCGCAGCCCCAGACCAAGAGCACGAGGACAAGGCCGAACATTCCCGCGTAAAGAAGCTTGACGAGGATCGTCGACGAGGTGACAGGGTCAAGTCCCATGCTGGCCACCCGGTCAAGGAAGGCGGGATCGACCTGAAGATCCACTTCCTTCGGGACCGGCCAGGGGCGAGGCAGGTCGATCAGGTTCTTTACGCCGCGGGCCAGCCAATCCTCGTTGCGCATCACCGTGACGATGATCTCGGCAATGCCAAGTGTGGCAATGGCAAGGTAGTCTTCGCGCAAGCCAAGGGCGATCTTGCCGATCACCCAGGCGGCAGCCGCCGCCATCAGCGCGCCGACCGGCCAGGCGAAGATCGAGTTGAAGCCAAGTCCGCCGATGTTGCCAGCCTGGGCTGGGTTGTTCGCTTCGACCGCAATTACAGCCGGGTCAAGGATCAGCCGGTAGATGAAAAAAGCCACCACAAGGAACAGCGCCAGCGCAATCGCGCGCATGGTCCCTGGTTTCAGGTGGCGGTAGAGCCACACCGCAAGGGCAATGACCAGCGCCGCAAAAACCAGCGCGCCAAAGATGCGGGGCCCGCCAGCGGCCCAGCCGTCCGCGACCGGCTTGGACGACACCAGCGCAACCGCAAGGCCACCAAGGGCGACCGACCCGACGATACCGGTCGAGAATAGCCCTGCATAGCCCCACTGGATGTTCACTCCGATTGCCATGATCGCTGAGAGGAGTGCCAGGTTCAGGATGTTCAGCGACAGGTTCCAGCTTTGCAGAACGCCCGTAAGGATGAAGAGAAGCGCGACCGCGGCAAAGAGGAGGAGGTTGCGGGATTGCGCCATGTCACTTGCCTCCGAAGATGCCCTGGGGGCGGAAAAGAAGCACGATGATCAGGATCGCAAAGCTGACCGCGACCTTGTAATCCGTCGAAAGCGCCTGATAAAGCCCGTCGCCCAGCCATTCGGGCGGCACCAGATAGCCGAAGATCTTGCGCCAGGCGTTGGTGACGATCAGTTCCGAGAAGGCGACGATGAAGCTACCGACAATCGCGCCCACCGGTGAGCCCAGGCCACCGACAATGGCGGCCGCGAACATCGGCATCAGCAAGCTGAAATAGACGATCCCCCGGTACGATTTGTCCAACCCGTAAAGCGAACCGGCGATGCAAGCCAGCGCGCCCGCGATGATCCAGGTGATCATCACAACCCGCTCGGGGTTGATCCCGGAGAGCAGCGCCAAGTCTTCGTTGTCGGAATAGGCGCGCATCGATTTGCCGGTGCGGGTCTTCTGCAGGAACCAGAACAATGCAGAGCAGCACAGAACAGCCGCCACAACTGAAATCACCTGGGTCGTCTTGATTGCCAGCGGCTCGGCCAGCCCGGTCCAGGCTTTGAACTCCTGCGGGTTCAGCATCATTCGGGTACCGTCGGTGAAGTTCTGCTCCGAAGTGCCGATGATCATCCGCACGAGGCCGTTCATCACGAACATCACCCCGGTCGAAACGATGACCACGATGATCGGCTTTGCCCGTTGCTTGCGGTAAAAGCGATAAACCACCCGGTCGGTTGCCAAAACCATGGCAATGGTCACCAGAATGCCCAGAGGCAACGCCAGAAGTGCGGTCGGAAGGGGGCCAGCCGTGATCCCCATCGACTGGAACCACCAGGTGAAAAGGATCACGAAGGCCGTCCCGAAGGCCATCGTGTCGCCATGCGCGAAATTGGAAAAGCGCAACACGCTGAAGATCAGGGTGATGCCAAGCGCCCCAAGCGCCAGCTGGCTGCCATAGGCAAGGCCGGGCACGAGGATGAAGTTCAGGAAGGCGACGAGGGCGTTGAGGATATCCATCTAACCACGCGATCAAGAGGGTGTCAGCAAGAAGGTCAGCCGCCTTCGGTCATGCAGTTGCCCGAACCGGTGATGGCGACGGCCTGATCGCCATAGGCATGGGCGGTGAAGGAAATCTCGCCCGTGGGATAGATGCTGATCAGACCTGAGACGCCGTTCTGCGGCGGGATCACGATTGAAGCCTCGCCGATGCCCATCGTCGTGGTCGAATACCCCTCCCAGGCCTGACCATCCCACGAGATGCGCCACACATCACCCGCTTCTTCGATCAGGAAGGGGCCACCTTCGAATAGCTCGCAGGTGCCGCCGCCGCATTGCCGCGTGATGCTGCATTCGAAACCGGCGAAAGCCGGGGCAGGGAGCAGAGCCAGAACTGTCAGTATCGCATGTTTCATTTTCATCCTCCCAGGAACGACTTGCGAACATCGGGGTCGGCCAGAAGTGCCTGCCCGGTGTCAGTGTAGCGGTTGCGGCCCTGCACCAGCACAAAGCCCTTATCGGCGATATCAAGCGCTTGGCGCGCGTTCTGTTCGACCATCAGAATTGAAATGCCGGTCCGGGCGATCTCGATGATGCGGTCGAAAAGCTCGTCCATCACGATCGGGCTGACGCCCGCCGTGGGTTCGTCAAGCATCAGGACCTTCGGCTGAGTCATCAATGCCCGGCCGACCGCAACTTGCTGGCGTTGGCCGCCGGAAAGTTCACCCGCCTTCTGATAACGCTTCTGCCGCAGGATCGGGAACAGATCGTAAATCTGCTCCATGGTCTCGCTGATCTTTTCGTCCTCGCGGATGAAGGCGCCCATCTCCAGGTTCTCTTCCACGGTCATCCCGGTGAAGATGTTGTGGGTCTGGGGTACAAACCCCATCCCCTTGCGGACCCGTGCCTGGGGGCTGAGCTTCGAGATATCTTCACCCGCCAGTCGGATCGAACCCTGACGCAGCGAAAGCATCCCGAAGACCGCCTTCATCGCGGTGGACTTGCCCGCGCCGTTCGGCCCGACGATGACGGCAATCTCGCCCGGTTCGACCGCGATCGTGCAGGAATGCAGGATATCGACCGGGCCATAGCCGCCGGTCATGTTCTCGCCGATCAGGAAGGGTTCAGCCATGTCCCACCCCCTCCTTCAGCTTGTTCTTCAGGCCACGGCCAAGATAGGCCTCGATGACCCGTTCATCGTTCTTGACCTGCTCGACCGTACCTTCCGCCAGAACCTTGCCTTCGGCCATGCAGATCACCGGGTCACAAAGGCGGGCGATGAAATCCATGTCGTGCTCGATGACGCAGAACGTATAGCCGCGTTCCTTGTTCAGGCGCACGATGGCATCACCGATGGTATTCAGCAGCGTGCGGTTCACCCCCGCGCCAACTTCGTCCAGAAAGACGATCTTGGCGTCGACCATCATCGTGCGGCCAAGCTCAACCAGCTTTTTCTGCCCGCCCGAGATCATCCCGGCCTTGTGGTCAGCAATATGGGAAATCGTCAGGAATTCCAGCACCTCATCGGCCTTCTGACGGATGCGTTCTTCCTCTGCAACCACGGCCCCGCGTGAGAAGAGGGCGTTCCAGAGCTTCTCGCCCGACTGGCGGGCGGGGACCATCATCAGGTTCTCGCGCACGGTCATCGACGAAAACTCATGCGCGATCTGAAAGGTGCGCAACAGGCCCTTGTCGAACAGCTTGTGCGGTGGCAGGCCGGTGATGTCGTCGCCGTCCATGAAAACCTGGCCGCTGGTGGCCGCATAGCGCCCAGCGATCACGTTGAAAAGCGTCGTTTTCCCCGCACCATTCGGCCCGATCAATCCGGTGATCGACCCGGTCTTGATCTCGAGCGACGCCCCGTCAACGGCATGAAAGCCGCCGAAATGCTTGTGCAGCTCTTGGACCTTGATCATGTACTTCCCCTAAGGCCACCCCGATGGCCGGGGGTATTCCCCGTGCCTGCTGGCCCTTTGCTTAGGCAACGGCCCGGGTCAATGCCCGGGCCGTCTGTTATCGTCAAATGCGCTACAAGATCAGCGGAAGGTGACGGTTTCGTACTTGCCGCCTTTGATATCGAACTGCTTGTAACGCCCAGCGGATTCGCCCGGTCCGATAAGCGTCACGCCCGAGGCACCATCGTAGTCGATGGCGGTGCCCGCAGCGATCAGTTCCAGCGCCTTGCCGAGTTCACCCGGAAGGATCTTGGTGCCCGAACCGTCAGCGGGCCCATTGGCGATCTCCAGGATCTTGTCCTTGTAGACGTTCGGGTCGGTCGAGCCGGTCGCTTCCATCGCCAGCATGATCAGCGCAGCTGCGTCATAGCTTTCCATGGTATAGGGCGAGGTGGCATCGTAGGCGGTGGCCGCAGCTTTGCCCATGTCAGCCAGGATTGCCGCACCAGCGCTGTCGGACTGGGCAACCTGACCGTAAGAGCCGTCAAGTGCGGGGCCGATAGCTGCAGGCAGGCTGTCGCCGACCATGCCGCCCGGAAGACCGAACTGCGAGAAGGCTCCGGTGTCGAGCGAGGCCTGGATGATGCCTTTGCCGCCCTGGTCAAGATAGCCCGCGACGACCAGAAGATCGCCTCCGGCAGCCGCAAGCGCCGCGACTTCGGCCGAATAGTCAGCCTTCCCGTCGTCATGCGCAGCGTTGATCGTCACGGTGCCACCCTTGGCGGTGAAGGCTCCGGCGATGGCTTCGGCGAGGCCCTTGCCGTAGTCCGAGTTGGAGTAGCTGAGCGCGATCGACTTCACGCCCTTTTCCATCAGGATGTCGGCCATGACTTCGCCTTCGCGCGCGTCCGACGGGGCGGTGCGGAAGAAGAGGCCGTTGTCCGGGTCGGCGGTCAGCGCAGGCGAGGTGGCCGAAGGCGACACCATCACGATGCCGTTCGGCATCGCGACGTTCGTCAGCACCGCACGGGTCACACCCGAGCAGTCGCCGCCGATGATGCCTTTCACCCCGTCAGCCGTGATCATGCGTTCGGCAGCAGCTGTCGCAGCGGCCGCGTCGGTGCAGGTCGAGTCACCGCGAACCGACGCGTAGACGTTCTTAGCCTTGCCCGACGCGTTCACCTCGGCCATCGCAGCTTCCGCCGCATTTGCCATGTGACCGGTCAGCGATTCAATCGGGCCGGTGAAGCCGATCAGAATGCCGATCTTGACGTCTTCGGCGGCAGCAGCGCCGGACATCAGTGCGCAGGCCGAAGCGGCCAGCAGTAGTTTCTTCATTGTTACGTCTCCCATGTTGGATCGAAATCCTGCGATCAAGCCTAGAGGGACCGATTTGAAAAGGAAAGGGCGTCTTGCAGCCATCCGATCTGCCCCGGCGTCACGGAACACACCGTGCAGCGCACATTCCTGGGAGCAACGCCCCGCCCGCCTTGCCACCCGTGGGGCCGCGCTTATCATTCAGAACGTGGAACGCAACGGAGGTGATGATGCGGTACCTGAGCCTTTTTCTGGCGCTGATCGCGGCCCCTGCCGTGACCAACGCCGCAGTCGTGGAAACCTCGGTCGGTCCATTGAATATCACCCCGGTCGTTGAGGGTCTTGATGAACCCTGGGCTCTGGCCTTCCTGCCGGATGGCGGCTTCCTCGTCACTGAACGGGACGGGGCGCTTGTTCTGGTGCGGGGCGAGGATCGGCTTTCGGTCGCTGGCCTGCCAGAGGTCTTTGTCGAAGGGCAGGGCGGGCTTCTGGACGTGATGGTGCCCGGCGATTTCGCCACCTCGCGTGAGGTTTGGCTGACCTACGCGATGCCGGTCGATGGTGGAGGCGCGACGGCGGCGGGCAAGGGGCGGCTCTCGGATGACGGCACCAAGCTGGAAGCGTTCGAGACGGTCTTCACCGCCGAAGGCTTTCCCGGCGGTCGGCATTTCGGGTCGCGTCTCGTAGAAATGCCTGATGGGACCATTGCGCTGACCACCGGCGACCGAGGTACCGGTCCGGGCGGGATGCAGGCGCAGGACCCGGCTCTGGCGACCGGAAAACTGATCCTTCTCAGGCGCGACGGCAGCCCGGCAGTCGAACTTGACGGAGCGCGGGCCGGCGTCTTCTCAATCGGGCACCGCAATATCCAGGGGGCCACCCTCGACCTGTCCGGACGGCTTCTAACGACCGAACACGGCGCGCAGGGCGGGGATGAGCTGAACGCCCCGCAAGAAGGCCGCAACTACGGTTGGCCGGTCATCACCTACGGCGAGAACTACGGCGGCGGAGCGATCGGTGAGGGGACAGCGAAAACGGGGTTGGAGCAGCCCTTGCACTACTGGGACCCCTCGATCGCGCCCTCGGGCCTGATGGTCTATTCCGGGACCCTTATCCCCGAATGGAAGGGCGACATCTTCTTCGGCTCGCTCAACAGCGACTTTCTCGGGCGTCTTGATCCCGACACCCCGGCCCAAACTGGCTATGCCGAGGAACGGATCACCGCCCCCGAGACCGGCCGTGTCCGGGATGTGGTCGAAGCCCCCGACGGCTCGATCTGGTTTCTGTCGGTTTATGACGGGGTGGTGTACCGGATGGCTCCGGCGGAGTGATGTCTCGAGGCAGGGCGGCTGTAGGCCGCAGAGGGCGGCCCTGATGCTATGGGGCATCACAGGGACGACGGTTTTGCAAAGCGGACCTTGACTAACCCAGAGGGAACGTCAGCTACAAAAAGAGACGGCCAAGATCCGTTTGCCCCAGAGACATTGACCCACCCATTTCTGGCCGTCACTTTCCGCAAAGGTAGCAATTCATGAGAACCCTCGCCGCGCTGGTCTTTCCTGGCTTTGAAACGCTGGATTACTTCGGTCCTATGGAGATGCTGGGCGGATTCGGAAAGGAGACCCAGATCATTACCGTCGCCAAGGGACGCGATCCGGTACCCAGTTGCCATGGTCAAAGGATCGTCGTGGAGAGAACCATGTCGGAAAAGAACGACTATGACCTGTTGTTCATTCCTGGCGGCGATTCAGCTTTGATTGAAGGCAAGGATGAAGATGTCTTGCAGTGGATCCGAGAGGCATCTGAAAACGCCGAAAAGGTAATGGCTGTCTGCACCGGCTCTATCCTGCTGGGGATGACGGGCGTTTTGGACGGGCACAAAGCGACAACGAATAAGCGCGATTTCACCAATACGGTCCATCTTGCCTCGAACGTCGAATGGGTGAAGGAGGCCAGATGGGTGGAAGACGGCAAGTTTTTCACATCTTCAGGTGTTTCAGCTGGAATGGATATGGCTCTCGCGGTGATGGCAGATTTGTATGGAATGGAAATGGCCGAGAGATTGGCCTTGGGTTGTGAGTACGAATGGCACAAGGACGCCAACCGTGATCCTTTCGCAAAGCTGGCGGGTTTGGTCTGAGAGCAAGCGATCATTCGCCGCACTGCGGCTTTCCAACAATGTGCGGTTCCAAGCAGACCTTCGCCCGCCTGCGCCTCAGATCGACAACCGCACCGGCCCAACACCCGGCATCCCTTGCGTTCCGCGTTCGCGGTAGGGGGTGGTGTTATAGTGGCTGCGGTAGCATTTCGAGAAATGCGACGGGCTGGCAAAGCCGCAGGCAAGCGCCACGTTGATCACACTCATATCGGTTTGCATCAACAGGTTCCGCGCCTTCTGCAGCCGCAGCTCCATGTAATAGCGCTTGGGTGAGCGGTTCAGATAGCGGCGGAACAGCCGCTCCAGCTGGCGCGTTGACATGCCAACTTCCTCGGCAAGGTCCGCAGGCGACATCGGGTCTTCGATATTGCCCTCCATCATCTGGATGACCTGGCTCAGCTTGGGGTGGCGCACGCCGATCCGCGTCGGGATCGACAGGCGCTGGGTGTCCTGATCGGTGCGGATCGTCGAGTAGATCAACTGATCGGCCACTGTGTTGGCCAGGTCCTCGCCATGGTCGGCGGCAATGACCCGCAGCATCAGGTCAATCGAGGATATCCCGCCCGCTGTGGTCCAGCGGTTGCCATCCATCACATAGACCGACTTTGTCAGCTTCACGTCTTCGTATTCCTCGGCGAACCCATCCTGGTTTTCCCAATGGATCGTCGCCTTCTTGCCGTCCAGCAGCCCCGCCTTGGCCAAAGTATGGGCTGCGGTACAAAGACCCCCGATGGTCACCCCGCGCCGGGCTTCGCGCCGCAGCCAGCCGATCACGGCCTTTGTGCTGGTCCGCTGGATATCGATCCCGCCGCAGACGAGGATGGTGTCGTCACGCTCGGTCTCGTCAAGGCCCATGTCCAGCCGGAAGGTGGCCCCGTTCGAGCAGGTCTTCTCGGTCCCCTCACCGCAAAGAACCCAGGAATAAAGCGTCTCTTCGGCAACGCGGTTGGCCAGCCGAAGCGGCTCGATGGCCCCCGCGAAATTGACCAGCGTGAACTTGTCCAGAAGCAGGAAGACGAACCGGCGCGGTTCGGCTAACTTTGCGGTCTGGGTGGCCTTGCGCGGCGCGAGCGTCATGTCTGCGACCTGTTCGTGTCGTTAGTGCGCCACCGAACTGCAATTCCGCGCCGTCCGCAAGGGCCGAAACCATCGGTTTTCACCCAATCGCCCTTTGCAAGGCGGAAACGGGGGCGTATACCGCAGCCCGATTGGCCGCAGGACCGGAGTAAGACGATGACCAAGGGATGGACGAAATCGGCATGGCGCGCGAAACCACGGGTCCAGATGCCGGATTATCCGGATCAGGGTGCCTTGAATGCGGTCGAAGCGCAGCTGGCGAAATATCCTCCGCTGGTCTTTGCAGGCGAGGCGCGGCGGCTGAAGAAAGAGCTGGCGCAGGCAGCTGAAGGCAAGGCGTTCCTCTTGCAGGGCGGCGACTGTGCCGAAAGTTTCGCCGAGTTCAGCGCCGACAACATCCGCGACACCTTCCGCGTGATGCTGCAAATGGCGGTCGTGCTGACCTATGCCGCCAAGGTTCCCGTGATCAAGGTTGGCCGGATGGCCGGCCAGTTCGCCAAGCCCCGCTCGGCCCCGACGGAAGTGATCAACGGGGTAGAGCTTGCCTCTTACAAGGGCGACATCATCAATGGCTTCGATCCGACGCCGGAAGCGCGCACCCCCGATCCGCAACGCATGCTGCAGGCCTATACCCAGGCCGCAGCCTCGCTGAACCTCTTGCGCGCATTCTCGACGGGCGGGTTTGCCGACATCCACCGGGTACATTCCTGGACTCTTGGCTTTGCCGAGCACGACAAGGCCGAACGCTACCGCGAGATGGCGAACCGGATCTCGGACGCTTTGGACTTCATGAATGCCGCCGGGGTGAACAGCGACACCGCGAACGAGTTGTCCCGCGTTGACTTCTATACCAGCCACGAAGCCCTGCTGCTGGAATACGAAGAAGCGCTTGCCAGGGTGGATTCGATCACCGGCCAGAACGTCGCCGGGTCCGGCCACATGATCTGGATCGGCGACCGCACCCGCCAGCCCGACGGTGCGCATGTCGAATTTGCGCGCGGTGTGCTGAACCCGATCGGGATGAAATGCGGCCCTTCGACCACTCCTGAAGACCTCAAGGTCCTGATGTCCAAGCTCAACCCGGAAAACGAACCCGGTCGGCTGACCCTCATCGCCCGGTTCGGCGCGGGCAAGGTTGGCGATCATCTGCCGCGCCTGATCAAGACCGTCCAGTCCGAGGGCGCCAACGTGCTTTGGTCTTGCGATCCAATGCACGGCAACACGATCAAGTCGCCGTCCGGCTACAAGACGCGACCCTTCGACAGCGTTCTGCGCGAAGTGCGTGAGTTCTTTGCGATCCACAAAGCCGAAGGCACCGTTCCCGGCGGCGTGCATTTCGAGATGACGGGCCAGGATGTGACCGAATGCACCGGCGGCCTGCGCGCAGTCAGCGACGAAAACCTCGCCGACCGCTACCACACGGCCTGCGACCCGCGCCTGAATGCCTCGCAAGCGCTGGAACTTGCCTTCCTTGTGGCCGAAGAGCTGTCGTCCCAGCGCGAAGCCGCGCGCCGCATCGCGCTTTAGGCGAAGCCTGACTGAAAAAGGGGCGGCGGGGTGTTCCGCCGCCCTTTTCTATTCGGTCGTATGCACCAGCGACAAATGCCCGAACCGGCGGACCGACTCGGGCATTGCATCGTTGGATTTCGGGGTAGGGGACAGGATAAGAAGCTCTTCGCGCCGCGACAGCACTTGGAACTTGTACTGTCCGGTCGTTCTTTTCGCAAAGCTGAACGCACCCATCAACAGCTTGCGATCGCCCTCATCGGCCAGTGGCACAAGCAGAAGTCGTGCCAGCGGAACGCCGATACCCCCCCGGTCGGACCCAAGATCGATCTCGACAACCGCGGGTTCGTCAAAGACCTGCTCTAGGCTTTGGGCGAGAAGCGGCCGGGACTCCGGGGTGAAAAGGCAGGAAAGCGGCAGGCCACGCAGATCCATTCCGGCGAAATCGGCAAGGCCAGACCCGGCAATCCGCACCTGCGCCAGACCGTGGCCGATCCGTTCGGCAAGGAAGACCCGGTCAAGAACACCGCTTAACCCGCGCGGATCAAGCGCGGTGCGGGCCGGAAGCGCAGCCCCATCACGAAGCCCCTCCCAATAGGCCCGCACCTGCGAAAGCCCATCGAACACCAGCGGCGCTGAAGCTTCGCGCCGGGGCCGCAGCCGTTCAAGAAAGGAAAGGGTCATCTTTATCTCCGCCACACCCATCGCGCCCCTTGCAGGCGATCTGCCTGCCGCGCCATGAAAGTAAAATACTCCGGATCGCGCAGATTCGGCTGAAAATCTAATCAAATGGTAAACACCGCGCCCGAACCGGGCTGAAAGGACCGCATGATCTCGATGACAGGGTTCGCCGCCCGACGCGGTGCCGCGGTCGGTTACAGCTGGGCTTGGGACCTGCGGTCCGTAAACGGCAAGGGACTGGACCTGCGTCTGCGGTTGCCCGACTGGATCGATGGGTTGGAAGCCACCGTCCGGGCAGAGCTGCAAAAGGCGATCACCCGCGGCAATGTCAGCCTGACGCTCAAGGTCACGCAAGATGAAGGGCGGGATGCCGCGGCATTTCGGCTGAACGACGATACCCTCAATGCAGCCCCTTCCGCCCTCGCGCGGGTCGAGGCAGCGGCGATGGCGTCTGGCATGACCCTGCGCCAGCCGACCGCAGCAGATGTCCTTGCCTTGCGCGGGGTGATCGACGCCACCTCGCAAGGGGCCGACACAACCCCGCTTCGTCAGGCCCTCGTCGCCGACCTTCATGCCCTGATCAACGATTTCTCCGCGATGCGGGCGAAGGAAGGCACGGCTCTTGCGGCGGTGCTTTCCCTTCAGATCGACCGCATCGCAACCCTGACCGGCGACGCACAGCGCGAAGCCGCAATCCGTGTAGCAACGCAAGGCGACACCCTGCGCGAAAACCTCGCTCGCGTCATTGCCGCAACCGACACCGTGGACGCGACCCGACTTGCGCAAGAACTTGCCCTCCTCGCCGTCAAGACCGATGTGACCGAGGAACTGGATCGCCTTGCCGCCCATGTCGCTGCAGCGCACGCGCATCTGGCGGAAGGACTTGCCGTCGGCCGCAAACTTGACTTTCTGATGCAGGAGTTCATGCGCGAGGCGAACACGCTCTGTTCGAAAGCACAGTCGCTGGCGCTGACCCGGATCGGCCTTGACCTGAAAACCGTGATCGATCAGATGCGCGAACAGGTCCAGAATGTGGAATGACGCATGATCCCCAAGTCCCTTCGGCGCGGGCTTCTCTTGATCCTCTCGTCGCCCTCAGGTGCGGGCAAGACCACGCTCAGCCGGATGCTGATGGCTTGGGACCCGACGATGCGGTTCTCGGTCTCGGCGACAACGCGCGCGGCTCGCCCGGGCGAAGCGGATGGCCGCGAATACCACTTCCGCTCGCCGGCAGAATTTGAGGCGATGGTTCAATCCGGCGACATGCTGGAACATGCCCAGGTCTTCGGCCATTCCTACGGCTCGCCCCGCGCACCCGTTCTGGCCGCAATGGAGGCCGGAATTGACACCGTCTTCGACATCGACTGGCAGGGTGGCCAGCAGATCAAACAGGCGATGCGCGGCGATGTGGTCTCGATCTTCATTCTGCCCCCGTCGATTGCCGCGCTTGACCAGCGCCTTCGCAGTCGCGGGCAAGACAGCGAAGAGGTAATCGCCGGTCGCATGGCAAAAAGCCGTGACGAGATCAGCCATTGGGCGGAATATGATTATGTCCTGATCAACGAGGACCTTGACCAGACTTTCGACCGGCTGAAGACGATCCTGACCGCCGAACGGCTGAAGCGTGAACGCCAGCCGCAACTTTCCGCCTTCGTGCGTGCGCTGAACGAGGAGTTCGAGGCCCGATGATCTACGCTTTGGATGGCATCATTCCCGAAATCCACCCTTCGGCCTGGGTTGCGCCGGACGCAAACCTGATCGGCCAGGTCGTGCTGGAAGCCGACGCCTCAGTCTGGTTCGGCAGCACCTTGCGCGGCGACAATGAGGAAATCCGGGTAGGTGCCGGGTCCAACGTTCAGGAAAACAGCGTCCTGCACACCGATATGGGCTATCCGCTGGTGATCGGCACAAACTGCACCATCGGCCACAAGGCCATGCTGCACGGCTGCATGATCGGCGACGGAACACTGATCGGCATGGGCGCGACCATCCTGAACGGCGCAAGAATCGGCAAAGGCTGCCTGATCGGAGCCTGCGCGTTGATCACCGAAGGCAAGAACATCCCCGACGGCAGCCTCGTGATGGGCGCACCAGGCAGGGTGATCCGGCTTCTCGACGACGCGGCGCGGGAGCGGCTCATCGCCTCGGCCGCCAGTTACCAGGCCAATGCGCGGCGGTTCCGGTCAGGCCTCGGGCTTGTCTGACTGCTCCGCGATGTCCTCGACCAGTTCTATCGTGATCCCCTGTTTCGCCGCATGGCTGCGCAATTCGCGCAGCACGATCTGCCGGTTGGGCAGCTTCGGGGCCATCACCCGCAGGGTTTTGCGAAAGCCGTTGCTTCCCAGCTTCTCGATGATCTCCAGTGCATCGAAGCTTTTGCAAAACAGCGGAGCGACGGCCATTTCAAGCGTCGTCAGATATTGGGTAAACGCAGCGAGATCCGCCAGCTCAATTGATGCAAACTCTTCTGGACGCAAGCTTCCATCGGCTGCTTTCGCTTCCGGAATGCCAATCACCAAGCACCTAAGTTGTCGCGACATCTCTCCACCTCTCACCAAGTGAGGCGCCGCCAAATCGTCTGTCTCAATGACGCGCGTCGGGGCCGACCATAGTCCGGACAAAGGCCGGTCTCGCACCGCGTTACATGTACATGTGCGAATTTACTGCTATTCGGGCGCAACACAAGAGCAACAGCGGGGCCATGACAGAGATGAGGCTTGGATGAACGAAAGTGATCTGGCGAGGGTGTTGCCCGGCTTGCCTTTGCCCGCGATGCTGGTCCGGCAGGACGACCGGATCCTGGCCTGCAACGCCTCGGCCCTGGCACTCCTCGGCGAAGGGGTGATCGGGCGGCACCCGGCGATGGCGGTTCGCGCGCCCGGGGTGCTTGAAGCGATCGGTTCGGTCGCGCAGGGGGGAGAGGGCGTGCAAGTCGCACGGATGATCCTGCGGCGTGAGGGGCCGGAGCAGGTGTTTCAGGTCACCGTCTCGGCCCAAGGCGAGGGGATGGTGCTCTGCGTCTTCCGCGATGTCAGTGAAGAAGAGAAGGCCGGGGCGATGCGGCGTGATTTCGTGGCGAACGTCAGCCATGAACTCCGCACCCCCCTGACTGCGCTGATGAGCTTCATCGAGACCTTGAAGCACGCTGCGAAGGATGACCCCAAGGCCCGCGACATGTTCCTTGGGATCATGGAGCAGGAGGCCGGGCGGATGAACCGGCTGGTGCGCGACCTTCTCCATCTGTCTCAGGTCGAGGCGAACGAACGGGTCCGCCCGCGTGAGCCGGTGGCGGTGCGTCCGCTTCTGGAAAGCGTGATCGCCAGCTTGCGTCCGGTGGCCGAGCGGACGGGGGATACGGTGGTCCTCGAAGGCGAGGGGGCCACGGTACCGGGGGACGCCGACCAGCTGACCCAGATCTTCACCAACCTGATCGAGAACGCGCTGAAATACGGGGCCGAGGGGCAGGAGGTCCGGGTCACGCTCTCGCACGAGGAGACGGTCCGGGGGCCGGCGGTCCGGGTCGAGGTCGCCGATCAGGGCGAGGGGATCGACGCGGTCCACCTGCCCCGGCTGACCGAGCGGTTCTACCGGGTCGATACCCACCGGTCGCGCGAGATGGGGGGGACGGGCCTTGGCCTCGCCATCGTGAAGCATATCGTGAGCCGGCACCGGGGGTGGCTGAAGATCGAAAGCGACCCGGGGCAGGGGAGCCGGTTCTCGGTGATCCTGCCCTTGGGCTGAGGGGGCTGTCCACGGTGGACAGTTTGGGGTCTGCAAGGGATTCCAATGGGTTATATGTGGGCGTTAGTGTGGTGTTAAGGTTTGGAAATGGGGTGGATGTTGCGTGAAATTACGAATCCTACAGCTCGCGATTTTGCGTGAAGAACGCAAGAAGGTCGCGAACTCAAACAGGACTGTGGCGAACAGTCTGTCATGGTCGACCAGCAAGTTTTCACTTGCCGGTTCAATCAGGTTCAGCGCGACCCCCGCGAACAACAGCACGGAAGCGGGCGTGTCTGCGCCAATTCGGGGATGGCGAAGATAACTAGGGGCAAGACATTCGCCGCGTTGACGAGATGTGCCGGGCTAAAGCCCAGCCTATGGTGTTAGGCCCGCCCGCGACGTCCACCCCGGCGGCCTGCAGAGGCTTGGGATGCAGCCGCAGACGCCTCCGCAAACGTCATGCCGCCCTCCACTGCTTCCAGCACCTTGGCAAACCTGATCCATTCGCCGCCGTTCGCATCGTGGTTCATCAGGAAGTTGGCGGCGCGGATTGCCTCCATTTCCTGCTGGCGTACGGGGTTCATGATGGCAGAGGTCATGCCCGCGCCAATCGCCATCGGCAGGAAGGCACCGTTGATGCCGTGGCGGTGGGGGAGGCCGAAGCTGATGTTCGAGGCGCCGCAGGTGGTGTTGACCCCAAGCTCGTCGCGCAGGCGGCGGACGAGGGTGAAGACCTGATGCCCGGCGGTGGCCATGGCGCCGATCGGCATGACCAGCGGGTCGACGACGATATCACGCGCGGGGATGCCGAAATCTGCGGCGCGTTCGACGATCTTCTTCGCCACGGCAAAGCGCACGTCGGGGTCCTCAGAGATGCCGGTGTCGTCGTTGGAAATCGCCACAACGGGCACGTTGTATTTCTTGACCAAGGGCAGGACGAGTTCCAGACGGTGCTCCTCACCGGTGACCGAATTGAGGAGCGGGCGGCCTTCGCAGGCCATGAGGCCGGATTCCAGAGCGCCGGGGACCGAGCTGTCGATGCAGAGGGGGACGTCGACGGTCTGCTGGACGATCTCGATCAGGGCCTTCATCAGCGGGGGTTCGACGAAGTTGTTGTCGGCGTAGCGCGGGTCCTGCGCCATCATGTTGGTGAAGACGGCACCAGAGTTCACGTCAAGGACGGTGGCCCCGCAGGCGACCTGTTCGAGGGCGTCCCTTATGACGGTTTCGAAATTCCCGGCCTCAAGCTCGGCGGCAAGTTTCTTGCGCCCGGTGGGGTTGATGCGTTCGCCGATCACGCAGAAGGGCTCGTCAAAGCCGATGATCACGGTTTTCGTTTTGGATTCAACGACAGTGCGAGTCATTCTTAAACCTTTGTCTTAAGCGATGGCTTGGGCGTTTGCGGGCACGCCCGAGGCGCCACCGTTATCAGTCACCCATTGGGCGTTGGTCTTGATGCCACCCAAGGGGAAGAAATGGACCTGTTCGATCCCGAAATCAGGGTTCGCGGCTTTGTGGGCCGCCAGCCCTTGCAGGACTTCGGTCGGCTCGTAGGGGAGAAGCAGCTTGGTCACATCCATCGCGCGCTTTTGCAACACGCGAAGGGAAGGGCCAACGCCGCAGGCGATTGCGAATTTGATCAGGGTCTGTAGCTTCGCCGGGCCGGCGATGCCGATGTGGACGGGAAGCTTTACGCCCTCGGCGGCCAGGCGGTTGACCCAGTCGATCACGGGCTGGGCCTCGAAGCAGAACTGGGTGGCCATTGCCATCTGGGCGTCGGTGCGTTCCATGAATGCCGATTTCCAGCGCGCGGCTTCCATGACCATGCGGTCCGAGCCATCGGGGTCGATATCCTTGTTGCCCTCGGGGTGGCCTGCGACGTGCAGGCGGTCAAATCCGGTAAAGGCCCCGGAGTCAAGGAGTTGCATGGAGGTGCTGAAGTCGCCCACCGGTGTGGTGACACCCCCTGCAAGGAGAAGGCCCTGGCGCACGCCCACGTCCTTGTAGCGGGCGACCCAATCGGTCAGCGTGGCCTTGTCCTTGATGATCCGCGCCGGGAAATGCGGCATCGCGTCGTAGCCATCGGCAGTGACCCGCTTGGCGGTGGCGACCATGTCCTCGATCGGCGTGCCGTCGATATGGGCGATGTAGACGCGGGTGCCCGACGGCAGGATGTCGCGGAAGCTTTCGACCTTTTCGGCGGTCCGGGGCATCACTTCGATGGAGTAGCCCTTGAGGAAGGCCTCAATCGGTTGGGCGGCCGGGGCTGCTTCCTTGCGGCGGAAATTGAACAGGGCCATCAGGCTCTCCTTGAGGGTCGGGCGCGGGGTCGGGCGCATTGGGGGAGGCCTAGGCCTTGGCCCAGCCGTCAGCGTCAACCAGGGCCTTCAGCCGGGCGGTGTCGAATTCGGTTTCGAGGCCTTGGGCATGGGCGGCGGCAATTGCGTCAGGCTCGCCCTCGACTTCGGCCACCACGGCCTTACGCCATTCGGCGAGGTAGCTGTCGGTGTCGCGGGCACCGACCTTCATGGCGCAGCGGTCGATGGCCTGTTCGAACCGTTCGGAAAGCTGGACCTTCGATCCGCGCCGACCTTTGCCGACAATGACCTGGGCCGGGATGTCGCGCCAGAAAACGACTGTTACTTCGGCCATGGTGCGGTGATTCCTCTCAGCCTGTGCTTCGTAGAGTGATAGTCGCCCGAACCCGACAGGTAGTGTCGGTTTTCGACATGGCGCGGCGAGGATACGACGCGCCATGTGCCACATCTTTTCCCGAGACGCTACCCAAGCGGGGCGGCGGGGGCCAGATGGCGTGACCGAAGAGGTTTTCATCGACCAAATAAGGTGTGTGCAGACAAGCCGGGGCCGGTCAAGGGGCCAGCGGCGGCTTACCAGCGGAAGTTCATGCCGACCTGCATCATGCCGAAGTCAACCTCGGTCTCGCCGGTAGGCAGGTAGGTGGGCAAGTCCAGGGTCCCGAGGTCTACATGATCGTAAGAGACGGCAAGGCTGAGGTTTTCGCCAATCAGGCGTTCAACGCCGATGCCAGCCGTCCAACCAGTAAGCGCCGCGTCGCGAACGACGACCAGGCCGGACAGGTTGGTGGCGGTGACATTTGCGTGCGCAAGGCCGCCTGCGGCGAAGAAGCGCATCTGACCGGCGGCGATGCCAACCTGTCCGCGGAGCGTGATCAGGTTGGACGCCTCGGTCGCGCAGGTTGAGCAACTGATGAACGTGGCGCTGGTCGGGCTGGCAGAGAAGTCGCCATTCCCGTAGGAAAGTTGCGCACCGTAGGTCAGGCGCTCTTTTTGCCAGTCACGGCCAACGCTGAGAACCATAAGTGAGCCGGTCCAGGACCCGGGCACGAGTTCCAGCCCATCGGAGGCCTGGCGCCAGGTGTTGTCGCCGCGCGGCGTTGCAAGAGCTGCGCCGAAATAGAGGCCACTCCAGTCAGCAGGGGGCGCTGCGGCGATCACATCTGGTGCGGCGTCCGGATCGGTCGGGCCGCCGGCAAGCGCGGATTGGCAAATGGCAAGGGATAGCAGGCCAGCTGCAATGGCACTTGGTCCGAATGACATGTCTGCCTCATTTGTCTTCTTTTTTCCGAGTCTGCGGATTTGAGCGCATTAGGTCAACGAGTTCGACCCGCCGGGTGCGGCAACACCTCGATCCGGCGGCAGAAAAGCCACAAGTCGGGACGAGGGGCCAGCTTGTCAGGGTGGCAAAAGCCGACTACCTTGTAATCAACCAAAGATGGAGGGCGGTCATGACGCCCGTGCGTCCCCGTAGGGCGGACGCGACAGAAGCGCTGGTTGAAACGCCGAAGGCTGTTTCCCGCGCCGATGAGCCGTCAGCCCTGCCAGACCCCGGGTCGGCCCCGCTTTATGCGGCGCTGGACCTTGGGACAAACTCATGTCGGATGCTGATTGCTCAGCCGCTGGGCAGTCAGTTCTCGATTGTGGACAGCTTCTCGAAATCGGTGCAGCTGGGCGTCGGGCTGGAGGCGACCGGGCGGCTGAGCCGGTCGTCGATGGCCCGGACGATCCAGGCGCTGCGGATCTGCGAGAAGAAAATCGAAAAGCACGGCGTTCGGCGCATGCGGCTTGTCGCGACCGAGGCCTGCAGGCGGGCCCGCAATGCGCGCGACTTCATCCGCCAAGTTCGGCGCGAGACCGGGCTGAGCCTGGAGATCATTGCGCCCGAGGAGGAGGCACGGTTCGCAGTGATCTCTTGCGCGCCGCTGGTCAGCCAGACGACCGAGCAGTTGTTGGTGGTAGATATCGGTGGCGGGTCGACCGAGCTGGTCTGGATCGACCTCTCGGCAGTGGCGCCCCCTGACCGGCCACGCGCGATCATGCGGCTTCACATGGGGTTCAATGCGCAAGGCGAGGGGGCGGTGGCGCGGGTGGTGGACTGGATCTCGGTGCCGCTGGGGGTGGCGACGCTGAAGGATCAGTTCATCGATGTCGATGATGACGCGGCGCGGTTTGCGCTGATGAGCTGGTTTTTCGAAGAGAATCTGGCGAGTTTCAGCCCCTACAACGCCGAAAACCCTAGGGCTGGGTTCCAGATCATCGGCACCTCGGGCACTGTGACGACGGTTGCGGCAAGCTTTCTGAACCTTCGGCGCTATGACCGGGCCAAGGTTGACGGGTTGCAGATGACGAGCGACCAGATCGATCTGGTGATCCGGGATTACCTGTCGCTTGGCCCCGAGGGGCGTCGGACCGACCCGCGGATCGGCCGCGACCGCCACGCCCTGATCATGTCGGGGGCGGCAATCCTGCAGGCGCTGATGCGCATTTGGCCAACCGACCGCTTGTCCGTCGCCGACCGGGGCCTTAGGGAGGGGCTTCTTTATGCGCAGATGAGCGCGGACGGCGTTCTGGAAGACGGGCCTTACACATGACGGAAAAGCCGACATCGGGAAAGCCGACCTCGGGAAAGCCGACCTCGGGCAGGGGCCAGCGCGAGCTGCGGGTGCGGGTGAAGACGGCGAAGGGGCGGAAGCTTTCCTCGACGTTGTGGCTGGAGCGGCAGCTGAATGATCCTTACGTCATCCAGGCCAAGAAAGACGGATATCGCGGGCGGGCGGCGTTCAAGATCCTTGAACTCGATGACCGCTATGGGTTCCTGAAGCCCGGAGCGCGGGTCGTGGACCTTGGCTGCGCGCCGGGGGGGTGGTGCCAGGTTGCGGTCGCACGGGTGAATGCACTGGGGCAGAACCCGAAAAAGCCGGTCGGCACCGTGCTGGGCGTCGATCTGCAAGAGGTCGAGCCGATTCCGGGGGCCGAGATCCATCAGCTGGATTTTCTGGAGGACGGTGCCGACGAGACGGTCAAAGGCTGGCTGGGTGGCCGCGCTGACGTGGTGATGTCGGACATGGCGGCGTCGGCGAGTGGGCACAAGTCGACCGACCATTTGCGGATCGTCGCCTTGGTCGAGGCCGCACTCGCATTCGCCTTTGATGTGCTGGAGGACGACGGGACCTTTGTAGCCAAGGTTCTGGCCGGGGGCGCCGAAAGCGAGATGCAGACGATGCTGAAGCGCAGCTTCCGCAAGGTGGCGAATGTCAAACCGCCCGCCAGCCGCGCCGACAGTTCAGAGAAATTTGTCGTGGCGATGGGATATCGTGGCCGAGAGGTTGACTCCTGACCTATCTCTCTCGGGGCCTCCTCGTTCGACTTTGTCTCCTCGTCGGAGGGCAGCGAGGAGTGACGAAGTCATCGACGAGCGGATCGGTAAAATACAAATGAAAAAGGCGCCCGAAGGCGCCACTTTTCGTCAGGTTGGAGGTGTCATCCGCCCCAGCTGCGGACCGGGCCGCAATCCATATGCACAAAGTCCGACCGCGAATACTTGCCGACCCCGCCCGATGCGCAAGCCGCTGCCGCCTTGGCCATCTGGCCAACCGAGCGCGACTTCAGCCGCAGGTCCGCCGCCTGGCCCTTCATGTGCAGTGAATTCTTCGCAACCCCACGGGATTTTGACCGCAGCATCGCGTTGGTTGCGGGCGAGCGGTAGCCGGACAGGAGCATGTAGGGCTCGCTGACATCCATCAGCCGATGCGCTGCGGCCATGATATCAACGGTGCGCATGTCGATCTTCACTTCGTCATCGGACCGCCAGTCGCGCATGAAGTGATTGATTTCTTTCATGACTTCGGGGATGTACTCACCCTCGATCCAATAGATCGTGTCCATCGCTTCGCCAGTGCGGCCCGAGTACATGCGGATCCGGCGAATGTCGCCAGCACCCTTGAGGACCCCGAATGCGTTGGTATAGGTCGGTGTGGCCACCAGCGCCGTTGCCGCAAACGCACCCAGAAGTCCGCGCCGAGTGACGCCGAAAGTCCCAGTATCTGTCATTCTAACGCCTGTCCCCGTGCTGTCTTCGACTGCCGTTGCGCAGCTCTCGTGCCACTTCTTCCCCAAGTGTATGATCGTTATTGCACAAGTCGAATCGAAGCCCAAGCGCCGATTGTCCGCTACGGGGGCACCACAACCTGAATCGGCAAATTTTTGCTGAACGCGCGCAAAATGCTTCCGCTGTGATCAAATTGCACCGGTTCTGGATGGGATTGTCGCTTCCCGGGACACAGTGCGACGGTGAATTGGGCTAACGACGGGTTTGTGAATGGACAGACTTTGCAGTTTCGCGAAAAGATGCCACAGACTATCCAAGTCTTTGAGATCGGTGCTTGAATGAGCTTTTCTGCGTTGCGTCGCCTGTCCCGGCATTCGCTGCTTTTGTCCATATCTCTGGTCTTCATTCCCGCTTTGTCCCAGGTGGCCGAGGCGCAGACCGCGGCTTTCACCCAATCCCTGGCGGCAACAGCATCTGCGGACGAGGTGATTGCCGAATGGTATCGCAAGACCGGATACAAGACGCTTTGGACCGGGCCGGGGGATGAAGCGCGCCGCGCCGCATTCTTTGCGGCGATTGCGACGGCATCGGATCACGGGCTGCCCACGCCGCGGTATGACGCTGCGGTGTTGATGGCGGCACTTCACGCGGCGGAAACCGAAGGGGACCGGGGGCGCGTCGAAGTTGAACTGACGCGGGCCTATCTGACCTGGGCGCGCGATCTGACCTCGGGTGCGCTGGAGCCTGGTGAGATTGACCGGGGAATTCTGCGCGAGATCGACCGGATCGACCCGCAGGTGTTGCTGGCGCGGATCGCGAACGGTGATCCAGAGGTGGTTTTGGCCTGGTTGCAGCCAAAGTCGGCACCGTATCTGCAGCTGATGAAGGCCAAGATCGGCTTGGAAACGCAGATTGCCGCGGGTGGCTGGGGCGAGGCGGTGGCGGCGGCAAGTCTGGTGCCGGGCGACACCGGGCCGGCGGTCATTCAGCTGCGTGACCGGCTGGTCCGCATGGGATACCTGGCCCCGACAGCGGCGGCGAGCTACGACAAGGCACTGCAGGCGGCCGTCACGGCGTTCCAGCTGCGCCATGGGCTGACCGCCGATGGTGCGGCGGGCGAGTCCACAATCGTCGAGATCAACCGCCCCCCTGAAGACCGGCTGCGGTCGGTCATCGTGGCGATGGAACGCGAGCGCTGGATGGATTATGACCGGACGGCCCGCCATATCTGGGTGAACCTGCCTGACTTCCGCGCCAAGATCGTGGAAGGCGGCAAGACCGTCTTCGAGACCCGGGTGGTGATCGGCAAGGATGTGCCGGACCAGCAGAGCCCAGAGTTTTCGGACGAGATGGAGCATATGGTGATCAACCCCTCCTGGGGGGTGCCGCGATCCATCATCGTCAAGGAGTATCTTCCGCTTTTGCAGCGGAACCCGAATGCCGTCGGCCACCTGCAGGTCGTCGACGGGCGCGGGCGGGTCGTCTCTCGCGGGTCGGTGAACTTTGCGGCCTACAATGCCCGAAACTTTCCCTTCGCGCTACGCCAGCCTCCGTCCGACGACAATGCGCTTGGGCTGGTGAAGTTCATGTTCCCGAACCCGCATAACATCTATCTGCATGATACGCCGTCGAAATCCCTGTTCGACAACGAAGTGCGGGCCTACAGCCATGGCTGTATCCGGGTGGCCGATCCGTTTGATCTGGCGCATGAACTGTTGTCCTGGCAGACCGACAATGCCGAGGCCGAATTCAACGCGGCGTTGAAGACCGGCAATGAGACCATGGTCAAGCTGAAGCAGACCCTGCCGGTGCATCTGGTCTATTTCACCGCCTATCCCGATGCCAAGGGCCGCATCACCTATCGCCGCGACATCTACGGGCGCGATGCTGCTTTGTTCGGGGCGCTTTCAGCGGCCGGGGTGGAACTGGCGGGCGTTCAGGGCTAATCCTTAGGCAGACTGCCTGCAGGAGGAACCATGGCCCATACGATCCGCGACATTGCCCAGGCTTTGGGGGCCGAGGCCGAGGGCGATCTTGACATCGTGGTGACCGGTGCTGCCGAGCCTGCGGCGGCGGCGCCTGATCAGTTGGCGCTGGCCATGGACCCGCGATATGGCGACGGGATCGCCAAGGGTCATGCGCGGGCGGCGGTGGTCTGGCCGGGGGCCGACTGGCGGGCGATGGGGTTGCAAGCTGCGATCTTCGCGCCGCGCGGGCGGCTGGCGATGGCGGGGCTGACGGCGCTGATGGACCCGGGGCCGGATATCGCACCAGGGGTTCATGCGACTGCGGCGGTGCATCTGACGGCGGTGATTGGAACCGGGGCGGCGATTGGCCCGTTCGTGGTGATCGGGGCCGGGGTGACCATCGGCGCGAGGGCCCGGATTGCCAGCCATGTCTCGATTGCCGAAGGGGTGCGGATCGGGGACGATGCGCTGATCCTGCAAGGCGCGCGGATCGGAGCGCGGGTCACGATCGGCGACCGTTTCATCTGTCAGCCGGGCGCTGTGATCGGGGCGGACGGATTCTCGTTCGTCACCCCTGAGAAATCGGGGGTCGAGGAGATCCGCGAGACCTTGGGTTCACGCGCCGATATCAAGGGGCAAAGCTGGACGCGTATACATTCACTTGGTGCAGTAAGCATAGGGGATGATGTGGAAATCGGCGCGAATGTCTGCATTGACCGGGGGACGATCCGCGATACGTCAGTTGGATCTGGAACCAAGCTGGATAATCTGGTCCATGTCGGGCACAACGTCGAGATTGGCCGCGATTGCCTGATCTGCGGGCAGGTCGGAATTGCCGGATCGGCACGGATCGGCGACCGGGTGGTGATGGGCGGGCAGTGCGGGGTCAACGACAACATCTTCGTCGGTAATGACGTGATCGCCGGCGGGGCGACCAAGATCTTTACCAATGCACCTGCGGGGCGGGTCTTGTTGGGCTATCCAGCGGTCAAGATGGAAACGCATGTCGAGATGCAGAAGGCGTTGCGTCGTCTGCCACGCCTTGCGGCCAGGGTCGCCGCACTGGAGCGAGGCATATCGCCCGAACCGGATGCGGAATAGCGAGGGCGTGATGCGGGAAGAGATCGAAGAAGTGGTCATCGCAATCCTGGCAAAGCAGCTGCTGCTGCCACCGGGCGATATCTCGGGAGATGCGAGGATTGACGACCTGGGCCTCGACAGTCTGGGCAAGGTCGAGGCGATTTTCGCGCTGGAAGAACGGTTCGACATTTCGGTGCCCTTCAACGCAAATGAGCCCGATCGGCCGGATTTCGATTTCTCGTCGGTGCAAAGCATTGTCCAGGGCGTGAAGCGACTGATCGACCAGAAAGTGGCATGAGGCGCGTCGTCATCACTGGCCTTGGGACAGTGAACGCACTGGCTGAGGGCGTGCCGGGCACGTTTGCCGGCCTGCGCGAGGGCCGCTGTGGCATCGGGGAACTTCAGTTTCGGGATGCAGACCGGCTGACGATCCGGGTTGGAGCCGAAGTCCGAGACTGGACGCCTGAAGACCGCTTTTCGGCAGGCGAGCTTTCGCTCTACGACCGGGTGACGCAATATGCGGTGGTCGCAAGCGACGAAGCGATGCAGATGGCGGGGCTATCATCAGGCCTTGGTTCCCGCGGCGGTGTCATCCTGGGAACGGCAGCGGGCGGTATCGGGACCTGGGAGGACAGCTATCGCGCGGTCTTCGCCGAGGGGCGGAATCGCGTGTCGCCGCTGGTCGTGCCGCGCCTGATGCACAATGCGCCCGCGTCGCATCTGTCGATCCGGCATGGGCTGACCGGTCCGGTACTTGCCGTCTCGTCCGCCTGCGCCAGTGCCAATCATGCCATGGGCCTGGCGGTGCAACAGATCCGGCTCGGGGCCGCTGATGTCATGCTGACCGGCGGGACCGAGGCGATGCTCTGTTTCGGCGGCGTCAAGGCCTGGGAGGGGCTGCGGGTCCTTGCCCCGGACACGTGCCGCCCGTTCTCGCTTGGCCGCAAGGGCATGGTGATCGGCGATGGAGCGGGGGTGCTGGTCTTTGAGGCCGAAGACCATGCACGGGCGCGGGGGGCCACGATTCTGGCCGAGGTCGCAGGCGTCGGGATGACGGCGGATGCGGGCGACATTGTCGCGCCGAACCCCGAGGGTGCCGCCCGCGCGATCCGTGCTGCGCTGAGGGACGCTGCGATGGCGGAGGCGGACATTGGCTACATCAACGCCCATGGCACCGGGACCTTGGTGAACGACCGATCAGAAAGTGCTGCAATCATTGAGGTTTTCGGGTCGACGCCCCCGCCCGTGTCCTCAACCAAGTCGATGCATGGCCATGCAATCGGGGCAACGGGCGCGCTGGAGGCCATTGCCTGCATTCTGGCCCTGCGCGAAAGCCTGCTGCCGCCAACCATCGGCTTTCAGGCAGAAGACCCAGAGTGCCGTCTGGACGTGGTGCCTAACCTGGCGCAACCTGCGCGTGTTGATGCCGTTCTGAGCAATGCCTTCGCTTTCGGCGGTCTCAACGCCGTTCTTGCCTTTCGCCGCACCTGAAAACAAAAGGCCGACCTGGTTCGGCCGGCCCTTGTCATTGCGATGTCGGTGCGATCAGGGATTCGTCGCGCCTTCCGCCGGCGCTTCACCTTCGACCGGTGCGGCACCTTCCGTGGCACCACCTTCGGTGCCTGCAGCCGGGGCGGCTGCATCAGCGGCATCATTCGCCGCGGCGACCGTGTCATAGCCCTTGGTGAAGCCCTTGAGCGGCATGGTCAGTTCGACCTTCTGATCCGGAGCCACGAAGGGGACTATGGTGATCAGCGCATTCGCGCCACCCTTCAGCTGAGCGACTTCCTCGGCTGTAAAGCCGATCCGGGAGACGCAGCCGATCCCGGTGCAGACGGTGAACGGGTAGACCTTTGCCTTGGAGGTATCGATTTGCAGGGTCATGCCAGCCGTCAGCAATGTCTCAAGCGGTGCGATGAAGGTACCACCAGCGACCGCAGGGCCTTCGGTGCCCTTCGGCAGGTTGAACATGGTGAATTCGGCGACCGAATTGCCTTCGGCGTCCTTCAACAGCATGTAGAGCTGGCAAGGGTCGATGCCAGATTCGGTCCGGACGCATCTTTGCTCCCAAGCCTCAAAAGTTGCAGCCGTGTAGTCGGATCCGGGACCGTCTGCGGGTACGACTTCCTGGCCTGTCGGAAAGGTGTCAGCTATCGTCGTGTCCGCTGCCGTGCCATCTTCCGTGGACGGTGCTTCGGTGGGCGGTGCTTCGGTGGTCTGCGCGGCCAGCGGTGCGGCGGCCAGTGCCAGGATCAGGGCAAGTGCTGTGCTCGTGGTCTTTGCCATCTTCGACATTTCCTTTGGTCGGTCGATTTCTGGCAGGTCTCTAACACGCCCTTTTGCCCGAGTCAGGTGCCAAAAGCGTGCCCGGCACGCTTCTGCCCGCAAGAGCGTCAGGCAAATGAAAAAGGGCCGGAAAACCGGCCCTTCTTATGTGTTCTTGTTTGCTCCCTGTCGGACTGGCCGACTTCATGAGAAGGGACGCTACGGTGGAATGACCGGGTCGTCAACGGGTTCTTTTACATAACTGCCAAGAAAAAACCGCGCGTTTTCAATGGCGCGGCCAGTTGACGTTCCCGAGGTCATGGCTGAACCTGACCGATGCGCACGCCTGACGAGTTCGGTCTGGCAGAATGAGGCCAAGGCTGTATGGTTGAAGCCGACGGTAGTCTGGCGCAGCCCGCAAGATATGGCTCGCCTTGTGGTTGGATGAGGCAAACGTGACGGATCAGGCAAAGGCGGCGAACAGCATTTTCATCGGTGGCGGCGGTGAGGGTTACAGCCAACCGCAAGGGCTGTTGTTGGGGTACGGTAACCGCCACGGACTGATCGCCGGGGCGACCGGGACCGGCAAGACGGTGACGCTGCAGATCCTGGCCGAGGGTTTTTCGGCCGCCGGCGTGCCGGTGTTTCTGTCGGATGTGAAGGGCGATCTTGCGGGTATTTCTGCGTCCGGATCGGCCAGCCACAAGCTGCATGAGGCCTTCACCAAGCGGTCATCGCAGATCGGGCTCGACCTTCAGTATCGCGCGTTCCCGGTGATCTTCTGGGACCTATTCGGCGAAAAGGGTCACCCGGTCCGCGCCACCGTCGATGAGATGGGGCCGCTTCTGCTGTCCCGGCTGCTGGAACTGAGCGAGCCGCAGGAAGGCGTGCTGAACGTCGCGTTCCGCCTGTCGGACGAAGAGGGGTTGCCACTTCTGGACCTTAAGGATCTCCAGGCGCTGCTGACCTTTGTGGCCGAAAATGCCGAAGAGATCTCTGGTCGCTACGGTCTGGTGTCGAAGGAATCGGTGGGGGCGATCCAACGTCGGCTACTGGTTCTGGAGAACGAGGGGGGGGCAAGCTTGTTTGGCGAGCCGGCGCTTGATCTGGCCGACCTGATGACCGTTGACGCCTCGGGTGCGGGGCGGATCAGTATCCTTGCGGCCGATCGGTTGATGAACTCGCCTCGGCTTTATGCGACCTTTCTGCTGTGGCTTCTGTCCGAGCTTTTCGAGGCGCTGCCGGAGGTGGGCGATCCAGAGAAGCCGAAGCTGGTCTTTTTCTTCGATGAGGCACATCTTCTGTTTACCGACGCGCCCAAGGCACTGATTTCCAAGGTGGAACAAGTGGCGCGACTGATCCGGTCGAAAGGGGTGGGGGTGTATTTCATCACCCAGAATCCAGCGGATGTGCCCGATACGATTCTTGGCCAGCTCGGAAACCGGGTGCAGCACGCGCTTCGGGCCTTTACGGCAAAGGACCAGAAGGACCTTGCCAAGGCCGCCGAGACCTACCGGCCAAACCCGCGCTTTGCGATTGACGAGGCGATCCGCGATGTGGGGACCGGTGAGGCGGTGACCTCGCTTCTGGAAGCCAAGGGGATCCCCGGGATTGCCGAGCGCACGCTGATCCGCCCACCGTCCAGCCAGCTTGGTCCGGTTGACGAGGCGACGCGGGCCGCAGTGATGGCGGCGTCGCCGGTTCGGGGCAAGTATGACACGGCGCTTGACCGCGACAGCGCTTATGAAAAGCTGCGCGTCAAGGCCGATCTGGCGGCGCGGGAGGTCGAAGCTGCCGAGGCGAAGGAAGTCGCCGAGAAGCAGGAGTTCGACCGCGCCCGGCGCTATGATGGCAAGGGTTATGATAGTGACCGGGCAAAGCGGAGTACCGTTCGGTCTGACTCGATCGGCACAGCTTTTGCGAAGAGTTTCGCCCGCCAGCTTGGCACAAAGTCTGGCCAGGCATTGGTGCGGGGCATCCTGGGGTCGATTTTCGGAAAGCGTTAGGCTTCAACCCTTCCTTAACCGCCTTCGGACAGACTTCGGACATGTCCGCAGCCGTGCCCGTCTCGCCGCAACAGTTTCTCGCCGAGCTGTTCAGTTCGCGCGCCGCCGCGACGGGAGCGGTGATCCGGCGAAATGCGCGCGATGTTGATCGCTTTGTGGGACGCGAGGCTTTCCTGTCCGAGATGCGCCGTCGCGGGTTCGCCGTGGTCGAGAATGCGGGCCAGTTCGTCATCTTCTGCAATTGCGAGCCAATTCGACGTCTGGCGTAACGGCGATTTCCGAACGGAAATCGGCACGGAAACCGTTCGGTTTCCGCGGCCTGCGGGCGTGACTTGTCCGGGGTTATGAGCACATCATCTCGCGATGAGTCGCAGGAGGCCAGAATGAAACGATCCCGTATCAATGACATCATGCGCGCGGCGGAGGATTTGATCCGTCAGCACGGGTTTGTCCTGCCGCCCTTTGCCAATTGGACGCCCGAAGCGTTCAAGGCCCGAACCGATGCGGGCGCGATCATTGGCGCTCGGATGGGCTGGGACATCACCGACTACGGGCAGGGCCGGTTTGACGAGATGGGGCTTTTCCTGTTCACGTTGCGCAACGGTCGCCTGACTGACCTGCAGCGCGGGGGTGGCATGTGTTATGCAGAGAAACTCCTGATCAGCCGGCAGGACCAGCTTTCACCGATGCACACCCATGTCATCAAGGCCGAGGACATCATCAACCGGGGTGGGGCAACGCTGGTGGTCGAGCTTTACGGCAGCGACGACAAGGGTGGTTTTGCGGCTGACCGTGGCGGGATGGTCCTTTGCGATGGGATAAAGCGGCCCTATGGCCCGGGCGAGAAGATGCGCCTTGCCCCCGGTGAAAGCGTGACCTTGATGCCGGGCGACTGGCATGCGTTCTGGGGCGAGGGCGGGGATGTGCTGATCGGCGAGGTCTCGACAGTGAATGACGACCTGACCGATAACATCTTCCGTGAACCGATCGGGCGCTTTGCCGAGATCGAAGAGGATGAGCCGCCGCTACATCTTCTCGTGAGTGACTATGATCATTGGCTGAAATGAAGCAGGGGCGCAGAAACGCCCCCGCATACTTCTGATCCGGCCGTTTGGGGCCGGTCAGGGTGCAGGCGGACAGACGCCATTGACCAACGGTCGGGCGCAAACCGCGGTCGCCGCGGCCGGAGCCGCACTGGTGGTCGGGGTGGGCGTGGCAACGGCAGGGGTGGTCGTGCCGGTGGCGATCGACGGCGGCGGCAGGATCGTCAGCGCGGGGACGGCACCGGCCGGGACCGCCGTTGCCGGAGCCGAGGCTTTCGGCTTTGCGGCCACTTTGGTCTTCGGTGCTGGCGGTGTCGGAATATAGAGGCCCTTCGGGAGTTCGCCACTTGCGGTCAGCACGACGACCTTCTCGCCGCCGTTGAGGCGGCTGTAGAGGTCGATGACGTCTTGGTTGATCATCCGGATGCAGCCCGACGACGCATTGCGGCCGATCGACTTCCAGTCCGGCGTGCCGTGAATGCGGTAGCCGTAGTCCCGCCCGCCCGACGTCAGGTAGATCGCCCGCGCACCCAGAGGGTTGGTCGGTCCGCCCGGCTGGCCCTTTTCCCACTGCGCGAGCTTTGGATCACGCTCGATCATCTCTTTCGGGGGGGTCCAGGTTGGCCAAGGCTTTTTCTCGGATACAATAGCCTCACCCGACCATTCGAACCCGGCGCGCCCAACCGAGATACCGTAGCGGATCGCCTTGTTCTTGCCGACGACGTAGTAAAGAAGCCGCGACTTCGGGTTGATGACGATGGTCCCCGGGGGCTGATCGGTCTCATAGGCCACGACCTGACGGCGGTGGCTTTCGGGGATCTCAGCCACCGGCAGGGCGGGAATCGAGATCCCTGCATCCATGGACGCGACATATACGTTTTCGTCGGGCTTCGGCAGGGCAGGCTGGTTTGACGTCGAGGGGCTAAGCGTCGGATCGACGCAGCCTGCCAGAATGGCCAGGGCCGCGATAAAACCAGCCGTGCGGCTGAGACGGCGGTGAGACGGTTGGAGCATCAATTCATCCACATCTAACATGTCCCGCTGGCGGGTCGCCGCAGGCCCAATTTGGTTGCAAACTATCGAAGCCCTCCCCTCGCGTCAAACCATGCGAAGAATGGATCGCGATCACGCGCGCGTGAAAGTTGCTGATTTTCCACAGATAGTGGCCGACTGGTCGCAGTTTCGGCCAGCCGGGTAGGAAAATCCGGACCAGATCAAAGCGCTGTGCGCAGCGCCCAGAGTTCCGGGAAAAGCTGGACGTCTAGCATCCGCCGCAGATAGGCAGTCCCCGAAGTCCCGCCCGTGCCCCGTTTGAAGCCGATCACCCGTTCGACTGTGGTCAGGTGGTTGAAGCGCCAACGGCGGAAGTAGTCCTCGAAATCCACCAGCTTTTCGGCCAGTTCATAGGCCTGCCAATGGGCGGCCGGGTCGCGGTAGACCAGCTCCCACGCAGCTTGCACGCCGTCATGGGCGACCCAGGGCGTGCGCAGGTCGCGCTGCAGCACCTCTTCGGGGACCGGAAGGCCCTTGCGGGCGAGATGGCGCAGCGCCTCGTCATAAAGTGTGGGGCGGGCCAGTTCGGCTTCAAGCCGGTCGGTCAGGTCGGGGCGGTGAGCATGAGGTTTCAGCATCGCGAGGTTGCGGTTGCCGACGGCATATTCGATCAGCCGGTATTGCCAGGACTGAAAGCCCGAAGACTGGCCAAGGCTGTCGCGGAAGGTGGTGTAATCCGATGGCGTCATCGTGCGCAGGACGTCCCAGGCCGAATTCAGTTGCTCGAAGATCCGTGAGACGCGGGCCAGCATCTTGAAGGCCTCGGGTGCGGCATCGGTTGCGATCTTGCGGCGGGCGGCGTCGAGTTCGTGGAGCGCGAGCCGCATCCAAAGCTCGGAGGTCTGATGCTGGATGATGAAAAGCATCTCGTCATGCGCATCGGAAATCGGGGTCTGCGCGCCAAGGATGCGGTCGATGTGCAGGTAGTCGCCGTAGGACATCCGGCCGTCGAAGGCCATCTCGGCGCCGTCTTCGGCGGGGTTGTAAGGGCAGGTGGTCATGTCTCTCTCCTATGGGGTTGGGGTCAGGGAGAAACCGGATCCTTGCAGGCTAGGATCGAGACGGCACCCATCCGGCGCCAGTCTGCGGCCCAGCCGGAGGGCTGGCAGTCCAGGGGGGTGTCCACAGTGGACAAGATGAACATATCTAGCAAAATCAGTATTTTGTGCGCGGACGTTAAGAAAATCTCAACACTTCGGCGACGCTGCCACAGGCTTGCAAATGGTGCCCTGACTACCGCCATCTGGTCAACAGCCCGCAAGGCCGAGGCCTTCGCATGTTGCGGGCGCGATGATCCGCGTCGCATCATCCTCGGCAACGCCGAAGGTGCCTGACCAGACCCAGACCGCCCAACCGATCCCAAGTTTCTCGGCCGCACGGCGCTTGTCGGCGAGATAGGCGTCGCGACCGTGGTCCTGGAACCTTCGGCCCTGCATATCTTCACGCATGGCACCGAATTCGCCGAGGATCAGTCGGTTCCGAGGAATGCCGTGGCGGTCGGCCCAGGCCGCTGCCCTTTCCGGTTCCTCGGCCACGATGGCGACGCCCTGGGCCCGATACTCGCGCATCGCTTCAGCCAAAGCGGCTTCGTCGATATCCGCCCCAGTCGCGATCACCCGGACCAGTGCCTCGGCCACCAGCTTTCCCGCCAAGGCGTCGTCGATCCGGTCGGGTGGGTAGGGGATGTCGGCAAAGTAAGCATTCGGGCCCTCCGACCAGCTGGCCGACTGATGGGTGAAGAGGAAGGGATCATAGCTGTGAAAGCTCCAGATCACATTGTCATCGGCGATCGAGGTCGGGTCGATCTGTTCCAGCCCGTCAGGACCGCCCCAGCAGGCCCCGGACAGCACCAGCGGTAGATCGGGGGCCGCTGCACGCGCCGCGGAGTGGAGGCGGCCAAGCTGGTCCGGCCAGAGCATCGGGCCGGTCTTTTGCCAGATCGCGTCGCAATCGCCGGTCGGTTCGTTCAAAAGTTCCAGTGCCGTGCGGTCTGGATCCATGCCGTTAAGCCGCGCCGCGACTTTGCCCGCCAAAGCCACATGCGCGTCGAACAGGTCCGGGTTGCCGACGATATCGTCGGTGCCCCAAGGTTCCTCGGGGCGGGGGATCGAGTGAAGATCGACGATCACTTTCAGCCCGGTGGATTGCGCAAGGCTTGCCGTCAGCCGGATCTGATCGATCAGCTCGTCCTGCGCTGCACCCGGCCCAAGCCGCAGCAGCGGGGCGGGATCGAAGGGCAGACGGACGAAGTCAAAGCCCTTGGCTTTCAGGTCCTCCACCGCCTCGAACGGAACCACCCGCCGCCAATCCGGATAGACAAGCAGAAAGCCGGGGTGGGTGACCATTTCCTCTGCGGTGAGCCATTCATTCCAGATCTCGAAGTTGAGCCCGCGCTTCGGCTGAAAGCGGTCCGCGGCGGTTTCGGCATGAACGGGCACGGCAATGACCAGGGCGCCGATGAGGCTTAGACATCTGATCATGCGGCTCTCCCGTTTTAGTCATCCAAGCGCATTCGGTGCGTGCCGCAAGCGGCCAGTGCAGGTGTCAGCGAAATCCCGCGTCCCCGCCAGTCACTCGCTGCAGGACTGAAGGCCGAGTGCCAGGCAGGTTTCGGGTGAAAGTCGCCGTTCGGGGTCACTTTCGAGGGCCACGCCCATGCCGCCGGTATAGCCGAGGACGGCCCAGGACATGCCCGCAGCCTCGGCGGCCTGACGTTTGTCGGAGAGGAAAGCGTGATACCATTCGCGGGGCTGGGGTGGCATGCCTTCGACGGTGTGAAGCGCGCCGAATTCGCCGAAGAACAGCCGATCACGGGGAATCCCGTGCTGGTCGGCCCATTCCGCCGCTCGGACGATCTCGGCTGTGACGAGATCGTCAGGGGTTTCGGCATAGGCGCGGATTTTCTCGGCGATGGCCGCGGCATCGGCCTGGCCTTCGGCTGCGGCCATGCGGGCTTCGGCCTCGCTCTGGATGCGGGCGGCGGTTTCTGGCGTCAAAAGCGAGGGCGGGTAGGGCAGGTTCCAGAGGTACTTCTCGGGTGCCGAGGACCAGGCGGCACCCTGATGGCTGAACGCGAAGGGTTCATAGCTGTGAAAGGTCCAGAGCACGTTGTCATCACCGATCAGCGCGGGGTCGAGCGTGGCAAGGGCGTTGGCCTGGCTCCAGCACGCGCCGGTCAGGACCATGGTCAGGTCGGGTGCTGCCGCGCGAACGGCGCTGTGGAGTTCGGCCTGCATGCCGGGCCAGCGCGGGGGAGCGCCGGCATAGACGCCCTCACAGTCGAAGCTGGGCTCGTTCAGGGTTTCAAATGCGATACGGTCGGCAGGAAGGCGGCCAAGGTCGGCTGCAATGTGCCCGACCAGCACGACATAGTCCGGCCAGAGATCGCTAAGGATATCTTCGATCCCCCCCGTTTCGTCGCCGCGCGGCTGGGGGTGGAGGTCGACCACCACTTTCAGGCCCGCTGCCAGCGCCATTTCAGTCGCGGCGTGGACGCCTGCAATCAGCCGGTCCTGCTTTGGTCCGGGCCCGTAAGCGAGCATCGGTCCGGGATCGACGGGCATCCGGACGAAGTCGAAGCCCTGTTCGACAAGCACCTCCAGCATGCGTGGCGTGACCTCGCGCTGCCAGTCGGGAAAGACCTCAAGATACTCGGGGCGACCGAGCATCTCGCCTATTCCACGCCAGTCGATCCAGAGGCCAAGGTTCAGGCCGCGTTTCAGTGTCAGGGGCTCGGCCAGAGCGGGCATGGTGAGGACAGCGACAAGCGCGAGGGCGATGCAGTGCTTGCGGGCCATGACGGTCGCTCCTGTCTCAGGTCACCCGGGCGCGCTGTTTGAACTCGGGTTTGTCCCAGCTTGCATAGTCCATGATCTTTGCAAGTTTGCCAACGGCAACGGCCACATCGTCTTCGTCGATGTAAAGCGGGGTGAAGCCGAAGCGCAGGATGTCGGGGGCGCGGAAGTCGCCGATCACCCCGTCAGCGATCAGGGCCTGCATGATCGCATAGCCTTCGGGATGGCGAAAGCTGACCTGGCTGCCGCGCATCAGGTGCGAGCGGGGGGTGGCAAGCTGCAGCATCGGGGCGCGGGCTTCGATGCCCTTGATAAACTGGTCCTGCAGGCGGAGCGACTGGCGGTGAACCTCGGCCAGATCGACGCCGTCCCAGGCGTCGAGGGCGGCCTCAAGGGCGGCGAGTTGTAGGACGGGGGGCGTGCCTACGCGCATCCGCTCGATCCCGCGGCCGGGGCGATAGTTGGGTTCGAAGGCGAAGGGGGCCTCGTGGCCAAGCCAGCCGGAAAGGGCGGGGCGGGCGGTTTCGGCGTGTTTGGGGGCGACATAGATGAAGGCGGGGCCGCCGGGGCCGGAGTTCAGGTATTTGTAGGTGCAGCCGACGGCGAAATCGGCCTTGGTTTTGGTCAGGTCCACTGGGATTGCCCCGGCGCTATGGGCGAGATCCCAGATCGTGAGGGCCCCCATCTCATGCGCGCGTTTGGTGATGTCTTCCATGTCGTGGCGGCGACCGGTGCGGTAGTCGACCTCGGTGATCAGGGTCACGGCGACGGTGTCGTCGATGGCGGACATGATTTCTTCGGGGGCGACGGTCTTGAGCCGGTACTGGCCGCCGAGGGTGCGGCAAAGGCCTTCGGCCATGTAGAGATCGGAAGGGAAGTTGCCGGTGTCGGAGAGAATGACGCGGCGCTTGGGGTTCATCTCCAGCGCGGAGGCGAGGGCCTGGTAGACCTTGATGGAAAGCGTGTCACCAAGGACGACCGTGCCGGGGGCCGCGCCGATCAGCTTGCCGATCCGGTCGCCGACAAGGGCGGGCTGCGCCATCCAGCCGGCCTTGTTCCAGCCGCGGATCAGCAGCTCGGCCCATTCCTCCTGCATCACTTTCCCCATCCGGGCGGGTGCGGATTTGACCATGGGGCCAAGCGAGTTGCCGTCGAGGTAGACCACCCCCTCGGGCAGGTGGAAGAGCTGCTTCTTGGCGGCAAAATCGACGGGCATCCGGACATCCTTCGGGTTTGCCCGACTTATGGCGGGGGTGGGTGTAAATTTCAAGCTTGAAATGATTACCGTCCGCCTTTGACGCGATTTCCGATGAAAACTGCCGCTTTGGCGTTGCACCGCGACTGCGACGGAGAGGTCAGGGTTGCACCTTGGGTGACCCTCTGTCTAGATCAGCCGAAAGGAGAACGACGTGCGACCGCTTATCGCCGAGATCGACATTCCGCCAAGCTGGCTTGTGCTGCATCTGTTGGCGGCCTGGGTGTTGTCGTTTGTGTCGCCAGGCGTCTTCGGCCAAGCCGGAGACTGGGCTGGCAAGGGGTTGATCGGGCTTGGCATTGTGATCATGGCGGCGGGCATCTGGCAGATGGCGCGGCACCGGACAACGGTCATCCCGCGCCGGAACCCGTCATCCTTGGTCACCAGCGGGATTTTCAGCGTGTCGCGAAACCCGATTTACCTTGCCGATGCGCTGATCCTGCTGGGCGCAATCCTGTGGCTGGACGCGGTCGTTGCGCTGCCGCTGGTGCTGAGCTTTGTCTGGCTGATCCAGACCCGGTTCATCCGGGACGAGGAAGCGCGCCTCACCGCCGCCTTCGGGCCGGAGTTCGACCTTTGGGCCGCCCGCACCCGGCGGTGGATCGGGCGGAAGTGACGTGATGGCGGATTGCAGAAGCAGGGTTTGAAATATTGTTGCGCGGTGATAAGTGCAGCAGGCCAGTTTATGACGTAACGGACAGGATCGGGGGCCAGTGGTGAAGATCGGAGCACTGACAGAAGTATTTCCGGGCGAGAACCGGGTCGCGATGACACCAGAGTCGGCGGTGCAGCTGGCGAAGCTGGGTCACAGCGCTTTCCTGCAATCCGGGGCAGGGGCCAAGGCGGGGTTTTCCGATGCGGCCTATGCGGCGGTCGGAGTCACCGTTCTACCCTCGGCGGCCGAGGTCATCGCGGCCTCGGATGTGGTCGTGAAGGTGCGGGGACCAGAGGCGGGCGAACTTGCCACGCTTGGTGACGGGCAGACACTGATCAGCTTTTTCTGGCCGGCGCAAAATCCCGAGCTTCTGGAGGCTGCGGCCAAGAAGAACCTCACGGTTGTCGCCATGGACATGGTGCCGCGCATCAGCCGGGCGCAGAAAATGGATGCGCTGTCGTCAATGGCGAATATCGCGGGCTACCGGGCGGTGATCGAGGCCGGGTCGAACTTTGGCCGCTTCTTCACCGGCCAGGTGACGGCGGCGGGCAAGGTGCCGCCCGCCAAGGTGCTGATCGTCGGGGCAGGTGTGGCTGGTCTCGCAGCGATCGGGACTTCGACCAGCCTTGGCGCGATTACGCTGGCCTTTGACGTGCGGCCGGAAGTGGCGGAACAGATTGAATCGATGGGGGCGGAGTTCGTCTACCTCGACTTCTCGGAACAAGCGCAGGACGGAGCGGCGACGGGTGGCTATGCGGCGCCGTCTTCGCCGGAGTTCCGGGAAGCCCAGCTGAAGAAGTTCCGCGAGCTTGCACCCGAGATGGACATCGTCATCACGACGGCGCTGATCCCCGGACGGCCAGCACCGAAGCTTTGGACCGAGGACATGGTCGGCATGATGAAGCCGGGGTCGGTCATCGTCGACCTCGCAGCCGAGCGTGGCGGCAACTGCGACCTGACGGTGCCGGACCAGAAGATCGTGACGGATAATGGCGTGACCATTGTCGGCTACACCGATTTCCCCAGCCGGATGGCGGCGCAGGCCAGCACGCTGTATTCGACCAACATCCGCCACATGCTGACGGACCTGACGCCAAAGAAAGACGGCGTGATCCTGCACAACATGGAGGATGACGTGATCCGGGGGGCCACGGTGACGCATGTCGGTGCGGTGACCTACCCGCCGCCGCCGCCGAAGATCGCGGCCATTGCGGTCCAGAAGCCGAAGGAAAAAGCCAGGGAGCTGACGCCCGAGGAACGCCGCACGCATGAGGTTGCGGCCTTCAGGGCGCAGACCCGCAATCAGGTTGGCCTGCTGGCCATCGGAGGCGGGCTGATGCTGCTGGCGGGGCTTTACACGCCCGCCAGTTTCATGAGCCATTTCATCGTCTTCGTGCTGGCGATCTTTGTGGGCTTTCAGGTGATCTGGAACGTCTCGCACAGCTTGCACACGCCGCTGATGGCGGTGACGAATGCGATCTCGTCGATCATCATCCTGGGCGCCTTGATGCAGATCGGGTCGGGGTCATTCCTGGTGATCATCCTGGCGGCATTGTCGGTCTTCATGGCCGGGATCAACATCTTCGGTGGCTTCATGGTCACCCGGCGCATGCTCGCCATGTTCCAGAAGTCGTAAGGGGCCAGATATGGAATCGGGCATGGAATTCGGATTTACCACGGCGGCTTACGTCGTTGCAGCGGTTCTGTTCATCCTGTCGTTGGGCGGGTTGTCGGGGCAAGAGAGCGCCAAACGGGCGGTCTGGTACGGGATCGTCGGCATGGCGCTCGCGGTGCTGGCGACACTTTACGGCCCCGGTGCGGGGAACTGGTGGCTGTCGGCGATCATGATCGCAGGCGGCGGGGCCATCGGCTGGGTCGTAGCCCAGCGGGTGCAGATGACCGAGATGCCGCAGCTGGTGGCGGCGATGCATTCGCTGGTTGGTCTTGCGGCGGTCTTCATCGGCTATAATGCGCATATCGAGGCGGCCTCAGTCGCGGGGATGGCCGAGGCGGCGCGGGCTGGACTTACCGGTTTTGCAGAGCTTCTGGCGCATAAATCGCCGGTGGAGCTGACGATCCTGCGGGTCGAGGTGTTCCTGGGCGTCTTCATCGGGGCGGTGACCTTCACCGGGTCGGTCATCGCTTACGGCAAGCTGGCCGGCAAGGTCGACAGCAAGGCCACGAAACTGCCGGGCGGGCATATGCTGAACGCGGGTGCCGCGATTGGATCGTTGCTGCTGCTGATTGTTTACATGCAGACGGCGTCGGTCTTCGCACTGATCGGGATGACGCTGCTGGCCTTCTTCATCGGCTATCATCTGATCATGGGGATCGGCGGGGCGGACATGCCGGTCGTCGTCTCGATGCTGAACAGCTATTCGGGTTGGGCGGCTGCGGCGATTGGCTTTTCGCTGTCGAATGACCTGCTGATCGTGGTCGGCGCGCTGGTTGGTTCGTCGGGGGCGATCCTGAGCTACATCATGTGCAAGGCGATGAACCGGTCGTTCGTCTCGGTGATCCTGGGGGGCTTTGGCAATACGACCGGGCCCCAGATGGAGGTCACGGGCGAACAGATCGCCATCGACGCTGAAGGCGTGGCGGCGGCGCTGAACGATGCGGACAGCATCATCATCATCCCGGGCTACGGCATGGCGGTGGCGCAGGCGCAGCAGTCGGTGTCCGAACTGACCCGGAAACTGCGGGCCAAGGGCAAGACGGTGCGGTTTGCGATCCACCCGGTGGCGGGGCGGTTGCCGGGGCACATGAACGTGCTTCTTGCCGAGGCGAAGGTGCCTTACGACATCGTGCTGGAGATGGACGAGATCAACGAGGACTTCCCGTCGACCGATGTTGCCATCGTCATCGGGTCGAACGACATCGTCAACCCGGCGGCGCAGGAAGACCCGAACAGCCCGATCGCGGGGATGCCGGTGCTGGAGTGCTGGAAGGCAAAGCAGGTCTTCGTGTCGAAGCGGGGGCAGGGGACGGGGTACTCGGGGATCGAAAATCCGCTGTTCTACAAGGAAAACACGCGGATGTTCTACGGCGACGCGAAGAAGTCGCTGGACGCTTTGCTGCCGATGATCGACTGAGGGAAATGGTGCGCCGTGAAGGCGCACCCTACGGGTCTTTGGCGGCCAGCGTGTCAAGGTGGTCGAGAAAGACCAGCTGCGTCTCGGCAAGCAGGCGATCCACCTTTTGCCGGAAGACCTGCATCGCTGCTTCGGTCGCGGCGCGGTCATAGGGACGGGCGGTTGCGGCGGCCACGACGGCGGCGCGGGCGCGGGTCATGTCCTGGACCAGTGGAACGAGCCGACCGGCCTCGGCCTTAAGGACCCCGCGCATCTCTTGCCTAAGGTCAGCGGGCAGCATTGCTGCTTCGGCGGCGGGGCCCATGATCCGGTCCCGGATGCCGCGGAGCCGGACCAGCGCGCCAAGGGTCATGGCATTCCCAATGAGCGAGAGAACGAGCGCTGCGACCAATGCGATCCGCCCCCAGGATCTTCGTCCTGGCGGCCTCGGTGCGTTTGGCTGACTTGTCGCCGTCATCTTAGAACCCCCGTCCGATCAGATCATAAAGCACGATCGCGTCGCCGATGTCCCGGGGTACCAAAGCGTAGCCGAGTGCGCCGGCAAGAAGCAGGGAGCCAAGCAACAGCCCCGCGACGGGGAGGGGGTCGGCCAGCACCTCGGAAAGGGGTTGTCGGGGTGACGTTGCGGTCTCGGTCATCCGGCTGAGGACGGCGCGTGAGAGGGGGGCGGTGTCATCGGCTTCGGGGCCTAGCGCCTGGGCGAGGTTGGCCTCTAGTGCCGCATCGGACTGTTTATCGGTATCGGTCATTCGATCTTTTCCCCCATCACGGCCCGCAGGCCGGTGCGGCCGCGGACCAGTAGTTGTTCGACTGCGCCGGCGCTGATCTCAAGCGTTGCGGCGATTTCAGAATTGGACATTCCCGTGACCGCCCGCAACAGAAGCGCGCGGCGTTGGCGTTCGGGCAAAGCCCGCAGCGCGCGGCGTGCGGCGGCGAGGCTTTGCTTGCCGGCAAGCGTTGCCTCCGCTCCGGGGGTTTCGTCTTCGGGCTCGGGTGCGGCATCAAGGCCCAGAAAGCGGCGAAACCCGGTCCTGCGGTTCCGGTCAATCGCCAACCGCAAGCCGATGCGGTAAAGCCAGGTTGCGGGGCTGGCTTTTTCCGGGTCATAGCGGGCGGCAGCTCGCCAGACGCGTAGAAAGGTCTCTTGCGCCATATCCTCGGCCTCATGCGGCGCGCTGAGGACGCCTGACAGGAACCGGCGTAGGCCCGGCCCGTGGCGATGGATCAGTGCGACCATGGCCTGACGGTTCCCGACCGCCAATTCGGCCATGACGCGCCGATCCTCTTCTGCTGTCACGCTGTCTCCCCGACCATTCCCCTAGGCATCGGTGATGCGGTCCGCAGAGGCAAGCCCCTGCGGACTGCATTCTTGCATCAGTTGCCCCAGGTAGTGCTGCGCACGCGCGTCTTCGAATTGCCGTCCGGTCCGGTGCGGGTGACCTCGGTCGTCGACGAACCGGGCACGGTGCTGCGGACCCGCGACTTGGTTGCAGTCTCGCCCAGCGGCGAGGTGTAGGTCGAGGTGGTCGAGCAGTTGGCAGCACCGCTGCCCCTCTCGCAGCTGCGGCTATAGTCGACCGTGCCGCCATTCGGGCCGATGACCTTGACGCCTTCGGCAAAGGCCGGGGCTTGGGCAAAGGGCAGCACCAGGGCCACGGTGAGGGCTAGTTTACGCATGGAAAGCTCCTTTCAGGGTTGGGAGGAAGAGAGACCAGCCGTCTTAGTCGCGGCTGGCCAGAAAGAGACCGAGGAACCGCATCACGCGGTCGATCTCGGCTGTCGAAAGCACGCCATCGCCATCGCGATCAGCGCGGTCGAACCCGGGGGTCTGTGATGTGAATTCCGCGGGTGTCAACTGGCCGTCGGCATCGGCGTCCAGCGACATGGGATTGCCCGAGACGGGCACTCGGGTATCGTCCGGCAGTTCGGCGCGGATCGCGTCGATCTCGGCCTGGGTGACCGTACCGCTGCCGTCCTGATCGACACGGGCAAAGATGTTTTGCCGCATGATGATGGCTTCTTCGCGGGTGATTGCGCCGTCGCCATTTTTGTCCAGTGCCGCGAGAAACTGTTCGCCTTGGGCGACGGCCGGGGCTGCGAGGCCGGACAGGAGAAGGGCAAGGTGGAGTGGGTTGCGGGTCATGGTTCAAACGTCCTTCTGGTTCATGCCAGTAGGTACGCAAGGACGCGGCACTCCCTACGCTGTGCGGTTCGATTTTCTGCGGCTTGCGTCAACGGATGCCCCGCCGGGGGCGCGCACGATGGCCCGGTGCCCCGCGCCCGCTTTGCCATTCTTGCAACAGATCGACGGCATACCCTTGTATTCCAGCAATACTCTGGATTGCCACTGCACCCCGGCATAACTTTTCACAATCGCCGGGAATTTGAACCATGCCAATCGCTGATCACCCGCTTCGCTATGCCACCGTAAACGAGCTGCATGCGCGGCCCTTTCCGTCGCTGGAGGTGCCCTCGACCGCCGTCTATGTCGCAATCAAGGAGCCGAAGCAGGCGCAGAACCGTGACCGCGCGGCCGACCTTGCGCATCTGCTGACCCTGCTTGACCGGCACGGCAGCGCGCATCCGCAACCGGGGGCCACGCATTTTCATGCGCCAATCGGGCGGGCTGAGGTGAAATGGGAAAGCCATACCGAGTTCGTCACCTATACGGCTTTTACCAAGGGTGTCTCGGCCCGGCCCTTCGATCCGGCCGAGGCCGACATCCTGCCCGAGGACTGGCTGGCAGCGGCGCCGGGAAAGCGTTTGGTGTCGGTTCTGATCCGCGTCGAGGCGATGCCGACGGACGATGACAAGCTTTTGGCCATGCTGGATGACTGGTTCGTGCCCGAAAGCCTGGCGGTGGCCCGGGTGGTGGATGGTGCGGCGGTTGTCGCGGGCGACTTTCGGATCGATCCGGCGGGGCACATGCGGTTCGCGGTCTTTGTCCGGCCGGAGACCGGACCCCGCCGGGTGGGCCGGATCGTCCAGCGCCTGTGCGAGATAGAGACCTATCGGTCGATGTCGATGCTGGGTCTGATGCGGTCGCGCGATCTGTCAGGGCGTCTGAACGCCCTTGATCCGCGCCTGTCGGCGCTGGTGTCGGGGCTGGACAATGCCGAACCGGCACCCGAGGCGGCATTGCACGATCTGCTGACGATCTCGTCCGAGCTAGAAAGTCTGGCGGTGCAGTTTTCGTTCCGCTTCGGTGCGACCTCGGCCTACGAGGCCATCGTAAACCAGCGGATCGAGGTTCTGCGCGAGCACCGGATCGAAGGGCGCCAGACCTTTGGCGAATTCATGATGCGCCGCTATGACCCGGCGATGCGTACGGTGAAATCGGCAGAAAGCCGGTTGAAGGCCATGGCCGAACGGGCCGAACGGGCGGCTGAACTGCTGCGGACGCGGGTCGATGTCGAGAGGTCGGCGCAGAACCAGAAACTGCTGGAATCGATGGACCGGCGGGCCGACCTGCAACTTCGGCTGCAGCGGACGGTCGAGGGGTTGTCGGTGGTGGCGATCAGCTATTACGCGGTGAACCTTGCGGCCTATCTGGTGGAGCCGCTGGCGCAGCGGGTGCATCTGACCCATGGCGCGTTGATGGCGGTGCTGACGCCGCTGGTGGTACTGGGTGTCTGGGCCATGGTCCGGCGCATCCGCAACACTTTGCACTAGGCGGCTTGGCTAAGGCGCGATCATTCGACGAAAAATCGTGCCTCAGCGTCCCCGGATGCGGGGGTCGAGCGCGTCACGCAAGCCGTCACCGAGGTAGTTGACGCTAAGCACGGTCAGCGAGATCGCAACACCCGGCCAGATGACCCGCTCGGGGTAGACCTGCATGTACTGAAGGCCGTCATAAAGCAGCCGACCCCAGGTCGGGAAGTCGGGCGGAAAGCCGAGGCCGAGGAAGGAGAGGACCGATTCCGTGATGATCGCGTTGGCCACTTCCAGGGTCGCGGCGACCATGATCGGCGAGATCACATTGGGCAGGATATGCCGCAGGATGATCCGGTTCGGACGCGCGCCGATTGACCGGGAGGCAAGCACATATTCGCGCTCTTTCAGTGTCAGCACTTCACCCCGGACGATGCGGGCGGTGGACATCCATGACGTGATGCCAATGGCGAAGACGATGAGCGTGAAAGCGCCAAGCTCGGGGCCCAGGACCGAGGCCACGCGATCGCGGAACAGCATGACCATGACGAGAAGCAGCGGGATCAGCGGCAGGGCCAGGAACATGTCGGTCAGCCGCATCAAGGGACCGTCCAGGCGGCGGAAGTAGCCGGCCATGATCCCGATGAAGGTGCCAAAGAGGATGGCGATGGTCATGGCGACGAGGCCAACGGCCAGGGAGACGCGGCCTGCAAGCAGCATCCGGGCCAGCATGTCGCGCCCAAGCTGGTCGGTGCCGAAGGGAAAGCGCAAGCTGGGCCCCTGGTTCTTCAGCTTGATCGCCTCGGCCACCGAAAGCTTTTCGGGCACCCAGAGATAGGGGCCGATCAGCACGGCCACGATCAGGATGCCAAGGGTGATCAACCCGAAGAGCGCGCCCTTGTGGGTGCGGAACTGGTTCCAGATGTCGCGCATCTGGCTGGCCGGTTTCGGCGGGGTGGTGCTTGCTTCAGTCATAGCGGATCCGGGGGTCGAGAAGGCCGTAGAGGACATCGGCGATCAGGTTGAAAACGACGATCAGCACGGCGAAGATGAAGGCCAGCGTCTGCACCATCGGAATGTCATTGGCCTGAATGGCTCCGATCAACGCGGCGCCGATGCCATTCACCCCGAAGAGGTTCTCGGTGATGATAGCACCACCGAAGATCGCGGGAATGCCAAGGGCGATGACGGTAACGACCGGGATCAGCGAGTTTCTAAGGACATGTTTAAGGACGACCGTCCGCTCGCTCATCCCTTTGGCGCGGGCGGTGCGGACGTAATCCATGCCCATGTTGTCGAGCATGGACGAGCGCATGTAGCGGCTGATCGCGCCTGCATTGGCAAGGCCAAGGGTCATGACCGGCAGGGCCATCTGCTTGACCTGCTTCAGGAACGACTCCCAGTCCGACACCACCAGTTGGGTGTCGTATTTGGTCGGAAGCCAGCCGAGCCAGACTGCAAAGATGATGATGAAGAGAGTGCCCGAAAAGAACGTCGGGACCGAAAAGCCGATCATCGCGAACAGCGTTCCGGCCTGGTCGAACCATGAATACTGCCTGTAGGCGGAATAGATGCCGATCGGCAGGGCGATCAGGATGCCGACCACATAGGCGGTGCCGATCACGGTCAGGGTTTGCGGAATGCGTTGGCCGATGATGGTGAAGACCGGGCTGCGGGATTGCCAGGAGAGGATGCGCTGCTGACCCTCGACAATGCTGGTGCCGAACCAGCTGTCGAACAGTGTCATCGGTTCGACCCAGAAGAACTGCCGGAGCCAGAGGACATAGCGAAACATCACCGGCTCATTCGCGCCCAGGGCCTCGATCATGCGCTGACGCACGTCGGGGGGCACGGTCAGGGGGATCTGCGACATCGGCGAGCCGGGGGCCAGGTCGACCAGCAGGAAGATCACCAGGCTGATGATCAGCAGGGTCGGAATGGCCAGCAGAAGCCTGCGAAGCGTGAAGGTAAGCATGCGCGGCGCGCCTTGGTTCGGGACAGTGGAAAAGGCTGCGGGGCCGGATCACCGGCCCCGCAGTTGGCTACCTTACTTGACGCGGAACCAGTCCGCGACGTTCCAGGTTTCCATGTCCCAGGCGTTGATGATCACGCCGCCGAGCGAGTTCGAATGCGCCGACAGGGTGCCGCGGTGGACCAGCGGAATGACGGTCATCGAATCCTTGGTGACCATGTCGTTCAGCTCTTTCGCAAGCGTCTGACGTGCCGCAAGATCGGTCGTCTTGCTAAGCTCCGCGACCTTGGCGTCATAGGCCGGGTCGCAGTAGCGGTTCATGTTCTCGCCCTGCCATCCGTTTTCTGGCGTGGGCGCGTTCTTGCACTGGTACTGGCCCAGATAGGTTTCCGGATCAGGGTTGTCAGAGTTGTTGGCATACATCTCGACGTCGGCATAGAACTTCTGGAACGTGTCGGGCGAGCCCGGGTCACCGCCGAAATACACGCCGGGATCGATGGCCTTGAGTTCTACCTCGACGCCGAGTTCGGTCCACCAATCCTTGATCAGCGCCTGGAAATCCTGGCGGATCGGGTTGACGCTGGTCTGATACAGGATCGACAGTTTCTTGCCGTCCTTGTCACGGATGCCATCACCGTCGCTGTCCTTCCAGCCAGCTTCGTCCAAGAGTGCCTTGGCACCCTCCATGTCCTGCGCGATGCAGCCGGTGTTGTCCGAGGCCCAGGCCTCCGGTGCCGGGATCACGTTGCAGGTGGGCCGACCACCCTCGCCATAGCCGACCTCGACCAGGATCGAGCGGTCGATGGCTTTGGAAAGCGCGGTGCGCACCTTGATGTCCGACAGGATGGGGTGCGGGTGCTTGGCGGTGGAGCGTTCGCCCTCGGGCAGGTCTGCCGAGGGGTCCGTCATGTTCATCTCGATCCGTTCGACCAGCGTGCCGAAGGCGACGACGAACTGGCCCTTGCCGGCGGCGGCCATCGCGGCCTGGCTGTCCGGCGGGATCTGGGTGTTCCAGGCGTAGTCGAACTCGCCGGTTTCCATCACCGCGCGGGCCGAGCCTTCGGCATCGCCGCCGCCCTTGATCACTGCGGTGGCGAAGGCAGGCTTGGCAGGATCACGGTAGTTCGGATTGGCCGCCATGGTGACGGTGTCATTGACGGTGAATCCGGTCACCATGAAGGGGCCGGTACCGATCGGCATGTTGTTGGCATCGGTGCAGGTAGGGGCTGCCGCGCCAAGGCAATTGGCGAACTGAGCCTTTTGCAGAATCGGCGAGAGGGAGCTGACGAAGACGGTGTAGGGGTTCGGTTTCGGGCCGGTGAAGGTCACCTTGACGGTGGTGTCGTCCACGGCTTCGACCGATGCCACACCTTCGTATTTGGTGGCCTGCGCGCAGCCGCCTTCGGGGTGTGTGCAGTATTCCCAGGTGAACACGGCGTCTGCAGCCGTGACCGGTGTGCCATCGGACCACAGCAGACCGGGCTGAAGCTTCCATGTGATCGAGGTCAGGTCGGCAGAAACGCCGCCATTTTCCAGGGTTGGAATTTCGACCGCAAGACGGGTGACCAAACTGCCTTGCTCGTCAACGGCCGCCATCGGCTCGACAACCATCGCCGACGCCAAGACATCCTTGGTGCCGCTCGACAGGTAGGGGTTCACGATCGACACGGCCTGCGGAAAGGTAAGCTTGACCTCGCCATCCGCGCCGCGTTCGGCAAAGGCCGCCGGGGCGAGGCCCATGGCAGCCACAGCGCCCAGAAGGGCGGTTCTCAGTTTCATAGTGTCACTCCTTGTTGGTTAAGCTCGATTGCCTGATGCGCGCCGGTTGATCCGGCGGCGGTTGTTGTTCCATAGAGGTGGCAGGCGACCAGCCGGCCGGGCTCTACCTCGGCCAGATCGGGTTTCACCGTCCGGCAGATGTCCATCACCCTGGGGCAACGGGTGCAAAAATTGCAGCCCTTGGGCGGGTTGGCGGGCGAGGGCACGTCGCCCTTCAGGATGATCCGTTTGCGCCGCGCGGCGATCTCGGGATCCGGCTCGTTCACTGCCGACAAAAGCGCCTCGGCATAGGGGTGAAGGGGCCGGGCGTAGAGATCTTTCGACGGGGACAGCTCGGCAATGCGGCCAAGGTACATGACGGCGACGCGCTGCGCGAGGTGGCGGACCATGGAAAGGTCATGGCTGATGAAAAGGTAGGTGAGGCCCAGCTTTTCCTGCAGGTCTTCGAGCAGGTTCACCACCTGCGCCTGAATCGAGACGTCAAGCGCGGCGATCGGTTCGTCGCAGATGATGAAGCGCGGTTTCAGGGCCAACGCGCGGGCAATGCCGATCCGCTGGCGCTGGCCGCCGGAAAACTCATGCGGGAAGCGGTTCACGAAGCGGCGGTTGAGGCCGACCTGATCCATCAACTCGTAGACGCGTTCAAGCTTGCGGTCGCGGGACCAGTCGGAGTGTTCCTCTAGGGGTTCGCTGACGATATCAGCGAGGGTCATACGGGGGTTGAGGCTTGCTTGCGGGTCCTGGAAGACCATCTGCATTGTCGGGCGCTTCTTGCGCAGCGCTTCGGGCTCCATGCGGGCCACGTCGTCGCCGTCGATGACCACCCGGCCAGCGGTGGGTTCGTAAAGCCGCAGCATCGCCCGGCCGACGGTTGACTTGCCGCAGCCGGATTCGCCAACAAGGCCAAGGGTTTGCCCTGCCATGATGTCGAATGAGACGCCATCGACCGCTTTCACATCGCCGGTGTGCTGGCGGAAGAGCCCGGTATAGATCGGGAAATGCATCTTCAGGTTCTCGACCTGAACCAGCGGTGCGGGGGTGGCGTCAAGCATGCGCCATCTCCGCCTTTGCGGGTGCCTGCCAGTGGCAGGCGACGTCATGACCTTTGCCAAGAGTCAGACCGTCAATCGGGCGTCGGGCCGGGTTGGCGTTTTCGCAAGCCTCGTGACGGTAGTCGCAGCGGGCGCGGAACGGGCAGGCGGTCAGCGGGCCGGTCAGGATCGGCGGCTGGCCTTCGATGACCTTCAGCCGGGTCTCTCGGGCGCCGGTGATCCGGGGGATCGTCTGCAAAAGTGCGCGGGTATAGGGATGCTGCGGGTTGGCGAAAAGTTCGCGCACCGGGGCCTGTTCGACGATCTGACCACCGTACATCACCATCACCCGGTCGGCGATGCCCGCGATGACCCCAAGGTCATGGGTGATCCAGATGATCGCCATGCCAAGCTTGCGGCGGAGTTCCTTGACCAGTTCTAGAATCTGCGCCTGGATCGTCACGTCGAGCGCAGTGGTCGGTTCATCGGCGATCAGCACGTCGGGGTCGCAGGCAAGTGCTATGGCAATCATCACCCGTTGCCGCATGCCGCCGGAGAACTGGTGGGGGTAGGCTTTCAGCCGGTTGCGGGCGTCGGGAATGCCGACCAGTTCCAGGAGTTCGACGGCGCGGGCTTCGGCCTGGGCCTTGGACATCTGCTTGTGCTCGATCAGGGGCTCCATGATCTGGCTACCAAGCGTGAAGACCGGGTTGAGCGAAGTCATCGGGTCCTGGAACACGAAGCCGACCTTGGCTCCGCGCACCGACCGCAGCTCTTCGGCAGACATGGCCAGTAGATCGCGCCCCTTCAGAAGCGCCTGGCCAGACCGGATATCGGCGGGAGGCGATGGCAATAGACGCAAGAGCGACATCATGGTGACCGACTTGCCCGACCCGCTTTCGCCGACCACACCAAGAAGCTCGCCCGGTCTCAGGTGAAAGCTTACATCATTGACGGCATGGATTTCGCCGCCGCGGGTGCGGAATACGGTTTTGAGGCCCTTGACGTCAAGGACGGGCGCGGCCGGCTCGGCCATTCAGTACTCCCCGTGTCGTTCTTAGTTGTTGTTATTTTTGGCTGTTTTGGATGTGTGACAACCATCGTTTGCCCTTCATCACCCCAACTCTTTACGATTCTTACCGCTCTATCAATCCCGATTTGCGGCGCGATTCCAGACTGTTCGCACGACAAAATGACCGAAGCGCACGTCATTTTGCCAGATATTGACATGATCCTGCCCGCCAGTGAGGGTGACCACAATATCTGGGAGAAACAATTGTGACTGAGAGTGTGGTTCTGACCCCGCGTCAGATTCTGGATCGGTTGGTCAGCTTTCCGACGGTCAGTCGTGATTCGAACCTGGCCTTGGTCGATTGGCTGGAAGGCTATCTCTCCGGCTATGGCGTGAAGTGCTTCCGCCACTGGAACGAGGACCGGCAGAAGGCAGCGCTGATCGCGCATGCGGGGCCTTGGATCGAGGGGGCGGTGGTCCTTTCCGGTCATTCAGATGTGGTGCCGGTCGAGGGGCAGACCTGGACCTCGGACCCTTGGTCGGTGACCGAACGCGACGGGCGGCTGTACGGACGCGGCACGTGCGACATGAAGGGCTATGTGGCGCTGGCTGTCTGGGCAGTGGTCGAGGCCGCGCGGCGCGGTGTTGGGCGGCCGCTGCAACTGGCGCTGTCCTATGATGAGGAAGTGGGCTGTACCGGCGCGCCGCCGATGATCGAGACGATGCAGGCGGTCGTTCCTAAGGGCGCAGTCGCGCTGATTGGCGAGCCGTCGCGGATGAAGGTGATCACCGGGCACAAGGGCGGCACGGGGTATCATGTGCATGTGAAGGGGTACGAGGTGCATTCCTCGCTGTTGCCCGACGGGGTTTCGGCGATCATGGAGGGCGCGCGGCTGATCCAGTGGGTGAATGACCGAAACGCTGCAATCCAGGCGGCCCCGCGCAGTGCGGTGGGCAGGCGGTTCCATCCCCCCTTCACCACGCTGCATGTCGGCATGATTGCGGGTGGGACGGCCCACAACATCACCGCCGCCGACTGCCGCTTTGCCGTCGAGATGCGCTGCGTGCCGGATGAGGATGTGGAAAGCCTTGCGAACGATTTCTGTCGCGAGGCTAAGCACTTGGATGCCCGCATCAAGGCGGTGCGGCCCGAGGCGGGAGTGTATCTGGACCGTTTCTTCGGGGTCCCGGCCTTGCGACCCGAAACCGACGGCGCGGCCGAGGCCCTTGCACGGGCGCTGACCGGGGAAAACGACTCGGGCGTTGTCTCCTATGGCACGGAAGCCGGGCAGTTTCAGGACGCGGGCTATTCGGCGGTTGTATGTGGCCCCGGCGACATTGCGCAGGCGCATCAGCCCGATGAGTATCTGGAGGTCAGCGAATTCGAGGCCGGGAAGCGGTTCATGGACCGGCTTTTGGAGGCCATGGCGTGACGTTTCCGATCTCTGAGGCAAGCGCGGTCCGGTTCTCTGGTCCGCTTCCGGCGCGGTCGGATGTGGTGATCATCGGGGGCGGCGTAATCGGGGTGATGACGGCCTGGTTCCTGCGGGCCCGAGGCCTGTCGGTGGTCCTGTGCGAGAAGGGCCGGATCGCGGGCGAGCAGTCGAGCCGCAACTGGGGCTGGGTGCGTCAGCAGGGCCGGGACCCGGCCGAGCTGCCGATCATGGTGGAAAGCCTGTCGATCTGGAAATCGCTGGCTGCCGACTTTGGCGATGCGCTGGGGTTCCGGCAGACCGGGGTTCTGTATCTGGCGAAGACCGAAGCGGAAATCGAAGGGTTCGAGGCCTGGACCGAGCATGCCCGCGCGCATCAGCTGGACACGCGATTACTGACGGGCGCGGAGACCGCGGGGATGCTGACGGGGGCGGTGTCCCCCTGGAAAGGTGGGCTTTGGACGGCGTCTGACGCGCGGGCCGAGCCGTGGGTCGCGGTGCCTGCCTTGGCGGCTGCGGCGGTCGAGAAGGGGGTGGTGATCAGGGAGGACTGCGCGGTTCGCGGGCTTGATCTTGCGGCCGGGAAGGTCGTTGGGGTGGTAACGGAATCGGGCCGTGTCGCCTGTGACCATGTGATCGTGGCGGCAGGAGCCTGGTCGCGGCTGTTACTTGGTCGCCACGGGATTCGCATCCCGCAGCTTTCCGTCCTGGCCTCGGTTGCCGCGACCGAACCCATGCCGGAGATATTTCCGGGCAACGCCGCTGATGACGACTTTGCTTTTCGCCGCCGGGCGGATGGTGGCTACTCGATCGCCCCTGGTGCCAGACATGACTTCTTCGTCGGTCGCGATGCATTTGCGAGCTTCGGCACGTATCTAGCTGTCCTGAAAAAGGATTTCCGATCCACTGCCTTCCGGGCTGCGGCTCCGAAAGGCTTTCCGGATGCGTGGGGAACACAGCGCCGCTGGTCGATGGACGCGCAAAGCCCCTTCGAGCGTCAGCGCATTCTGAACCCGGCGCCAAACATGAAGACCCTGGCCAGGGTTCAGGACGCTTTTGCAGCAGCCTTCCCGTCACTCGGCAGGCCACAACTGAAATCCGCCTGGGCCGGGATGATCGACAGCCTGCCGGACGTGGTGCCGATTGTCGACCACGCACCGATCCCGGGCCTGACCATCGCCACCGGCATGAGCGGCCACGGGTTCGGCATCGGCCCCGGCATGGGCCGCGTTATTGCCGATCTGGTCATGGGACGCCCGACCGGGCACGACCTTGGCCGCTTCCGATTCGCCCGGTTCAGCGACGGCAGCCCGATCACGCCGGGCCCGTCGCTGTAAATTCAGGCGTCATGCGTCGAGCTTGGCCGGATATCCGGCCTGAGCCAAAGCCGCGATCAGGGCTGCGGCAGGTGCAGCACCGGTCACCTCGACGTGGCGGGAGGCAAGATCAACCACGATGGTTCCGGCCAGCGGAACGGCCCCAAGTGCGGCCTCAACCGTTGCCTTGCAATGGCCACAGCTCATGTCCGGCACGGAAAGTCGCGTCATATGATATCCTCTCGGCTGCGATCCAAGCCTAGTGTTACAGCACTTGCGTCCCCGTCCGCCACAATCGTCTGCGGCGAATTGGCGCCGCAGCGGCTGATTTCCCAAAGCGATTTGGATGCACCTATGGACAAACCGCCTGTTTGCGGTAACAGAGAAGGACACCGTCGTACGGCGCGGGACTGCTTTAAGCTCAACTGACGCGAAAGCCCGCTTGACCATCGCCCTGATGCGCCTAGGCTTTAGTCGGAGAGAACCTTGCTGGACAAACCCGTGACCGATTTGAGCGTGACCCCGAATATCCTGCAGGCTGACATTCTGCGGCACCTGACTTTTACGGTCGGGAAGGACGCTGCCCATGCTTCGGTACATGACTGGCGCATGGCGCTAAGCCACGCGATTCGTGACCGGATCGTCGAGCCGTGGTTCGCCTCGACCAAGCGGACCTGGGCCGAGGACAAGAAGCGCGTCTACTATCTGTCGATGGAGTTTCTGATCGGTCGTATCCTGGAAGATGCGACGATCAATCTTGGCCTCTACGACATGGCCTCGGAGGCGATGGCGGCTTTCGGTCAGGACTTTCGGACGGTGATCGACGATGAGCCCGACGCGGCGCTGGGGAATGGGGGCCTGGGGCGTCTGGCGGCCTGTTTCATGGAATCGATGGCGACACTGGGTTGCCCGGCCTATGGCTACGGCATCCGCTATGAACATGGGCTCTTCCGCCAGCATTTCGACGCCGGACGGCAGATCGAGACGCCCGAGAACTGGCTAGCGCAGGCCCATCCGTGGGAATTCGCGCGGCCTGAAAGTGCCTACACGGTAGGTTTCAAGGGCACAGTCGGGAAGCGGGATGGCCGCGATGTCTGGCAACCGGCCGAGACGGTGACGGCAGAAGCCTATGACACGCCGGTCATCGGCTGGCAGGGGAAATGGGCGAATACGCTGCGGCTGTGGGGGGCAAAGGGGACGACGAATTTCGACCTCGAGCGCTTTAACCGGGGCGATTACACGGCGGCGGCCGAGCCGGAAACGCTGGCCCGGACGTTGAGCCGGGTGCTTTACCCGGACGACACGACCTATCAGGGCAAGGAGCTGCGGCTGAAGCAGGAGTTCTTCCTGACCTCGTCTGCCTTGCAGGACATCCTGCGGCGGTATCTTGTCGCGCATTCGGACCTGCGGGCTTTGCCGAGCCATGTCGCTATCCAGATGAACGATACCCACCCAGCGATAGCGGGGCCGGAACTGATCCGCCTTTTGTCGGATGACCACGGGTTGTCCTTCGACGAGGCCCTGACGATTGCGCGGGCCTGTCTGGGGTATACGAACCACACGCTTTTGCCGGAAGCGCTTGAAAAATGGGCGACTTTCACATTTGGCAACGTGCTGCCACGTCATATGCAGATCGTCGAGCAGATCGACAGCTGGCACCGTCGCGCCTACCCGAGTCGGCCGCATTACGTGGGCATCGTCAAGCACCAGGAAGTGCGGATGGGCGAGCTGGCTTTCGTGATGAGCCACAAGGTGAACGGGGTTTCGGCGCTGCATTCCGATCTGGTCAAGCAGAACCTTTTCCCCGAGCTGAATGCGCTGCATCCCGGGCGGATCATCAACCAGACCAACGGTGTGACCCCCAGGCGCTGGCTGCGGATGGCGAACCGGCCTTTGTCGGGGCTGATCTCCGAGACGATCGGGGCGGGCTGGGAGGCCGATCTCGACCGGCTGAAGGCACTAGAACCACATGTCCGAGATGCGGGCTTTCGTCAGGCTTTTGCAGCGGCAAAACGGGCCAACAAGGTCGAGGTTTCCAACTGGATCGGGCGCGAAATGGGGATCGAAGTGTCGCCCGACGCCCTGTTCGATGTGCAGATCAAGCGCATCCATGAGTACAAGCGCCAGCTTCTGAACATTCTGGAGACCATCGCGCATTGGCAGCGGCTGCGGTCGAACCCGAAAGGGCCATGGGTGCCAAGGGTCAAGATCTTCGGCGGCAAGGCCGCTCCAGGATATGCGGTAGCGAAGGAAATCATCAGGCTAATCAACGACGTGGGGCATGTTGTTAATGTGGACCCGCTGACGAAGGACCTGCTGAAGATCGTCTATCCAGCGAATTACAATGTGACGATGGCTGAACGGCTGATTCCGGCCACGGACCTTTCCGAACAAATCTCGACTGCCGGAAAAGAGGCATCGGGGACCGGGAACATGAAGTTCATGATGAACGGGGCCGTGACCATTGGCACTTTGGACGGCGCGAATGTAGAGATTTTGCAAGAGGTTGGCGCTGAGAACTTCTTTCTTTTCGGCCTCAAGGCGGACGAAGTCGCAAAGCGGCGCGAAGACCCGGATCACGCCAAGAAGGCCATTGAGGCAAGCCAACCCTTGCAGGTTGTCCTGCAAATGATCGCCGAGGGGCGGTTCTCGCCGGACGAACCGGGGCGCTATCATGGGCTGGTGCATCGGGTCTGGCACCACGACTATTTCCTCGTCGCCGCCGATTTTGCGGCCTACCATGCGGCGCAAGGGACGGTCGATCAGGCCTACAGCGACCGCGACCGCTGGCTGACCATGGCCGCGCTTAACACCGCGAGAAGCGGGTTCTTCTCATCCGACCGCACCATCCGCAGCTACATGGACGAAATCTGGCAGGCGACTTCTGCGTTGTAACGGGCGCACTCTGACGCGCTTTCGGGAGGGGAAGCATGGCTGAGACGACTCTGGACCGGGGCTTAGCCGAGGCGATTGCCGGGGGCTGGCATGGGGATGCGTTCTCGGTTCTGGGGCCGCATAAGCGAGCCAAGGGCTGGGAGGTCGTGGCTTTTGTGCCAGGGGCAGATCGGCTGTGGTTGCTGAGCGGCAAGTCGGAGAGTGAGGCGGAGCCCTATCCGGGGTTGCCGGGGCTTTTCACCCATCAGATGGCGCGGAAGGCGGGCTATAAGCTGCGCGCGGAAGGCCATGGAACCACTTGGGAATTTGACGACCCTTTCCGTTTTGGCCCGGTCTTGGGCGAGATGGACGAATACCTTCTTGGCGAGGGCACGCATCGCCGCCTTTGGCAAGTTCTGGGCGCGCATCTGATCATGCATGAGGGTGTGGCAGGTGTCCATTTCGCAGTCTGGGCCCCAAATGCCGAGCGGGTTTCGGTCGTGGGTGATTTCAACGTCTGGGACGGGCGTCGCGCACCGATGCGGCGCCGGGGTGCGACGGGGGTCTGGGAGATCTTCCTGCCCGGCCTGTCCGAGGGGACGACCTATAAGTACGAGATCAAGGGGCCGGGTGGCGCGCTACTGCCGGAGAAGGCCGATCCGGTTGGGTTCGGGTCTGAACATCCGCCGGCAAATGCCAGTGTTGTCAGGGAAATCCGGGGCGAGTGGAAGGATTCCGGTTGGATGGAGACGCGGGCGGCGGCCCATTCCATCGACGCGCCGATCTCGGTCTACGAGGTGCATCTCGGCTCATGGCGGCGCGCGCCGGGGAACCGGATGCTGAGCTATCTGGAGTTGGCAGAGCAGTTGGTCGATTATGCCGCAGACATGGGCTTTACCCATATCGAATGCCTGCCTGTCAGCGAATATCCGTTTGACGGATCATGGGGCTATCAGCCGGTCGGCATGTTTGCCCCGACGATAAGGCATGGGACGCCATCCGAATTCCGCGCCTTTGTCGATGCGGCGCACCGCAAGGGCCTTGGCGTGATCCTGGACTGGGTGCCGGGCCATTTCCCGACCGATGCGCATGGGCTGGGTTGGTTCGACGGCACAGCCCTTTACGAACATGCCGACCCCCGCGAAGGGTTCCATCAAGACTGGAACACCCTGATCTACAATTACGGGCGGGTCGAGGTAAAGAACTACCTCGTCAGTAACGCCTTGTATTGGCTGGAAGAATACCACGTCGACGGCCTGCGGGTCGATGCAGTGGCCAGCATGCTGTACCGCGATTACAGCCGGAAGCACGGCGAATGGGTGCCGAACAAGGACGGAGGCCGCGAGAATTATGAGGCGATAGACGTCCTGCGGACAACGAACATCACCGCCTACGGCGAAGTGCCAGGGATCATGACGATCGCCGAGGAATCGACGGCCTTTCCGGGCGTCTCGCGGCCCGCGAACTGGGGCGGGCTGGGTTTCGGGTTCAAGTGGAACATGGGGTGGATGAACGACACCCTCAGCTACATGCAGAAGGATCCGATCTACCGGAAGTACCACCATCACCAGATGACCTTTGGCATGGTCTATGCCTGGTCGGAAAACTACATCCTGCCGATCAGCCATGACGAAGTGGTGCATGGCAAGGGTTCCATGCTGTCGAAGATGCCGGGCACGGCTTGGGAGAAATTCGCCAACCTGCGCGCATATTACGGGTTCATGTGGGCACATCCTGGCAAGAAGCTCTTGTTCATGGGGCAGGAGTTTGCCCAAGGGGCGGAGTGGAACCATAACCAGAGCCTCGACTGGCATCAGCTTGATATCCTTGAACATAAGGGCGTTCAGTGTCTAGTGCGGGACCTTAACCGCATTTACCGCGACGTCCCGGCGCTGCATGTGAACGATTGCCGTCCGGAGGGCTTTGACTGGATCGAATCGAACGATGCCGAGGCGGGCGTCTATTCCTTCGTGCGGAAGGGGCGCGCAAGCGACAAGCCCGTGGTGGCGGTCGTCAACATGACCCCGCTGGAGCGCAAGTACCGCCTGGGTCTGCCGGTTGCGGGCCAATGGCGCGAGATTCTCAACACCGACGCCGAGATTTACGGCGGGGGCAACCGTGGCAACCTGGGAGGGGTGACCACGGACAAGACGCCTTGGCATGGGCAGGTGCAATCAGCGCTTGTCACGCTGCCACCACTTGCGGCCATCTATCTGCAACAGGATTGAACATCGGCGGGAAAAGCCGTCACCCGAGGGGAGGGACCAGATGATACCGAGACCGAACCAGCGCTTGTCCAGCCAGACCATGGCCTTCGTCCTGGCTGGGGGCAGGGGAAGCCGCTTGAAAGAGCTTACGGACCGGCGGGCCAAGCCCGCGGTCTATTTCGGCGGCAAGACCCGGATCATCGATTTCGCCCTCTCGAACGCGCTGAATTCAGGCATCCGGAAGATGGCGATTGCGACCCAGTACAAGGCGCATTCCCTTATCCGGCACGTCCAGCGTGGCTGGGGCTTTCTACGGGCCGAGCGGAACGAGTACCTGGACATCCTTCCCGCCAGCCAACGGATGGACGAGGTGAACTGGTATCGCGGCACCGCGGATGCCGTGGCGCAGAACATCGACATCATCGACAGCTATGGCGTGAAATACGTGGTGATCCTGGCCGGGGATCACATCTACAAGATGGACTACGAGGTGATGCTGCGCCAGCACGTCGATGCGGACGCCGATGTCACGATCGGTTGTCTGACGGTACCCCGAAAAGAGGCCAGCGCTTTTGGTGTGATGCATGTCGACAAGGCAATGCAAATCACGGCTTTCCTTGAAAAGCCAAAAGATCCACCGTCGATTCCGGGCGACCCGGAGCATGCGCTTGCGTCGATGGGGATCTATGTCTTCGACTGGGACTTTCTGCGCAGTCTTCTGCTGAGCGACATGTCGGACGACAATTCCAGCCATGATTTCGGCTTCGACCTGATTCCGCACATCGTGAAGAACGGCAAGGCCGTGGCGCACAAGTTCGCGGACAGCTGCGTCAAGACCGGGCACGAGACCGAGCCCTACTGGCGCGATGTGGGCACGATCGACGCCTTCTGGCAGGCGAACATCGATCTGACGGATTTCATCCCCAAACTAGACCTCTATGACAACGCCTGGCCGATCTGGACCTATGCCGAGATCGTGCCGCCGGCAAAGTTCATCCATGACGAGGACGGGCGGCGAGGGATGGCGGTCTCGTCGCTGGTTTCGGGCGATTGCATCGTGTCGGGCTCGGAGGTGAGGAATTCGCTCTTGTTCACCGGGGTCCGGACCCACAGCTTTTCGAGCCTGGAGTATGTGGTGGCGCTGCCGCAGGTTATCGTCAATCGCAAGTCCGAGCTGAAGAACTGCGTGATCGACCGGGGAGTGATCGTCCCGGAGGGGCTGGTGGTGGGGCAGGACCCGGACGAGGACGCCAAGTGGTTCCGCCGTACCGACAGCGGGATCACGTTGATCACGCAAGACATGATCGACGCCCGTGGCAAGGCTTTGGCTTAGGTGACTGGACCTTGCCTCGGGGGCGGGTTACCCCCGGGGCGTCAGCGTAGGAAAGGCAAGCGGGATGGGCGGTCGGGTTCTGTCAGTTGCGTCCGAATGCGTGCCGCTGGTCAAGACTGGCGGGCTTGCGGATGTGGTCGGCGCCCTGCCTGCGGCTTTGGGCGCTGTGGGTTGGGAAATGCGGGTGATACTGCCTGCCTACCGGGCCTTGCGGGAACAGGCAAAGTCTTGGCCGGTGGTCTTTGAAGAGGCTGATCTTTGGGGTGGACCCGGTCGCGTGCTGTCGGGCGAGGTGGCGGGGATCTCGCTCCTCCTTCTTGACGCGCCGCATCTTTATGACCGGGAGGGCGGGCCTTACTCCTCACCGACCGCAGAGCACCCGGATAACGCGATCCGATTTGCAGCTTTGTCCTGGGTCGCGGCCCGGATTGCGCGCGAGGGATTGGAGGACTGGAAACCGGACGTCCTGCACGCCCATGACTGGCAGGCTGGCTTTGCCCCAGCCTATCTGGCCTATCACGGGTCGGGCGGGGTCAAGTCGGTCATCACCATCCACAACATCGCCTTTCAGGGTTGGGCGCCCGCCCATCTGCTGGGTGTCCTGCGTCTTCCGGGTCACGCGTTCCACCCCGATGCCCTGGAGTACTACGGCGGGATTTCCAGCCTGAAAGCGGCACTGGTGACGGCGGACTGGATCACCACCGTCTCACCGAGCTACGCGGCCGAGATCATGCGGCCGGAGTTCGGGATGGGGCTGGAAGGGGTGCTTGCGGCGCGGGGGCCGATTGTTTCAGGGATCCTGAACGGCGTCGATACCAAGGTCTGGTCGCCCGAGGCCGAGGATCCGCCGTTCACGGCGAAAGCGCTGGCCGGGAAGGCTGTCGCGCGCGCGAAGCTTTGTGAGGAATTCGGGCTGGAGGTGCCGGGGCCGCTGGCCATCGTCGTCAGTCGCCTGACCGATCAGAAAGGGATCGACCTTTTGCCCTCGGTCGCCCCCGAGTTCGTCCTGGGGGGAGGGGGGCTGATCGTGCTCGGCTCGGGCGATCCGGGCATGGAAGCGGCGATGCGGAACCTTGCCGCGCGCTTCCCCGGGCGGGTGGCCGCAAAGATCGGTTATGATGAAGCCATGAGCCATCGCCTTTTCGCCGGAGCCGATGCGGTGCTGGTGCCCAGCCGGTTCGAGCCTTGCGGGCTGACGCAGATGTACGGGTTGCGCTATGGGACGGTGCCCGTGGTCTCGCTGGTTGGCGGTCTGGCGGATACGGTGATCGGGGCTTCGCCCGCGACGCTGGCAACCGGGGCAGCGACCGGGGTGACGTTCCACCCGGTCGATGTGCTGGCGTTCCGTCAGGCCCTGGCGACGGTGCTGGAGCTTTACGGCCAGCCGAAGCTTTGGGCAAAGCTGCGCGCCAACGCGATGGCGCATCCGGTCGGGTGGGAAACCAGCGCTGCCGCTTATGCGCGGCTTTACGAAAGGCTGACCGCGTGACACCGCAGCTGGTTTCGCTGCCCGCGCGGCTGTCCGGCCATGCGGTGGGGCCGGGACGGCCCTGGCCCATGGGCGCAAGCCTGACCGGGGACGGCGTCAACTTCGCGGTCTTTTCTGCCCATGCCGAGCGGATCGAACTTTGCCTTTTCACCTCGGATGGCCGCAAGGAGATGTGCCGCCTGCCAATTCAGGAGCGTGACGGCGACATCTGGCACATCCACGTGGGCGGGCTGACGGTCGGCACGGTTTATGGTTTTCGCGCCTATGGCCCCTATGCACCAGAGCAAGGCCATCGCTTCAACCCGCACAAGCTGCTGCTCGACCCTTACGCACGCGCGTTGGAGGGTCGCCTCAAATGGTCCGACGCGCTGATGGGCTACAAGATAGGCTCTTCGCGTGGCGACCTCAGTTTCGACACCAGAGACAGTGCTTTTGCGGTGTCGAAAGCCGTGGTCTGTGATCCGTCGTTCAGCTGGGGCAACGACCAGTGGCCCCGCACACCGCGCGCCGAAACTTTGATTTATGAGGCGCATGTCAAGTCGATGACCGCGCTGCATCCGGGTGTCGACAAGGGATTGCGTGGCACCTACCTTGGCCTGTCGTCCGATGCGGTGATCGACCATCTTCACCGGCTTGGTGTGACCGCGATCGAGCTGTTGCCGGTCCAGGCCTATGTCGACGATCGTTTCCTGGTGTCGAAAGGTCTTCGCAACCATTGGGGCTACAACACCCTTGCCTTCTTTGCCCCCGAGCCGCGCTACATGTCGAAAGGCGCGCTCTGGGAGTTTCAGACGATGGTCCGCCGCTTTCATGCCGCGGGGATCGAGGTGATCCTGGATGTCGTCTACAACCATACCGCCGAGGGCGACGAATGGGGTCCGACGCTGTCGTTCCGGGGGTTAGACAACGCAAGTTATTACCGGTTGGCCGGGGGGGGCCGACACTACGTGAATGACACCGGCACCGGCAATACGCTGAACATCACCCATCCGATGGTCTTGCGCATGGTGATGGATTCGTTGCGGTATTGGGTCGAGTTCTGCCATGTCGACGGCTTCCGCTTCGACCTTGCGACTGTTCTCGGGCGAGAGTTGCACGGTTTTGACCCCCAGGGTGGCTTCTTCGATGCGATCCGGCAGGACCCGGTCCTTAGTCGGGTGAAGCTGATCGCCGAGCCTTGGGATATTGGTCCCGGCGGCTATCAACTGGGGGGGTATCCGCATCCGTTTCTGGAATGGAACGACAAATTCCGCGATGGCGCGCGGCGGTTCTGGAAGGGTGACGCCGGTCTGACCCGTGACCTTGCTGCCCGGCTTTTAGGCAGTGCCGAGCGCTTTGACCATTCGGGGCGCTCGGCGACATCCTCGGTGAACCTGATCACCAGCCATGACGGGTTCACTCTGGAAGATCTGGTCAGCTACACGATCAAGCGCAACTTCGCGAATGGCGAGGACAATCGCGACGGGCATCACGAGAACCATTCTGACAGTCTTGGAGCCGAGGGTCCAACGAAGGATTCGGCCGTCCTCGCGGCCCGACGCCTGCGAAAGCGCAACCTGCTGGCCACGCTTTTCCTGTCGCAAGGGGTGCCGATGGTTCTGGCCGGAGATGAGATCGGCCACAGCCAGGGCGGCAACAACAACGCCTATGCCCAGGATAATGAAACCTCTTGGCTGGACTGGTCGAAGGCCGACCGCGACTTTCAACGGTTCGTGGAACGGCTTTCATCGCTGCGCCGTGCGCTGCCGGTTCTGCGTCAACGCCGGTTCCTTCATGCCAGCCAGCGCCTGTCGGACGGTGTTCCCGATGTGATCTGGCGTCGTGCAAACGGGACGGTCCCGCTGCAGGAGGACTGGCATGACCCGGCATTCCGCTGTCTTTGCGTCGAGCTGCGCCTGGCGGCCGAGGGCGGTGATCCAGACCCCGAAGCGGTTTTCGCTGTCTTCAACTCGGGCCCCGCGACGGCGTTGCATCTGCCGGACACCGCCCCGGGCTGGCGGCTTCTTCTGGACACCACCCGCCCGGAGTTGCCCGATGGTGGCATCCCGGCAGAAGCCTTCACCGAAGCCCCCGCGCAGAGCGTGCTTCTCTTCCGGTCGCTGACCGGCAAGCCAAAGGGAGTTGAGCCATGAGCCAGCAAGTCACGACCGTTCAGACGGAAGCCATTGCGGGGCAAAAGCCCGGGACCAGTGGTTTGCGCAAGAAGACGCCGGTCTTCATGGGGCGGCACTATCTGGAGAACTTCGTCCAGTCGATCTTCGACGTGGTGGGGGCTGAAGGGAAGTGTTTTGTTCTGGGCGGGGACGGGCGCTATTTCAACGACCGGGCTGCACAGGTGATCCTGCGGATGGCGGCGGCAAATGGCGCGGCCCGGGTGATCGTGGGGCAGGGGGCGATCCTGTCCACGCCAGCGGCCAGTCATCTGATCCGGCTGAACAAAACCGATGGCGGGATCATCATGTCGGCGTCTCATAACCCCGGCGGACCGAATGAGGATTTCGGGGTCAAGTTCAATACCTCGAATGGCGGGCCAGCGCCCGAAAGCGTGACCGAGGCGATGTACAAACGGACGACCGAGATCACGGAGTACCGCATGCTTGAAGCGCATGACGTGGACCTTGCGCAGATCGGGCGGCATGATCTGGGCGGGATGATCGTTGATGTGGTGGACCCGGTGGCCGATTACGCGGCCCTGATGGAAAGCCTGTTCGACTTTGCCGCGATCCGGGCAATGTTTGCCGGTGGCTTCCGGATGCGGATGGATTCGATGTGCGCCGTGACCGGACCCTACGCCCGGGAAATCCTGGAAAATCGCCTTGGCGCCGCGCAGGGTACGGTGGTCAATGGCACACCCTTGCCCGATTTCGGCGGCATGCACCCGGATCCGAATCCGACCTGGGCCAAGGCCTTGATGGACGAGATGTTCGGGGCAAACGCCCCCGATTTCGGGGCGGCGTCCGATGGAGACGGCGATCGCAACATGGTGGTCGGGCGGGGGATCTATGTCTCGCCTTCTGACAGCCTGGCGGTGCTGGCGGCCAATGCACATCTCGCGCCGGGCTATAAGGCGGGGCTGAAGGGTGTGGCCCGGTCCATGCCGACCTCGGCCGCCGTCGACCGGGTCGCTGACAGCCTGGGGATCGGCAAGTACGAGACTCCGACCGGCTGGAAGTTCTTCGGTAACCTGCTTGACGCCGGGCGCGCGACGATCTGCGGTGAGGAAAGCTTTGGCACCGGGTCGGATCATGTGCGCGAGAAGGATGGGCTTTGGGCCGTGCTTTTGTGGCTGAACATCCTAGCGGTCCGAAAGCAGTCGGTCGCGGATATCCTTGGCGAGCATTGGGCGAAGTTCGGGCGGAACTACTATAGCCGCCACGATTTTGAAGCGATCGAGACGGCCAAGGCCGATGCGATGATGACGGCTTTGCGCGGATCGCTTGCCGGTCTGCCCGGCCGCGTGGTCGAGGGAATGACGATCAGCGCTGCCGACGATTTCGCCTATACCGACCCGGTGGATGGATCGGTCAGCGTCAAGCAAGGCGTGCGGATAATGTTCGATGACGGCAGCCGCATCGTTTATCGCCTTTCGGGTACGGGGACCGAAGGGGCAACACTTCGTGTCTATCTGGAGCGTTACGCAGCGGGGCCGGGTGGGCTTGACCTTGACGCGCAGGAGGCACTGGCCCCGGTGATCCGGGCCGCACATGACTTGGCCGGGATTGCCGGGCACACCGGGCGCACAGCACCTGATGTGGTGACCTGAGGCGGATTGAGCCCGGCGCATGTCGCGAATAGGCCAGACTGAAGGTCTGTTCGCGACAAACCTGACACCTGTGTCGATTTTCGTGGGGGCAGCAATGAGCGACGGCAGGGTGCGGTCCGGGCGTCAGGCCCGACAGGCGGAACGCGCGCAAAAGGGGGCGGGACACGGTCGGCCTTATATCCTTCGCAATATCCCGACCTATGATGTCTTGTCGGAAGAAAACCTTCTGCAGATCGAGTGTGCCGCCGACCGGGTGCTTTCCGAAACCGGGATCGAGTTTCGGGACGATCCGGTGGCGCTAGACCATTGGAAACGGGCCGGGGCGAAGGTCGATGGTCTTTTGGTCAAATTCGAGCCGGGACTGCTGCGGGACATCCTGAAGTCGGCCCCTGCTGAGTTTACCCAGCACGCCCGCAACCCGGCGAACTCGGTGCAGATCGGCGGCAAGAACGTGGTGTTCTCTCCGGCCTATGGCAGTCCGTTTGTGATGGACCTCGAGCGGGGACGTCGCTTTGGCACGATTGAGGATTTTCGGAACTTCGTCAAACTGGGGCAGTCGTCGCCGAACTTCCACCATTCGGGCGGCACGATTTGCGAGCCGACCGATGTCCCGGTGAACAAGCGCCATCTTGACATGGTGATGGCGCATATCGAGCTGTCGGATCGGCCCTTTATGGGATCCGTGACGGCAGAGGAGCGAAGCGAAGATTCGATCGACATGGCCCGGATCGTCTTTGGCGAGGCGTTTGTGAACGATCATTGTGTTATTCTTGGCAATGTGAACGTCAATTCGCCTTTGGTCTGGGACGGAACCATGACCCGGTCGCTGCGGGCCTATGCCAGGGCGAACCAGGCGGCGGTCGTGGTGCCCTTCATCCTGGGTGGCGCGATGGGGCCGGTGACCAATGCGGGCGGGATCGTGCAAAGCTTGGCCGAGACCATGGCGGGCTGCGCGCTGACCCAGCTGGAACGTAAGGGCGCACCGGTGATCTTCGGCAATTTCCTGTCCTCGATGTCGCTGCGGTCGGGCTCACCCACCTTTGGAACACCCGAGCCCGCTATCGGCAGCCAGGTGATTGGACAGTTGGCCCGTCGGCTGAACCTGCCCCTGCGCTGTTCGGGCAACTTCACCACCTCGAAGCTGCCGGATGGGCAGGCGATGATGGAAGGCACGATGTCGATGCTGGCCGCTATCCACTGCGGGGCCAATTTCATCCTGCATTCGGCGGGATTTCTTGATGGGCTTTTGTCGATGTCCTACGAGAAGTTCATGATGGACGCCGACCTTTGCGGTGCGCTGCATGCCTATCTTGATGGTATCCGCATGGACGATGACCAGCTGGCGGTCGAGGCTTTCGCCGAAGTCGGGCCGGGGAACCACTTCTTCGGTTCGGCGCACACGCTGCGGCACTATGAGACCGCCTTCTGGGACAGCGAGCTTTCCGACAACGAGCCGTTCGAAAAATGGGAAGCGGCAGGATCACAGGATGTGGCGGTGCGCGCCAATCGGCTTTGGAAGCGGCGGTTGGCCGAGTTTCAGGCCCCGGCACTGGACGACGGCATTCGCGAGGCGTTGCAGGACTATGTCGCCCGAAGGAAAGCGGCGACGGTCGACGCTTGGCACTAGGTGGCTGGCAATCAGGTCCGAAGGCCGGTCTCGACCAGAAGGCCCTGGCGCTTGGCCTCATAGTAGTAGCCCTTGGCGTACCACATGACGGCCCGCTCTTCCGACCCGCCGGAAACCAGCCACGCGCCGCGAAGGTACTTGCCCGCGTAGAGAAGGTTGGTTTCGGCGTCCAGAAGGCCGGACGGGGCACCACGATAACCCATGGTCTGCGCGGTCTGCGGCAGGATCTGCATCAGCCCGTAGTAAGGCCCGTTCCGGGCGCCGGCATTATAGTCGCTTTCGCGCTGGATGACCCGGTGAAGCAGGCTTTCGGGGATGCCGTGCAGATCAGCATACTTCCGGATCAGCGCGCGCATTTCTGGTGTCTCGCCCCGATGCAGGTTGGACTGGGACGCTGTCACGACATCTGACGTTTGGCCACAGGCGGATGCCAAAGCGGAGGCGGCAAGTACCATGAGGGCGCGGCGGGAAAGGGACATGGGCAGGCTCCGGAGCGGAAAGTTGCCAGTTAGCGACGGTCGCAAGAACTGGCAAGCCTGCACCAAGGTTTGCGTCGAAGCTTGGCGGGAACCGGCCATTCACAGCCACTTGACCCAAGGTAAGCATTACCGGACCTGAACCCATCGTCGATCCATGCGAGCATTTCTGGCCGGAATTTCCCGGAACTCAGAAATCATTGCATTTATTTGGAGAGATTCATGGAACCCGATCGGGCAACAGTGATTCCGTTCAGGGCTATTCAGTCGACCCTGGACCAGAAGCCGCAGACCGAGCTTTCTGGGTGTTGGCCAGGACGGTCGGGCTTTGATACCGAGCGCAGGGTCCACCTTCACCTGACCGAGCGTTCCAATCTCGCTCACCCCGGGCCGCATTCCGCCTTGTCACAGCAAAGACAAGCGATCCTGCCGCTTGCCCCGCTTTTAGAGGCGTTGCCCCGGCTTCGGGCTGAGGGTTATGAGGCGATCGGCTTTTCCTATGGCGAGCCGTTCCATTACCCCCATCTTCCAGAACTTCTTGCAGCCGCGAAAGCCGAGGGTTTTCGAACCATCGCAACCACAAACGGCGTTCGTGTGGTGCCAAGGCACCGGGCGATCATCGAGGCCATTGACCGCATCGCGATCAGCTTTGTCGGCATGGGGGCGGTGCAAAATCGCATCCTAGGCGATCTGCAGGCCTGGGACCGCGCGGTCGCTGGTTTGCGATATCTGGCCGAGATCGGTAAACCTGCCGCTGCCATCTACAGCGTTTCACAGGCGTCGATTGCAGATATCCCTGATTTCATCGAGCTTTGCGCCTCGCTTTCCGTGAGTGCTGTTGTCCTGCGGCCCTTGTTCGGGGCCGGCTGTGCGCGTCGCGAAGCGGCAAGCCTGCCACTTGGTCAGTCCGGCCTGACGTCGCTCTGGCGGACGGCGCAGACGCTGGAACTGGCATGGCGGGGCGAAGTTGCCGTGCAGGTTGATCTGGCTCCTGCTGCTGTCTTGGCCGGGGACGGTCGCTTCTGGGACCTTGCTTTGAAGGGCGGAGAAGAGCAGCGACTTTGCGATGTCGTCAATCCGCTCGTGATCACGCCGGATGAGGTGCTGCGGCCCTATACCAATGACTTTCCCGAAGAGTTCGATTTGGGCCGCTTGCAGGATCTTTCCCCTGAGCGACGGGTCTGGATCACCTGCGGCCTGCCCCGCCTGCGCAAGCTGCTCGTCCGGACGTTGCACGCCGCAGCGCTGGAGGACGGGTTCGTCGACTGGTTTGCATTTCAGCGCGATCAGGCCCGCGTGCCGTCAACTTTGCCCACCTGACGCGCGTTCTGTCATTGCCACGTTACCCTGGTTTGGCAAAGAACCTGTGGAAAACCTGTTTGGCGCCGCTGGCGCTTGGGGGTTGCCACGGCGGAAACGCCAGATATAGTTCGCTCAACGGATCGGCTTCGCCGACTTCGTGGGCAGACGATGAACGGGCAAGGCGTGGAGTCTTTGACGGAATGGACGGCGATTTCAGAACCCAGTTCGTGCGTGATCCGGCGGCGCTGAAACACTTTCCAGCGCTGGTGTTGAATGCTGACTACCGCCCGCTCAGCTATTATCCGCTTTCGCTGTGGCCCTGGCAGGAAGCGATCAAGGCTGCCTTCCTTGATAGGGTCCAGATTGTTGCTGAATATGACCATGTCGTTCGAAGCCAACGACAGGAATTCAGGATACCCTCGGTGGTGGTCCTGAAAGAATATGTCCGACCCCAGAAGCGCGTGGCATTCACGCGCTTCAATCTTTTCCTGCGGGACGAGTTTTGCTGCCAATACTGCAGTGCCAAGGGCGATCTGACCTTTGACCACGTTGTGCCGCGGTCGCGGGGCGGGATCACCAGCTGGGAGAATGTGGTCGCGGCCTGTTCGCCTTGCAACCTGCGCAAGGGCAGCAAGACTTTGCGCCAGTCGGGCCTGCATCTGCGCCGCCCACCACGTGCGCCGACGGCCGAGGAAATGCAGGCCCATGGCCGCCGCTTCCCGCCGAACCATCTGCATGACAGCTGGATGGATTATCTCTACTGGGATGCCGAGCTGGACGCCTGAGCTGCGTCTTTGTGCGGCTGTGCGGGGAGCATGGGCGGTTTCGCTGCCCGGTCGTCAATGCTAGACATGTGGCGGGGCAGGCTGTAAGACGACGCCGTTAGCGCTAACGGCGCCTTCCGAGGAGACGGTCATGGTTTCGCGTGTCATTCCGGTTGATGTCTTTGATCTGGTGATCTTCGGGGGCACTGGCGATCTGGCGCGGCGCAAGATCCTGCCGGGGCTTTATCGGCGGCATCTTGCGGGACAAATGCCAGCCGAAAGCCGGATCATCGGTGCCGCGCGGGCCGATCTGACCGAGGCGGTGTTTCGGGAACAAGTGCGGGCGGCGATTGCCGAATTCGTGCCGAAGGCGCGGCAGGACGACGCGGCGATCGAAACCTTCCTTGCGCGTATCGGTTATGTTGCGATCGATGCGACGGGCACCGGGGGGTGGTCGCAGCTTAAGGCGATGATGCGCCAGAATGTGGTGCGGGCCTTCTACTTCTCGGTCGCGCCCGGCCTGTTTGGCGACATTGCGAAACGTTTGTCTGAACATGCCATCGCCGATGCCTGGAGCCGGATCGTGGTTGAGAAACCCTTCGGGCGTGACCTGGCTTCGGCCAAGGCCTTGAACGCGGTGCTGGCGAAGCACTTCAACGAGGCGCAGATTTACCGGATCGACCACTATCTGGGGAAGGAGACCGTCCAGAACCTGATGGCGGTGCGCTTTGCCAATATCCTGTTCGAGCCCCTGTGGAAGGCCGAGTACATCGACCATGTGCAGATCACGGTGGCCGAAACCGTGGGCGTCGACGGTCGTGGGGCCTACTACGACAAGTCCGGCGCGATGCGGGATATGGTGCAGAACCATATGATGCAACTTCTTTGCCTGATCGCGATGGAGCCTCCGTATCACTTTGACCCTGACGCCGTGCGCGATGAAAAGCTGAAGGTGATCCGGGCGCTCAAGCCGGCCACATCGGAAGATATCGTGCGCGGCCAATACACTGCGGGGGCAAGTGAAGGCGGATATCTGGAGCACGCCGAAAACCCCGTGTCGAAGACTGAAAGCTACATCGCGCTGAAGGTGAACGTGTCGAACTGGCGCTGGCAGGGGGTGCCGTTCTACCTTCGGACCGGCAAGCGGCTGCGCGCCCGCGCCTCGGAAATCGCGATTACCTTCAAGCAGCCGCCGCATGCAATCTTTGACGATGCCAAGGGCTGGCATGAGAACGTCCTGGTGATCCGGTTGCAGCCCAATGAGGGCATGAACCTGATGGTGATGATCAAGGAACCGGGTCCGGGCGGCATGCGGCTGATGCAGGTGCCATTGGACATGTCCTTTGCCGAAGCGCTTGGGGCCGAGGCCGAAGATGTGCCGGATGCGTATGAACGGCTGATCATGGATGTCATCCGCGGCAACCAGACGCTGTTCATGCGCGGCGACGAGGTCGAAGCGGCCTGGGCCTGGACTGATCCGATCATCGAAGGCTGGGAAGTGCGGGGTGACGCGCCGCAGCCGTATGACCCGGGATCCTCGGGCCCCGAGGATGCGTTGATGCTGATGCACCGCGACGGGCGGCGCTGGCGGGAGATCCGGTAATGAAGCTGGAAACTTATCCCGACCGGGAAATGCTGATGCTCGGGCTCGCGAATGTGATTGCCGGGCAGTTGGCAGAATTCCTGCGTCGCGATGGCAAGGCGACGCTGTCAGTGCCTGGCGGAACAACGCCAGGGCCGATTTTCGACACTTTGTCAGGGGTCGATATCGACTGGGCGAATGTCGCCGTGGTTCTGAACGATGAACGCTGGGTTCCCGAAACCTCGGATCGGTCGAACACCAGGCTGGTGCGGGAACGGCTGCTTCGGGGCAGGGCGGCGCTGGCCCAGCTGATCCCGCTTTATCTTCCCGCCGAGACGCCCGAGGATGTGCTTCCTGCTTTGGAAGACGGGCTGCGCCCTCATCTGCCGGTTTCGGTCCTTCTTCTTGGGATGGGGGCGGACATGCACACGGCCAGCCTGTTCCCCGGTGCTGACCGGCTGGAAGAGGCACTGTCACCGCAGGCGCCGCTGATCCTGCCGATGCGGGCCGAGGCGGCGGGTGAGCCGCGCGTGACCCTTACCGCACCGGTCCTGAAAGACGCGTTCAACGTCCATGTCCTGATAACCGGGGCCGAGAAACGTGCCGCACTGGACCTTGCAATGACCCTTTCCCCGCAAGAGGCACCCGTGCGGGCTGTCCTCGACACCGCAACCGTGCATTGGGCAGAATGAACATGAGCAAATGGGCCGAGCTGACCGCGCTTCACGACCGGACCGCCAACCGCCGCATCCTTGGCCTCTTCGACGACGCGCGCGCCGGGGCGTACTCGGTCGCGGCGGATGGGATGCTGTTCGATTATTCCAAGACGAACATTGATGAAGCGACCCGCACCGCGCTGGTGAAGTTGGCCGAGACCTCTGGTGTCGCCGATAAGCGCGCGGCGATGTTTTCGGGCGCCAAGATCAATGACACCGAGGGCCGGGCGGTATTGCATGTGGCACTGCGAGCGAGTGACGAAGCGGCCATCATGGTTGATGGCCAGGATGTGCTGCCCGAGGTGCGCCGGATCCGTGCGGCCTCGGCCAGTTTCGCGCGGGAGGTTCGTTCTGGAGCGTTCAAAGGGCAGGGTGGCAAGATCACCGATGTGGTGAATATCGGGATCGGGGGTTCGGACCTTGGGCCCGCCATGGCCTATCAGGCGCTGTTGCCTTTTGCCGATGGGCCGCGCTGTCACTTTGTGTCGAACGTGGATGGGGCGCATATTGCCGACACGTTGAAGGGGCTGGACCCGGAAACGACGCTGGTGATCGTGGCATCGAAGACCTTTACCACCATCGAGACCATGACCAATGCCGATACTGCCAAGCGCTGGATGGCGGCGAAGGTCGCGAACCCGGCGGCTCAGTTTGCGGCTGTCAGTACTTCAGGTGATAAGACCGCCGCCTATGGTATTGATCCAGAGCGGGTTTTTGGCTTTGAGGATTGGGTTGGGGGGCGCTATTCGATGTGGGGGCCGATCGGTCTGGTGCTGATGATCGCAATCGGGCCCGAGCGGTTTGAGGACTTCCTGAGCGGCGGCCGGGCGATGGACCGGCACTTTCTGACCGCGTCTTTCACACAGAATATGCCCATGATGCTGGCGCTTGTCGGCATCTGGCACAACCAGCTTTGCGGCTATTCTACACGCGCGGTTCTGCCGTATGATCAAAGGCTTAGCCGTCTTCCTGCATACTTGCAGCAACTGGAGATGGAGAGCAACGGCAAGCGCGTGGCCATCGACGGATCCGACCTTCCCACCCATTCCGGCCCCGTGGTCTGGGGCGAGCCCGGCACCAACGGTCAGCACGCCTTTTACCAACTGATCCATCAGGGCACCCGGGTGGTGCCCTGCGAATTCCTTGTGGCCCGCCACGGGCATGAACCTGACCTTGCCCATCAGCATGTGCTGCTGGTTTCCAACTGCTTGGCACAAGCCGAAGCGCTGCTTCGCGGGCGCGGCCTTGACGAGGCGCGAGCGATCATGGCGAAGAAGGGGGCGACTGGTCCAGAGCTTGAGCGGCAGGCGCGACACCGCGTGTTTCCCGGCAATCGCCCCTCAACCGTGCTGGCCTATGACAAGCTGACCCCCTTCACATTGGGCCAGATCGTCGCACTTTACGAACACCGGGTGTTTGTCGAAGGCGTGATCCTTGGGCTCAATTCGTACGATCAATGGGGGGTGGAACTGGGCAAGGAGCTTGCCTTGGCTCTTCAACCGGTCCTGGAAGGCAAGGTCGAAGCCGAAGGCAAGGACGGCTCGACCTGCGCCTTGGTCGCTTATCTGCGCGGGTAAAGCCGGGTCGGTCGAATTCCGACCGGAACTCGTGCCGATTTCCGTTCGGAAATCGTCTACACTAGCGCCACGGTGACGATCACTTCGACCTTGTACTCGGGCGTCGCCAGCTTTGCCTCGCCTGTCGCGCGGGCTGGCGTGTGACCCTGTGGCACCCAAGTGTCCCAGACCGAGTTCATCTCGGCAAAGGTCGAGATGTCAGCGAGCCAGATCTGCGCGGAGAGTATCCGGGTCTTGTCGGTCCCGGCATTGGCAAGGATTGCATCGATTGCGGCGAGCGCCTGACGGGTCTGGTCCGCGACCGAGCCCCCAGGCTCGCCCAACTGGCCCGCGACCCAGAGGATGCCGTTGTAGGCGACGCCTTCAGACATGCGGGGGCCGGTTCCGTAGCGGGTGATATCGGTGTTCATCGGGGTCTCCTGTTGCATCGGGCCGTTGACTAGCCGGTTCGGCGCACAAACGGAAGTCAGTTCACGCGGACGCAGTTGAACTGGTCGCCCGTCGCGCCCGAAACCCAGGTCAGTCCGGTTGCCGTTACGGCCCCCAGGGCCACGACATAGCCGTTGGCAAATCGAAGCGTGTAACTGCTGCCATTTCGGCCAACATGCTGGATCGGAAAGGTTTCCGAACCGTTGTTGTAACTGGTGTTGGTGAAGGTGAAGATCGAAACCCCGCAGTCCCAACGGCCGACGAAGGCATAGGGTTCAGAGGGGCCAGTGCTTTCGACGCAACCGGCAAGTGCCAGGACGATTGGCAAGGCAAGAACGGCGCGAATGGAGGGCATGGCAAAAGCTCCTGAATGGGTTTTCAGGCTATGCGCATCAGGCGGCAAGTCAACGGCAGATCTGGGATGTGGAGCGGGTGAAGGGAATCGAACCCTCGTCGTAAGCTTGGGAAGCTTCTGCTCTACCATTGAGCTACACCCGCATTGGGGTTGGTTTAGTCATTCTGCCTCGCGATGGCAAGTCGGCGTGGGACGGAAATCAGCGGTCAGGCATCAGACCACCCAGCCCAAAGCGGTGCCTACGCCGATGCTTCCGACAATGATCAGGCTAAGCGCCCAGACGATATCCAGATTGAACCAGCTTCGCTGCAGAAACCGCAGGCCCAGCCAGAAGTAGACACCCACCGCCAGCCCGCCGCCTGCAAGGCTCATCCCGGCGGTATGAACCACCGCTACAAGAAACGCGGTCCGCAGGTTTCCTGCCATCAGTTCGCCCGCCGCCAGATGGCCCGCGTCCTGGATGGCGGGATCGCCGCAGAGGCCAAGATATATCGGCACCAACATCAGTCCCGCCCCATGCGCCATGGCCGCAAGGAAGGACCAAAGCGCAAGCTTGCCCGGTGGCACCCGCGCCAGAAACCGGGGATGGCGGCGGGTGATCAAGAGGTAAAGCCCCATCGCGGCCACCAGCACCCCGGCGCCGATGCGCAATTCGCGCTCCCATGCGACGAGGCTGGTCATCAGCGAAAATGGCAGCAGAATCGCGGTCATCGCCAGAAAGTGCCCGCCAGCCAGTGCCGCGATGGCCCAGGGCAGCGCTGCCGACCGACGCTCCATCAACGCCGCCGACACTGCGAGTGGCCAACCCATGCCGGGGTTTACACCGTGATAAAGCCCCGAGGCTGCGACGGCCCACCAAAGGGCCGCCACGGAGTCAAATTCGCCCAAGGTCTAGACGTTCGGATAGCAGAAGCTGTCGGTCGAACAATCACCGCCCTCCAGCCGGATCTGGTGGCTGCGATAGCCTTTGGGAAACTCGACCCAGAAGTCCTTGTTCAGCGTCAGCCCGCCATCTGGCCCGACGTCGGCGCAGACCATTCCGGCCCCCCGTTCGCCGGGGTAGAACTGATCATCCCAGGTGGAGTAGAGCGAGTTCGTCCAGTAGACCCGTTTGCCGTCGCGGCTGACCTCGACCATCTGCGGACCGTAGCCAAAGGTCTTGCCATTGGGATGCGGGGTTTTGGCGACGATCCCGCCGAGTTGAACCTTGCCCGCAAGTTTCGGGTTCATCGGGTCTGACACATCGTATTGATGCATCTCGCCGAGCCCCCAGCAGGCCACATAAAGGAAACGGTCATCGAGGCTGAGGTCGATGTCGGTGACCAGCGGCGGCACGGCACCAAAGGCTTTCAGCAGATCAGGCAGATCGTCGGGGTTGGCCGGAACCGGATCGATGGTGATGACCTTCTTCGCCTCGAACGTCCCGTCATCCTTGCGCCACCAAGTGAAGATTGACCCTTGCAGGTTGGTGGTATCGACCACGCCGCCGCAGAAGCCGTATTGTTTGACCGGGTCATGCGCGGGGCGGATTTCCAGCGCCATCTGGTGATTTGCACCCAGATCAATGGATTGCACGCATTTGCGCGCCCGCAGGTCCCAGAAATGGATGGTGTGGCCGTATTTGTTGGACAGAAGGTCTTCGGGAACGATGCCGTTCTCGAACTGTGGCGGCAGGCCCCATTCGGAGCTGACCATGTAGTCGCGCGGCAGGTTCCACCAGAAATCATAGTGTTTGTCCTGGATGCCGCGGTCCATTTCGTAGCGGCCGAGGATTTCGAACGTCTGGCAATCCATGATGAAGATGCCGGGGGGGCCGTCGGTGCCGTCTTTGCCGCCGCCGCCGAGGGTGGAGACATAGATGCCTTCTGGCCCGCAGTGAATGGTGTGGGGGCGCGAATAGCCGGTCTTTGCGAACAACTCTTCCGGCTCGATGATCTTGTGGATCTTCGCGTTCAGCGGTTCTTTCACGTCGATGATGTAGATGCGGCTGGACCGGATGCCGGGAATGATCAGGTAGCGGCGTTCCAGAAAGGCGTGGCCGGTCAACGGTGACAGGGCCGAGGAACAGGCGTTCCAGCCGAAATGGTGAAACTCGTCGCCGAGGTTGGGCATGAACAGGCTGTGAACGATCTGGCCGTAAGTGTCGGATGTGGGGTTCACATCGACAACGGCAAGGCCATCGGGCTGCGACCCGTCAGGGCTAAGCATCAAGGTGAAGGCCAGCGTTTCAACAGGTGCCTCCATCGCCATTCTTGCAGTTGGATGAAAGGTCGGGTCCGGTCTAAGGTTCATGTTCGCTTCCTCCCAGAGTGTTGAACGGTTTTGTGGTTGGGCAGATTTCCTCCTGCGGTTCGATGTCGAATGCTGCCGGGCGCGGTGGGAACGCGTTTTTTGGTTGTGTCAGATTGGTCGTTTGAATGACCTGGGGGCCTATGCCCTCGGCGCAATCACGGTGTGATTGCGATTTCATAGCATGGATTTTCAGTGCGTGCGGAATGGTTGTTCCCGAAGGCGGATTACCACCAAAGGGATCCGCGGCAAGGGGCACAGTGACGATTGAGTAGGGTCTGGATCCCTCTAATCCGGGACAAACCCGATCGTCTGGACGAAGTCGCTAATGAAAATCCCGCGATTTCGGGATGACGCGCACGTCACGTGGATGACGGTGCGTGCCGTTTGGAACGGGCTTGCGCACCTCATCGGCCCGGGCAAGGGGGACGTCCATCGGAGTGTTCGACAGGCGGTCCAACGCGTCGCTGCGGTCGGTCAGGCGGGTTGCGACAAGGTGGATGACATCGGCGTCGCGTTGCAGCACACCGAGCACGTCGATCAGGCGGGATCGCATGATCACCTTGCGAAACGCCTCGAACACCTTGGGCCAGACCACCAGATTGGCGACGCCGGTTTCATCTTCCAGCGTGATGAAACAGACACCCTTGGCACTGCCGGGGCGCTGGCGGATCAAGACGATCCCGGCAAGCGATATCTGCTGTCGGTTGCGCATATGGGGCAGATCACCGGCGGCGGTATAGCCTTGCCGCACCATGCTGTTGCGCAGGAAGGCCATCGGATGCGCCTTCAAGGACAGGCGCAGGGTCTGGTAGTCGGCCACGACATGTTCGCAGGTGGGCATCTGCGGCAGGGTGAACTGGATCTCTGTCCCCTCATCCCGCGCCTCTGAAAAGAGCGGCAGGTCCGGCGCGTCGCGCAAGGCCCGCGACTCCCACAAGGCCTGCCTGCGATCGAGCGCCATGGACCGGAACGCATCCGCTGCGGCAAGCTTGCGCATTGTGCCCGCGTCCACCCTTGCCCGTATCTTCAGGTCCTCAAGATCCGCATAGGGTTCATGTCGGCCCCGCGTGATCCGGTCTACCACCGTCTCCGACAACCCATCCAGTTGCCGTAATCCCAGACGGACCGCGAACCGCTGCGGGCCGATGGGTTCAAGCGTATTGTCCCATTCGCTGTAGTTCACATCAGGGGCATGGACGGTCACCCCGTGTTCGCGCGCATCCCGCACGATCTGGGCGGGAGCATAAAAACCCATCGGTTGCGCGTTCAGGAGGGCCGCGCAGAACACGTCCGGATAGTGCAGCTTGATCCAGCTGGAGATGTAGACCAGCAAGGCAAAGCTTGCGGCATGACTTTCGGGAAAGCCGTAGTCACCGAAGCCCTTGATCTGATCAAAGCAGCGCTGCGCGAAGTCGGGATCATAGCCGCGTGCGATCATGCGACCGACCATTTTGGTTTGCAGCGTCTCGATCGTGCCGCGTGACCGGAAGGTCGCCATCGCCTTGCGCAGTTCGTTCGCCTCGGTGGCGCTGAACTTGGCGGCATCGATGGCGATCTTCATCGCCTGTTCCTGAAAGATCGGCACGCCCAGGGTTCGGCCAAGGATTTTCCTCAGCTCATCAGGATCATGCTCGGGACCGGGAGACGGATAGACGACGGTTTCCTTGCCGCTGCGGCGACGCAGATAGGGATGCACCATATCGCCCTGGATCGGACCGGGGCGGACGATAGCCACTTGGATGACGAGGTCGTAGAACTGGCGCGGTTTCAGGCGCGGCAGCATGTTCATCTGCGCGCGGCTTTCGACCTGAAACGTGCCTAGGCTGTCGCCCTTGCACAGCATGTCATAGACCGCCGGGTCTTCCTTCGGCACGGTGGCAAGGTCGAACCGCTGCCCGTAATGCGCATCGATCAGATCAAAGGCCTTGCGGATGCAGGTCAGCATGCCAAGCGCCAGCACATCGACCTTCAGGATGCGCAGCTCGTCAATGTCATCCTTGTCCCACTCGATGAATGTCCGGTCGGCCATCGCGCCATTGCCGATGGGGACCGTCTGGGTCAGGGGCGTTTCGGTCAAGATGAAGCCGCCCACATGTTGCGACAGGTGCCGAGGCATGCCGATCATCTGATCGGCCAGCTTGATCGTGCGGGCCATCAGCGGATCGTTCAGGTCCAGCCCCGCCTCGGCGGCCTCTTTCGCCCCCACATCGCGGCCCCAGCTGCCCCAGATGGTCTTGGCCAGTGCGGCGGTCACATCTTCGGACAGGCCCATCACCTTGCCCACTTCGCGGATCGCCATGCGGGGGCGGTAGTGGATGACCGTGGCGCAAAGGCCCGCACGGTGGCGACCGTATTTTTCGTAGATGTGCTGGATCACCTCTTCGCGGCGTTCATGTTCGAAATCGACGTCGATGTCGGGGGGCTCGCGGCGTTCCTCGCTGATGAAGCGTTCAAAGAGAAGGTCGTGCTTCGACGGATCGACCGCCGTAATCCCCAGCACGTAGCAGACCGCCGAGTTGGCTGCCGACCCGCGCCCTTGGCACAGGATCGGAGGGGTGACCTTTGTCCGCGCGAACTGGATGATGTCGTGCACGGTCAGGAAATACTGGGCGATGTTCAGCTTCGCGATCATCGCCAGTTCCTTGATCAGAACCGCGCGGGTCTTCTCTGGCAGGCCCTCCGGATAGCGCCAGGCGGCACCATGCCAAGTCAGCTCTTCCAGATGGCTTTGCGGGGTCTTGCCTGCCGGGATGGTCTCTTGCGGGTATTCATAGGAAAGCTCGCGTAGATCGAAGGTGCAGGCATCCGCCACCGCGCGCGTGGCGGCAATGGCGTGGGGCCATTTGGCAAAAAGCCGGGTCATCTGATCGGGTGATTTCAGGTGGCGTTCGGCATTGGCGTCCAGAAGGAAGCCTGCCTTGGTGATTGTGGTCTTGTGCAGGATGCAGGTCATCACGTCCTGCAAGGGGCGGCGGTCGGGCGCGTGGTAATGGACGTCATTGGTGGCCAGGATCGACAAGCCATGTGCGCGGGCCAGCGCGTCCAGCCGGTTGATCCGGGCGCGGTCATCGCCACGGTAAAGATAGCTTGCCGCGATATGGCGCAGGGTTGGCAGGTGCTGGGTCAGGCGGTGCAGACCTGCCGCAAAGGGGTCAAGGACTTCGGGGGGCAGGGCGATCAACTGCACGCCATTGGCATGGGCGCCCAGATCGGCAAGCGTGATGTCGCAGGCCCCCTTGACCTGCCATTCGCCGTTCACACCCTGCATCTTGCCTTTGGACAGAAGCTCGCACAACCGGCCATAGGCGGCGCGGTCACGTGGATAGGCGAGGAATTCCTCGCCCGTCACCAGCCGCAGCCGGCAGCCGATGACCGGACGCAACTGCGCCTTCAACGCCTCGCAATGCAGGCGCACCACGCCTGCCATCGTGTTCAGATCGGCAATCCCGATGGCGTCATGGCCCTGCGCCCATGCGGTTGCCGCCAGATCGACCGCATCCGAGGCCCCGCGCAGAAAGGAAAAGCAACTGGTCACCCCCAGTTCAACGAAAGCTGCGCGCGGGTTCGGGGTGAACCCTTCGTCAGCCAGAGTGCGCCTTGGGCGCTGGTTGTCCATTTCGGGCATCAGGCGAACATCCCGTGCAGAAACCAGCGCGGATCACCGCCGCGCCCGTCTTCGTGCAGGCCCTCGCGGTAAAGCCAGAAGCGGCGGCCCGTCTGATCCTCGATCTTGAAATAGTCGCGCAACCGCGTGCCGGGGCGATCAATCCACCATTCGGGGGCAATCCGTTCGGGGCCTTCATAGCGCGCCACACGGTGGGTCTGCCTGCGCCAGATGAACTGCGCTGGCGGGCCTTCGGGCACGGCGTAAAGGACGCGAATTTCTTCGGGCTTGGTCAGCAACCGGATCGGGCGTTCCTTGGTGGATGTAACCTCGGCTTGGCCTACGTCCCTTGCGGCACGGCCCCAATGTTCTGCGCGTTCCGGAATATGGCTGGCCAGGGCTTGCGGTTGTTGCACCGCCTTTGTTCCAAAGCGCGCAGCCAGACGGTCAATCAGCCGCGGCAGATGCAGGTCATCCTCTGCCGCACCGTCCAGCCGGGTTTGCAGCACGCCCAGGGGTTCAACCATGTCTGCGTCGAGCGTGATCAGATCAAAGCCGAAGCCAGGATTGATCCGGTCGAGCTTGCCCTTGAAGAGGCCATGCAGATGCCGCGCATCCCGGCTGCCACTGGCAATGACAAGATCGACCATGCTGACCTCGCCATCGGTGCGGTAGACCGTCAGGTGCAGGCGACGACAACCCAACCCGCGATGCGCGAGTTGCGCGCAAAGACTGTCGCAGAGGGATGGCAGATAATGTGTGGGGTCCTGGATAGGCTCGGCCAGCCGCGCCTCGGCCCGGATCCGGGGTTGTATTTCGACGCTGGCGACAGGTTCGGGCAAACTGCCCATCGCCTGATCCAGGCGCAGCAGCGGATTGGCGGACAGGGCTGCACGGACAAAGCGCCGCGCGAGCGACAAGCGCGGCACGGCGGCCAAAGCGCCGACTGTCTTCAGGCCCAGACGTTGCAGTAGCAGTATCGTCTCCCCATCCAGCCGCAAGCCTGCCACAGGCAGAGGCGCAAGTGCCGCCGCGATTCCGCCTTCTGGGCAGATCGTCCGCACCGGGCCAAACCGGGCCAGGGCCCAGGCCGCCCCCCAGGTGGGGGCCACCGCCAGCCGTGCCGTCAGACCCAGGGTCGACAGCCGCGCCTCCATCTCTTCCAGCATCGCGGCCTCGCCACCCAGCAGGTGGTCCGACCCGGTGGTATCCAGGATCAGTCCGTCCGGCCCGTCCACCACCGTCCAGGGGCACCAACGCCGGGTCCAAAGCATCAGCCGGTCCAGCGCGCGCTGGTCGCCCTGAACATCCGCGTACTCGACCCGCAAATCGGGGCAGATCGCCCGCATGTCGACAACCCGCGCACCGGGCGCGATACCTGCCAGCCGCGCCGCGCGGTTAACGGCATGGATCACCGGGCCGTGCGGTCCCTCGGTGGCCAAAGCAACCGCCACCTCATCCGGTGGCGTAGAGCCCTGCCGCTGCATCACCGTCTGCCAGCGTTCCATCGCGAGATGGGGCAGAAAAATCGACACGATCCGCCGCCCGGTCATAGGTCGCCACCCATGTGCCGGGCTGCGCCTGCCGCGAGCGGAACAGCTCTACCTGCCAGCGCGGGCTGCCGGGGGCTTGCGGGTCGTGCGGATGCGGCAGGGATGGCAATGAGGCGACACGCCAGCGGTTGCGCGCGGCACTTAGATCGGGGCTGGCCCCGCGGCGGATCAACCAGCAGGGCAGGTTGCTGGCCTCGGACCTGGTGGCAAGCCGCCGCGTGGCGGTAAAGTCCAGCACAGGCGGTGTCCCCCAGACCTCGCCGATCACGACGGATAGCGATGTGCAGCGCAGTCCTTCCTCCATTGCCCACAATACATCGGCGGCGCGCGGCAGCGTCAGATACAGCACCTGACGCTTCGTGCCCAGCCCCGGCAGATAGGGCCGCCCGGATTCCATCTGAGACAGATGGTCCTGCACCCAAAGCATCGGCGCATCGGTGACGGGAATGGCGGACATGACAAAGCCCGACACAGACGCCTCTGTTGATGTGACGCAAAACACTTCTGACAGCGTGCGCGCAAAGGTCTGCATGAAGCCCTGTTCCGATCCTGGGCGCGGCTTTGATATGTGGGCTGAGAGGCACCGCACAGAGAATCCCTTTGTATGTTCACTTAATGTTCTAATTTATATGTTTCCTAGTTGCAAATAGCTTGGGTGGCGCAGGTGGGATAAGCCCCACCTCAACGTGCCGAAAGCTGCAGTCATTGCAGGGGTGGGGCTACCATCCGGCTACGTGCTCGCCGGGCTTCTGACGGTCTGTCACGGGTCCGTCCGGCCGATGGCGACTATGCGGTGTCGGTTGTGTCGGGCTACCTGCAGAGCGGCTTGCACTTCCTTTGCGGCCTAGCCTACGCCTACATTGCACCTGACGACGTCGCGAGGGCAGGGCTCTGAACGAAGCCCACATCCAGGTTGCCAGAAAGACCATGCTTCTGGCCCCGGCAACGGCGCCAGTGGTGGACCGGAGCGCAGAGGGTGGCGGTGGACTTAGCGCCTTGTACCGAGGGGGCTTGCGAAGTGGTTCTGCCTTACGGCAAATTCCTGATTGTCGGCCGCCTTGGAATGAAGCCCGAAGGCCTGAGTCGAGCCTTCGTCAAGCTAAGGGGACCAGGTGTGACCACTTGTCAGAACAATGCGGCAATCGATGATAAATCGACCTTGCGTGTGTTTGCCGAAAATGATCCCGCCGCCGCAGGGACCCGCTGATGCTGTCGCGCGCGCTTGAGTTGATCGACGATGCCAATCGGGCCGATCCCACCGAAGACGCGGGGCGTCCCGCAGCGCTGGTTTACGGGGAACGGATGAGTGCCGAGATCGGGCGGCTCTTCCCAGATGCCACGGATGTCCTGCGCATCGCGGCACGGGGGCAGCATGTTGAGCGGTGGCTTCTGCCGCGAAAGGATTTCCCGGAAGGTCGTGAGGGGTATCTTGCCTGGCGGCGCGAACAGGGCCAACGGCATGCGGTGCGGGTGGCGGGGATCATGGCTGAGGCGGGCTATGACGTGACGGCGCAAGAGCGTGTGGGGGTCTTGCTGCGCAAGGAGGGGATCAAGCGCGACAGAGAGGTCCAGGCGCTGGAGGACGTCATCTGTTTTGTATTCCTGCGCTGGTATTTCGAACCCTTTGCGGCCAAGCATGATCCCGATGCCGTGTTGAAAATCGTCGAGAAGACCGCGCGAAAGATGTCGGCAGAAGGGCGCGCCCGGGTGTTGTCCGAGTTTTCCTTGCCGGAACCGCTTGCGGCCACCTTCCGCGCCTGAGGCAATGACGGCCGGAGCATGAAACGTCCAGAGGCCAGCCCAAGCATCGCGATCATTCCAGGGTCAGGACCCATTGAACTTGCACTTGCGGCATGATTCAGCCGCCGCAAGGAGACCGATCAATCAGCAACTTCTTCTGGCTGACGGACGCGCAGTTGGTGCGTCTGGAACCGTTCTTTCCCAAGAGCAATGATATGCCTCGCATCAATGACCGGCGCGTGTCGAGTGGCATTGTCTTCATCAATCGCACTGGCTTTCGGTGGAGCGATGCGCCTCGGGAGTATGGCCCGCCGAAGACCCTCTGCAACCGGTGGAAGCGGTGGGGCGACAAGGGCATCTTCGCCCGGATGATGGAAGGCTTGGCCTCGGAGGTCGCCGTTCCGAAAACGTTGACGATCGATGCGACCTATCGGAAGGCGCACCGCACGGCATCCAGCCTGCGGGCGAAAAAGGGGACCTGACGACCAACGTGGTCGTCTGATCGGTCGAACAAAGCCATCGCCCTCTCCGCGCCCGTCATGTTCCGACTATGAACGAAGGACGAATCCTGACCCTAGCAGGCCATAGTACTGCGGAATGCCCCTTCCGGACGGAGTTATCCTGCAATTCGCCCACGTCAAAGCCGGTTCGTTTCTGGTAAAGCGACTTTCATAAACCAGTCACCAGATTCAAAATCGGTTGAGCGCTTGAAGCGAAAGGAAGTCCGTGAGCAAATACCGTCTGCCACCTCTGGGCCTGTTTCACACCTTCGAGGCGGTCGCGCGCCATCGCAGCTTCACGCTCGCCGCTGACGAATTGTGCCTGACGCAAAGCGCGGTCAGTCGGCAAATCAAAGTGCTCGAGGATGCACTGGGTCTGCGGCTGTTTCGCCGGCTGCATCGCGCCATCGAAGTGACGGCCGAAGGGCAGCGGCTGCTCGAGTCGGTGACGCGTGGGCTGGAGGATGTCAGCGCCTGCCTTGCGGCGCTCGGCGCGGCGGCGAAGGCGCCGCAGATCACGGTCTGCGCTTCGGTGGCCTTTGCGTGGTTCTGGCTGATGCCGCGGCTGCAACGTTTTGGCGCGCTGCAACCGGATGTCGATCTGCGGGTGCTGGCGACCGACCAGCCAGTTCTGCCCGGGGCGGGCGAGGTGGATGTGGCGATCCTGTTCGGATCGGGCCAATGGGAGGGGCTGGAGGCGCGGCTTCTGTTCGGCGAACGGGTCTATCCGGTGTGCAGCCCGGCCTATCTGCGCGACCATCCCGCGCTGCGGCGGCCCGAGGATCTGCTGGACCAGACGCTGTTGCACCTTGAGTACGGCAAGGCTTCGTTCGGCGGGGTCGATTGGCGAAGCTGGTTGTTGCAACAGGGGGTCATCGGGCAACCAGTGCGGCGCGGGCTGCGGTTCAACTCTTACCCGATGGTGTTGCAGGCCGCCGAGGCGGGCCATGGCGTGGCCTTGGGCTGGAGCTATGTGACCGATCCGCTTCTGGCCGAGAGTCGGTTGGTCTGCCCTGTCGATCGCACACTGGAAACGCGGGACGGGTATTACCTCTGCACATCCAGCGATACCGTCCACGCCCCGGGGATCACCGCTTTTCTGAACTGGATCAGCGGCGAGGCCGCAGGCCAAGGTGGGATTGGCATGACGCTTGGGAATGCGACACATGCGGAATGATCGTTTGAGCAGTTCAAAGATGCGGTGTTAGCTGCGATAAAATCAACCCCTGGGGCCCGCCATGACCGAGCTTTCCCCGCGTCGCGCTGGCAGGCGCAGCCGCGTTGAAGCCAGCCCACCGCCCTCGACAGTTCCGGCTGGCATGGTTGGTGGCCGCTACAAGCCACTGACCGATGCAGAAATCCTGCAAGTCCATGAACTTGTCTTGAGGCTCTTGGAAGATCTTGGCCTGTCGCAACTGACGCCCAGCCTTGAGGCGCGGGCGGTGGCGGCGGGATGCAAGGTGGATGGCGATGGCCGCTTGCGCTTTCCCCGTGCGCTGGTCGAGGACGTCATCGCCCGCACCCGCCGCGAATTTACCCTGCACGGCATCGACCCCATGCATGATCTCGAAATCGGCGGGCGGCGGGTGCATACCGGCACCGGCGGGGCGGCGCCGACGATCATGGACTTCGAGACCGGCCGCTACCGCGAAAGCACAGTGGCCGATCTTTACGACATTGCGCGGCTGGTGGATCGGTTGGACAACATCCACTGGTATCACCGATCACTCGTGGCGCGCGATGCGAGGACCATCCTCGACCTTGACATGAACACCACCTATGCCTGCCTGACGGGCACCACCAAATCCATCGCCGTCAGCTATACCGACAGCACCTCGGTGCAGGCGGTGCAACCGATGCTGGATGCCGTGGCGGGCGGCGAGGGCCGCCACCGCGACCGCCCGTTCTGCACCGCCGTCTGCTGCCACGTGGTGCCGCCGATGCGCTTTGCCACAGAAAGCTGCGACGCGCTGGAGGCTGCCGTTCTGGCTGGCATGCCGATCCTGCTGGTGTCGGCTGGTCAGGCCGGGGCGACGGCCCCCGCTGTCCTTGCCGGGGCGGTGGCGCAGGCCTGCGCCGAGGTGCTGGCGGGGCTTATCCTGTGCAACATCATCGACCCCGCCTGTCGCTGCATCTTTGCCGCCTGGCCCTTCGTGTCAGACCTGCGCACCGGGGCGATGTCGGGCGGGTCGGGCGAACAGGCGCTGCTTTCGGCCGCCTGCGCCCAGATGGCGAACTTTTATGACCTGCCAAACTCGGTTCCGGCGGGGATGACCGACAGCAAGCTGCCGGATGCGCAAAGCGGCGGCGAAAAGGGCTATACCGTGTCGCTGGCAGCACAAGCCGGCGCCACAATGATCCATGAATGTGCCGGCATGCAGGGCTCGCTTATGGGAACGACATTCGAGGGCTATGTCATCGACAATGATCTGCTGGGGGCGATCCTGCGCACCGTGAAGGGGATCGAGGTGACGCCCGACACCCTGAACTTCGAGGTGATCCGCGACACGGTGATGGGTGTTGGACATTACCTTGGTCATGCCCAGACCTTTGCGCGGATGAAGACCGACTACGTCTATCCCGACATCGCCGACCGCCGCAGCATCAGCGAATGGCAGGATGCGGGCGGGCGCGATGCGCGTGAGGTGGCGCGCGATCGGGTGCGCAAGATCCTGGCGGACCATTACCCGCGCCACATCGGCGAGGATGTCGATGCGGCGATTCGGGCCAGTTACAACATCATCCTGCCGCGCGAACGGATGCAGGCCGGCAACGGCATCTGGTAAAGGAGACGGCCATGCAAACTCAGGCGAATGTGGTCGTCATCGGCGGCGGCATGATGGGGGTGGGTTTGGCCTATCACCTGGCCGAAGCGGGCTGGACTGATGTCCTCCTGATCGAAAAGGCCGAGTTGACCAGCGGCTCTACCTGGCATGCCGCCGGGCAATGTCCGTCGTTCATCGGCAACTACAACATGGCCAAGATCCACCATTACGGCAACACGCTGTACCCGCAGCTTGAGGCGCTGACCGGCCATCCGACTGGCTGGCATGGCTGCGGCGGCATTCGGATTGCGACCACGCCCGAGGAGGTGGACTGGTTTGCCCATGTCGCGGGTTTTGCCGCCAATGTGGGTTTCGAGATGGAGATCATCGGCCCCGACCGCATCCGCGAGCTGAACCCATGGCTGAAGACCGACGGCATTCTTGCCGGGGCGCATACCACAATGGACGGCCATGTTGACCCCTCCAGCGCCTGCAATTCCATGGCAGCAGGCGCGCGGGCGATGGGGGCGACGATACTTCGCCACACCCGCGTGACCGGCGTGACCCGGCTGCCGTCGGGCGAATTTCTTGTCGAGACGGAAAACGGCAATGTCACCTGCGAACACCTCGTCAACGCCGCTGGCTGCTATGCGCGTGAGGTTGGCAAATGGCTGGGCGTCGACACGCCGATCACCAATATGGAACACCAGTATCTGGTGACCGAACCCCTGGCCGAATTCAAGGACAGCCCATTCGAACTGCCGGTGATGCGCGATCCGGCAACGGCGGGCTATTACCGGCAGGAACAGAAGGCTGGTTTGGTCGGCATCTACGAACATACGGGCGCGAAGGAGGCCTGGGCGGGTCGTGGTGGCTCGCCGGACTGGTCAAGCGAGAACGAATTGTTCGAAGGCGATCTTGACCGAATCGCGCCCTGGCTGGAAAAGGCGCTGGACCGGATGCCGATCTTTGCCAACGCGGGCATCAAGCGCATCATCAACGGTGCCATCCCGCACACGCCGGATGGCAACCCGCTGGTCGGACCGATGCCGGGGGTGGCGAACGCCTGGCAATGCTGCGGGTCGTCCATCGGCATCGCGCAAGGGGCGGGTTGCGGCAAGTTTCTCGCGCAATGGATGATCCACGGCGATGCCGAGATCAACATGGGCAGCGTCGATCCGCGCCGCTTTGGCGCCTATGCCGATCAGGATTACACCCGCGCCAAAAGCTTTGACGATTATCAGAACATGTTCGAAACGCCCTTACCGGGGCGCGAGGTTCAGGCCGGTCGGCCCCGCCGGATCACGCCCCTTTACGAGGTGCTGAAGGGCAAGGGCGCGGTGATGACCGAAGTGCATGGCTGGGAACGGCCGAAATACTTTGCCCCCACAGGCTTCGTTGAAAAGCTGCAGTTCCGCCGCACCAACACCTTTGATCTTGTCGCCGCCGAATGCCGCGCGGTCCGCGAACGGGTGGGGATCATGGACCTGTCCAGCTTTGCCAAGTTCGACGTGAGCGGCTCGGGGGCCGAGGCTCTTTTGGACCGGCTGACCGCCAACCGTCTGCCCAAGAAGTTGGGCGGCATCGGGTTGACGCAGGTGCTATCGGACAAGGGCCGCATCCTTGGCGAATGGACGATCACAAGGCTGGGCCCCGACCGCTTCTATCTCTTGACCGGCGCAGGTGCCGAAGAGCAGACGCGCGACGATCTGGCCTTTGCGGCCGGGCCGGATGTGACGATCACCAATGTCACCGATAGCTTCGGCATGCTGGTCATCGCCGGACCGAAGTCGCGTGAGGTGCTGGCCGGGCTGACCGAAGCCGACATGTCGAATGCTGCCTTCCGCTGGCTTTCGGCACAGGAAATCATCCTTGCCGGTATCCCGGTCCGCGCCCTGCGGGTGACCTATGTCGGTGAACTCGGCTGGGAAATCCACGCGCCGATGGCCGATCTGCCCCGGCTGTACGCCGTAATCTGGGCCGCCGGACAGCGGCATGGTATCGCCGATTTCGGCGGGCAGGCGGTCAATTCCCTGCGCATGGAGAAAGCCTATCGTGGTTACGGATCGGAGTTGACCAACGAGATCACCTTGGTCGAGGCTGACTGCACCCGCTTTTACGCCCCCGACAAGGGCGATTTCCGTGGCCGCACCGCAACCGAAGCCGTGCGCGCGGCGGGCGTCACCACCACGCTGGTCTATGCCGAGATCGCCGCCACCGACTGCGACATCTACGGCGGCGAAGCGGTAGTCCAGGGCAACCGCGTCGTCGGCGTCTGTACCTCGGGTGGGTTTGGCCATGCGGTGGGCAAGAGCCTTGCTTTCGCCTATGTCAGCCCCGGGGCGGACCAAGACCTTGAGGTGGTCATTCTTGGCGAGCGCCGCGCCCTGACAGTGCTTGACGCCCCCGCCTGGGACCCAACGAACGCGACACAAAAGGCATGAGGCCTGACCGGCCGATACCCAACCCCGTCGGGAGATTGCGATGAGCGACGCAGCACTTGGCCGTCTGAGGCCTTTGGACGGCCAGCCGACCATGAAAGCCGTCGTGACGATGGGAAACGGCGGCTACGATCAACTGGTTTATTGCGACGTCGCGCGCCCCGCCGCAGGTCCGACCGAAGTGCTTGTGCAAGTGCGCGCCGCCGGCATGAACAATACCGAGATCAACACGCGTCTCGGGTGGTATTCATCCTCTGTCACGAAAAGCACGGAAGACGCCGCAGCGGCCGAGCAGGTCGCACCGAGCAAGAAGTCGGACGGTGGCTGGAACGCGGCGACGCCCTTCCCCTTCATTCAGGGCACCGATTGCTGCGGGATCGTCGCCGAAACCGGCTCAGCGATAAACCGGCGCCTGATCGGGCAGCGGGTCCTTGTTCGCGCTTGTATGCGGCCGGACGGGTTCTCGTCTTCCGAAAACATCTGGATGGGGTCGGACTTCGATGGTGCCTTTGCCCAGTTCGTCAAGGTTCCGGCATCCGAAGCCTTCCCGGTGAACTGCGGCTGGAGCGATGCCGAGCTTGCCACCATTCCTTGCGCCTATGGCACCGCCGAAAACATGATCCAGCGTGCGGGCGTTGGCAAAGGCATGCGTGTGCTTGTGGCCGGTGCCTCGGGTGGCGTCGGCTCTGCTGCCGTTCAACTGGCAAAGCGGCGCGGCGCGCATGTGATAGGGATCACCACACCTGCGAAGATGCAGGATTTGCGCGCAGTGGGTGCGGCCGAGGTCATCGACCGTGGCGCACATCCGGTCGAGGCGTTGGGCAAGGATTCGGTGGATGTCGTGATAGACAACGTTGCCGGGGCGAGGTTCGGCGCGATGCTGGATGTCCTTCGGCGCGGCGGCAAATACGTCTCGTCCGGGGCCATCAGCGGGCCGATCGTCGAACTTGACATGCGGGTATTCTACCTGAAGGACTTGACCCTTATCGGTTGCACAGGCTGGGACGAGCCCGTGTTCCCCAACCTTATTTCCTACATTGAGCGCGGCGAAATCCGTCCGCTTCTGGCCAGAACATACCCGCTTGAAGAGATCGCCACTGCGCAGCAGGAATTCCTGCAGAAATCACATCTCGGCAATTTCGTTCTGATCCCGCCTCAGTCCTGAGGGGACAAGTGGACTTCAACCGAAGCAAGCCATCGGAGCAGGCGGAGCATTATTTCAGCAGACACCTGGAGTCATGATCCGCTTCGTTTTTGTGCGTGGCAAAGCGAGAGTTCTGGTTACTTGGCGGCGCAGACTTATACCTAGGAACGGCCGAAGCCACCCTCAAGCGACGAGGTGTTTCAACGGCCGCACTGTCCGCCAACGCCGCTCTAGCACCGTCGCTCTGGAAGACTATTCCACGGCGTCAGGGCCGGGTCAGCGGCAACGCCGGAAGGTGATGGTTCCAAGGAGATACTTCTGGAAGTCCAGGCTGGGGTTGGGGGCGTCAAGATCGTCTAGTATCTTTGTCAGATAGTTGTCTGCCAGAAGTAGATCGGCGTTCCCCTCGGACAGAGAAATGGTCATGACATCGGTGCCGGGATTATCCTCGTCCTTCTTGCCCTTCAGCTTCACCTTTTTCGGGGGTGGACCGGGCTGATAGATGTAGATGCCAGCTCCAGCATTATCGATGCTCATAATGTTCGCATCGCCCTTGTAGGTAACCTTATAGGCGGGGTAATTGCTGATGATTGTCTGGATCGTATTGTTCACAACCTGGTCAGCGCTTAGCGCTGGGTTCATGAAATTGCTGTTGAGTATATCCCCCAGCAATTTCATACCGAACTGGCGCTGCTTTTTTTCGCCGGTCTGGGTAGTGTCGAAAACGACGATATCGGCCATGACGGATCCTTTCGGGTTGATGGAAAACCGCTAAATGGGAACTCTGAAAGCCAGTCTCACGAGGTCGCAGTAGTCGAATTTGTCGACGAAGCGCCCGCCGAATGCCGGATCGGGTTCGAACGGCTGGCGGACTCCATTCTCGATCATTCCGGTCCCGCTCGCCTCGACCGCGGCGCTCAGCGTTTCAGCGACCATCCGACTGCCAAGCGGGCCGAGGCGATTGCCGTCACCGCACAAGGTCGCTTCGCGCAGGATGTATAGCCAAAGGGGCGTCTGGTCGACAAATCGCGTTCCGACCGCTCCCTCCCGCATGATTGCGGTCGCGACAGGGTTGTCCGGAATGTCCAAAGACTCCGGGTGCAGAACCGGAATGCGGCAGGGCGACTCGGCCGCGACCAGTTTCTCCTGCACTTCTGCAGCCAAGGCCTGTCCGGTCAGTATCTGCGACTGCGCGCCGTTGATCAGCGTGCGCCGCGCGAGATTGAGTTTCCCCTGCTCTTGATTCAGGCACGGACGGTCGTTGCGGCTTTTCTGGAACAGGCGATCCGGCAGGCAGAAGAGGGACCGGCTAAGTTCCGTGCCGATGCAGGTCGCGGTGACCGGGTCTCTGCCGTCCAATCCCAGCAGGTGCCGCCAGTCGGCGGTCCAGACCTGGCGTAGCTGGCCGTCGGTCAGCAGTTTGCCTTCAAATGTGAAAGCCAGCAGCTGCGATGCGAGCGCAATGGGGACCGTATGGTCAAGATCGGTCGTATTCCACGGCCTGTAGAAATCGCGAACCATCGAATGGCCGAAGCGGAAGATGGCCGCGGACACTTCGATTGGAACATGAAACGGGTGCAGCGCACCTGGATCATTCGACGGCGCGACGCAGACGCGTCCATGATTCATCACGTCGTCATAGGTTTCTTGGTCGACCAGTCGCGGCAGGTAGTCTTGGAGGACTACGGACTGGAAATGCCTGATCACCGTCAGGCGCGGGGCTTCGGGGTCGGTGCCATCGGCATGCAGGATGGCCAGTGCCGCCTGCGCGAATCGCGTCACCGCCACATGGGTCTGCGACACAGCGAGGTTCTGGTCGTTACGCATTTCAAACAGAAGGGCACGACCGTCGGCTGAGCGCGGCAGATCGTCGAGCCCGCTGCCCGGAAATCCGATCCCCAAATCCGGGATCGTCTGGCCCAGCGCCAGGCCTTCGACTTCCTGGACATGGACAGGCAGCTTTCTTGGAAATGCGAGTGGACGCAGAAAGATCGTCTTGAGGTCGATGGCGCTGTCGATCGGCACGGGAGAGACAGGCGGATGCTTCGACCCGGTGGGGTTCCAGACGGTCAGTTCATGGGCGAGGAACTGGCCAAGGTAGGTGTAGGCAGCAGGCGTCTTTTCCATCGACTTGGGTAGCTTGTGCGGTGGGGAGAAACCGTAGTCGACCAGAAGTGCATCCCCAAGACGCGAGAGACGGTCGAGCATGTCGTCGTCGGGAGGAGCCGCCACCGCGGCAGCGCGCGAATAGATCCGCACTGGTACGGACTGGAAATTGTCCTGCGCAGACTGCCGGTCCAGGGGCGGCACCGTGGAGCCTGCGATCAGACTCTCGATCCGACTTGAGGTCTCTTCGGGGATGGTCAATCCCAACCCTCGGTCTGTCTTGACGACATCGAGCGAAAGTGGATCGTCAACGCTATTGATGATGCCGTCGGGACCGAACAGATCGGCTGCCCAATTCATGTCCGGATCGAGCAGACGTTGCCTGATGACCAACCGGTAGCCAGCGCCATGAAGACATGCCAAGTCGATCATTTACTTGCCCCGTGTGGTGGCGGCGAACCGTGACACTGTAGAACGTACAGAATTCCCGGATTAAAACCCGACGGCTGCGCAATCTTCGTCTTACAACAGTGCACGGGGTCTGTCAGGCAAATCTTTCGCCACGCTTGCGCGCGACGGCGTGGACGTTGCGCAGTACGACCTCAACTGGCAGCCGCTCCGGGCTCGGCAGGTGTCGGCGACAGGAGTGCCGATGTCCGTGAACTGGCCGAAGTACCGGGCCGCGCGCGCTTATCTCTAGCCAGCGAAGAAATCCGACCCGGTTGTCCAGCGGTGTCGTAAGCGGAGTTGGACACCCACGCCGCACACAGCACCAGAGCCCTGATGGCGTCGCGCTGGACTAGCTCTGTCGGGGCGGCCGCTACTGCCTGCTGCTGAGTTTTGTCGGCGACCCGGCCCTTTGCATCCTCAGTGGCAGATCAGGACGGAATCGGTGGGCATGTGCACCGCGGGCCGGCTAACCGCGTCAATACCGACCATCCTGTCGATTGCTGCCCCATCACTCCAGGAACGCCAGGCGAACTATCTATACCGCCACTCCCAATGCATCCGCGGATGAATCAGAGTGCAGCCGAATGCTGTCACTTCCTGCGGTCGCATGGTGCCCAACGGAGGGTCGTTAGCCCGGGCGCGAACCGGCATTTCGTCGCCCCAAGCCTAGCAACTTGCCAATTCGACCGCCATGTCCGGGCCAATGACGCAGGTGCGATCCGGGTCGAGTCCGCATCCGTTCGCCACCCACCCTGCGACGGGCGGCGGCGCGTTCGGATAGCCCAGACAGCGGGCGATCAGTCCGGCGCTTGGCACAGTGCCGAAACCCCCGCGGCAGGGCCTCATCCGAGCGTGAAAGTATCGAAATCTAGGGACATCGTCTCAGGCCTGCCTGCGGGTCGCGTTTCCGGTTCGCCGGTTGGGCCTTTTTCCTCTATGATCACTAGTGATCTTCGCGGATTGGTGTACGCATGCTCCGTAACAGTCCCCTTGCTGCAATACTCTTTGCGGACGTCGTCGGCTACAGTCGGCGCATGAAGTTCGACGAGGCTGGCACGATAGCCGCCGTCGAGCAGGCTTTTGCGCGGGCACGCCGCGGCAGCGCGCGCTTCGGTGGCAGGGTCATCAAGACGACGGGGGATGGCTGGATTGCCCTGTTCGACAGTCTTTCAGGTGCTGCCGACTGCGCCGTCGTGCTGCAGCGGCTGGCTTTGCGCACTATCACCACATCGGAGCTAACGTTGCGGATCAGCGTACATGTCGGTGAGGTGCTTTTGCGCAACGATGAATACTTCGGCCACGCGCTGAACGTCGCCGCCCGGATGCAGGCTTTGGCAGAGCCCGGCGGCATTGTTGTCTCGCATCAGGTCGTGGCCGAACTTGGCCGTCTGCCGCGTTACCGGTTCGAGGCGATGGGCCATCCGCTCTTGAAAAACATTGGCGACGATCTTGCCCTGTACCGGATGCACACGGTTGCCGTCCGCAAACTGGCTGACAGGCTAAAGGCCCCCTTGCGGCTTCGGATCCTGGGCAGCCTGACGATTACCACCGAAGCGGGCGACGAGTTGCACTGGACCTCGGCGCATGCCGCCGCCATGATCGGTATCCTTGCGCTGGACGCCGACAAACCGATGTCGGGCGACCGCATGGCTGCCATGCTCTGGCCCGACAAGCCGCTGGCGGAAGGGCGCTTGGCTTTGGCCCGTACGCGGCGCCTCGTCAACAAGCGGCTCGCCCAGGGGCTGCCCGACCTGATCGTCGCCCGCGGCGCGCTGCTGTCACTGAACCTTGCGGCGGCGGAGATCGACCTACAGACAGTCTTGCGGGCGCTGGACGAGGGCAACGTTCTTCCGGAACTTGAGTCGGCGTTCGACCTGCCCGGTGATATGCTCGTGGGCATCGGTTCGATCACTCCAACACTTGACGCCTGGCTGACGGTGCGCCGGTCCATCTGGCGCGACCGCATCATCGCCGGCCTTGAATCTTGTCTTGAACGCCACGACACCGACCGCCCCGCCTTGCGCGCAGCCGCCGAGGTTTTGTTGCGGCTGGAACCGGGGCACGAACCCGCCTCGATGGCGCTGATGCGGCATCTCGTTATCCGCGGTCGCAAGGAGGCTGCGCTGATGGAGTTTCAGCGGCTTTCAAAGCATCTTCGCGATCTGGGCGCGCGACCGGGCGAGGCGACGGCCCTGTTCGCCGCTTCGCTTCGCGACGCCGGTTCGGTCACCGCGTTGCCATATCTCGCGGGACCCGCTTCGCGCGTTCCCCAGATCGCCATAGGGGCCGTCGATTGGGACAGCCTAGTCGGTCGGGACGCTGCCGAGCAGTTCCGCACCGACCTGATCGCAAATCTCTCGCGATTCCGGAACTGGGCGGTGCTTGACTGCATTGGCAATGAACTGGGTAGCGCCGACTATCTTCTGCTGACGCGGCGGACCGAAGTCGGCGGAGAGGATCGGCTGCAGTTCCGCCTTCTCGATGCAAATACTCGCCGCATCGCCTGGAGTGAGGCATTCCTGCTGTCTGTCGCAGACTGGCGAGAGAAGCAAAGCCACGTGATCGGACGCGTCGCCTCGGCGCTGGAAATCTACATCTCGTCGGACCGGCTGTCGCAGGTTGTCGGCCATTCCCTGGTCGACACGGCGAACTATGACGACTGGCTGCGCGGAGAGGCGCTGCTGCTGCAGTGGACGCCATCAGCCGATGCCGAAGCGCAGGAAATCTTCGAGCGGTTGATCCATCACGCGCCAACCTTCCCGCTTTCCTATGCCAGCCTTGCCAGCATCCTGAATGTGCGGCACATCCTGCGCCCTGGCCACAAGCGGGCGGCGAGCGACGAAACGGTCGCTCGCACATTCGCATTGCGGGCTGTAGAACTTGACCCGATGGACGCGCGCAACCACCTTGCGCTGTCCTGGAGCGCAGCACTGGCGGGCCGCTTCGACCAGGCTGCCGTTCATATAGACCTTGCGACGGCGCTAAACCCATTCAGCCCGACAACGATGATCTCGGCGGCGATGGGCTATGCCTTTCTTGGCGATCACATCCGCGCGGGCAACATCCTCGATCAAGCGGTGCGGCTCTCGCCGATGCTGCGCCCGCACCAGTGGTGCTATGCTGCGGCTGTGCATTTCCTGGGTGGTAACCCCGAGGCAGCCGAAGCGGCGGCACTGCGCTCGGGCGACCAGATTGTCGACAATCAAGGCTGGCTTGCCATCGCATTGGTCCAGCAGAGGCGGTTTCCAGAGGCGTTTGCAGCTTTCGTTCTGTTCAAGGAATCGGTGTCGCGGGCCTGGGCGGGCGAGGGGACTTGCGACGACGCCGCCGTCCTTGCCTGGTTCGTCAATGCCTATCCGATAAAGCTTGAGACCGACCGTGCCGCTATCGCAGAGGCGATGGCGACAGCAATTGCATCTGGTGGCCATCTGTACCGAGCGAGTACCGGGCTCTGGCCCGAGCAACCAGTCATTGGGGTATAGGGCTGGCGCGCCGCGGCTAATTTTGTTGCGCGCGGTCGATCATGTCCTGAATTGCTGGCTGCAACTATCCCTGCGGCTGCCACCAGATGTAAGCTGCCTGGGCCCATGCGCAGACCCTGCATCCGACCCGCTCCCTTCGGACACCGAAACGGGGTTCGCGATCGCGCTTGATGCGCCAGTTGAGCCCAGCATTCGTGCCGAAGGTCTGATGATGGAACGCTGCCCGGCTCTGGAGAAGCTTCGAAACATCGCACAGCTCCATATCGCTGGAGCCATCGTGCAAAGTGACGCCCTCTGGATCGGGGTTTGAAAAGCCAGACCTGCTCAAAGGCTGGACACAGTCGATCTGGACTCGGGTCGCTGAATGAGGCGGGGTCGGCTAGCGTCGCCAAACAACCGCGTTCTCATGCCGCAGGATCAGTTGCTGCATCGCGTGGAATGACTCCACCACATAGACGGCAAAGGCGGCGGCCGCAGGGTTCGTAGGGCTGCCCTCTTGCAGTAGTATGCCAAGATTGCGCTGCGGTTGGGGAATGTCCACGGGCAGGACGGCAATTCGGTTCAGCTTCCTTTCCGCAAACCATACCGAGAACGGCCAGATCGCCAAAGCGTCGGTTTCGGTCATGTAGTTGATAACCGACAGAAGCGAGCCGCCGGAATAGCGGATGTCAAGTTCGACCGCCCCCAGTGACGAGCGGATGGCAAAAAGGTCGGCCAAAAGCGGAGAGCCGGGCAGGGGCGCGACCCAAGGGTAACGCCCAAGGTCAGCCGTCGTCAGCCGCTTGGAGTTCTGCAGTGGGTGGCCGACCCGGCAGCAGACGACGTTGCGCGCTGCAAGGATCGCGGTGAAGGTCAGCCCCTCCGGCTCTCCCGACGTCCCCAGCGGCACGATCCCAATGTCCAGCTGATCGGCGCGCAGGCCGTTTCCGACCTCGGTCAGGTTGCCGTAGCTTTGGTCGAAGACGACTTCCGGATGGTCGCTCTGAAACCCCGCGATGATCCGGCTGATCATCGCATCCATGAAGAACGGCACCCCCCCGACCCGCACCAACCCGCGCGTCCCACGCAAAAGGCTTTGCACCACCTCGGTCGCGCGGCGGCTTTCGGCAAGGATGCGGCGACCATGCGCGGCCAACTGGATGCCCAAGGGGGTTGCTTGCAAGGGCCTGCGGTTATGGATGAACAAGGGCTTGCCCACCCGGGCCTCCAGCTGCGCCAACGAGCGTGAGAGGGCAGGTTGCGACAGGCCAAGCGCGGCGGCGCCTTTGCTGACGCTGCCGGTATCCACGACCGCGGAAAGCTGGATCAGATGGGTTTCGCTCAGTTTCATAACAATATGGTATACTGATCTTCCAAATTGTCATCAGCGACGACATCCCACCAGTCTAACCTTCCCGTAATTCGGGGGAGGAGTTGCGATGGACGGGCAAGATCCTGGTTCCGAAAGCCAGCGGATCGCGGCCGAGTTGCAGACGCGTCTTGATCTCGCAACACCCGGTCGGCTGCGAGATGCGGTGCGTCTGATCACCGAACATGCCTTCGAGATTGCTGCCGCGCTCCGCGCCACGCCGGCCGAGCTCGATGCCGTCGTGCAGTTCCTTACCGACGTTGGCTATGCCACCGACGCCCGTCGGCAGGAATGGGTGCTGCTGGCCGATGTCTTCGGGCTGTCGGATGGGGTGCTGAACCGCGACACGGCAGAACACTCGGGGCTGACCCCCTCCACCTTGCCCGGTCCCTTCTACCGCTCCGACGCACCGAACTTGCCGCTCGGTGCCGATCTTTGCCGCAATGGCGCAGGGCCGCCCGTCATCGTTCTCGGCCAGGTCAGCGATGTGACTGGCACTGGCCTTGCGGGTGCCGAGGTCGAGGTCTGGCACGCCGATGCCGAGGGGCGTTACGAGAACCAGGACCCCGACAGCCAGCCCGAACACAACCTGCGCGGGCGCTTCCTCGCCGATGCCGAGGGGCGCTTTCAGTTCCGCACCATCCGGCCCGGCGGCTATACCCTGCCTGATGACGGCCCCGTGGGCCAGCTCGCCCGCCGTCTTGGCCTGTCGCTGGATCGACCTGCGCATATCCATTTCGCGGTCACAGCCAAGGGCTGTCGGCGGCTGGTGACGGCGATCTTCGACGGCAGCGACCCGGCCATCGACCGCGATGCGCTCTTTGCTGTCAAACCCGGCCTTATTGGTCAGTTCCGCCCCAAGGACGGTCGGACAGTTCTTGAGGTCGCTCTGATCCTTGACCGGGACGACCCCACGCGATCCAACTCAGACCAGAAGGGATGACACCATGGCCCTCGTCTCCGGCTATCACCACCTGACGATGAGCACGCATGGCGTGCAGGAAGACTATGACTTCTACACCAAGGCGCTCGGCCTCTACTCGGTCAAGCGCACCGTCCTCTTCGACGGCGTCCTGCCGGTCTATCACCTGTACTACGGGTCAAGGCACGGCGACGCCTCGACGATCATCACCACCTTCCCCTTCAAGAAGCCCGGCATCTTTGGCCGTCGCGGGACGAACCAGACCCGCACGATAATGCAGGCGATCCCGGTGGGGGCTGCGGATTACTGGGTGGACCGGCTGAACAAGCATGGGATCCCTGCGACCAAAGGCAGCCGCTTTGGCCTGACCCGCGTGATCTTCGCGCACCCCTGCGGCATCCCGCATGAGCTGGTGGAAAACCCCGACGATCCCCGCACGCCCATCGTGAACGAAGCCCAGGGCACGACCGCTCAGGTCGCGATCAAGGGCATTTACGGCGGTGCGGTCGCGGTGATGGATGCATCTGCGATGGAGGAATTCCTCGACATCGGCATGCAATTCCGGCGTGAGGGGACGGACCCGAACGGCAGCATGTGGATCGTGCCGCAGAACGACGGGTTGCGGTCAGTCATCGAGCTGATCACCGACCGCGACAGCGCGCAGGGCACCTGGACGCTGGCAGGGGGCACGGTGCATCACCTCGCCTTCAACACCGGGAACGAAGACAATCAGATCGCCCTTAAGGCCAGGCTTGAGGGGATGGGCTACACCGACGTCTCGGAACAAAAGGACCGGATGTACTTCAAATCGATGTACATGCGCACCCCGGGCGGGGCGATGTTCGAACTCGCCTGGACCGTCCCGGAGGGCTGGGCCAAGGACGAGCCCGCCGAAGCGATCGGCAAGTCGCTGGTCTTCCCGCCGTGGTTCGCCGACCGGCAGGCAGAGATGGAAGCGGGTCTGGAAGCGGCCGACTTCTGATGCCGGGGATTGTGGACACCAGCTTTCTGGGCGTGGCGCCGGAGCGGGCAAAGGTGCTGTGCATCTTCGTCCATGGCCGGAACCAAAGCCCCGAGGAAATGGAGGCGGCAGTGATCCGTCGCCTGTCCACGCCTGACGTCGCCTTTGCGCTGCCCCGCGCAGCGGGAAAGACCTGGTACAATGCCCGCGCCATCGACCCGTTGACCGATGCGACCCGGGCCGAACTTGCCGCCTCGCTTGGTGGGCTTGCCGCGGTGGTCACGGGCTTGCGGGCTAGGGCGCACAGCCTGCCACTGGTGCTTGCGGGCTTCAGCCAAGGCGCCTGCCTGTCGCTGGAGCATGCCTTCACCGGGACGACTGCACCCGATGCCGTGGTCGCCTTCACCGGGTGCCGGGTTGGGTTGCCAGACGATGCGCGCCCCGCCGCCTTGGCCCCCGGTCTTCCGGTCTACCTGAGCGCCGGAAGCGCCGATCCCTGGATTCCAGTCTCCGCCTTCGCCGAGACGGCGGCAGAGCTTGGGCGGGCCGAGGCGCGCTTGCGCTGCGATGTCTTCCCTGGCCGCCCGCACGAAGTCTCGGACCCAGAAATCGCCATGTTGGAGACTGTGTTGAGCAACCTCGCTGCTGGCCGCCCTCCCGCAATGGGGGCCGCGCGATGACTCGGCCCTTCGTCTTTCCCGGCCTGACCACCCGCGTCGTCTTCGGCCACGGCACGCTTGCGCAGGTCCCCGATGAGGTCGCCCGCCTTGGCCGCACCCGTGCGCTGGTTCTGTCTACCCCGCACCAGAAGGCAGAGGCCGAGGCCCTTGCGGCCAACCTTGGCGCGCGCGCCGCCGGGGTCTTTACGGGGGCCGCGATGCACACGCCTACCGACGTGACCGACCAGGCTATCGCTGCCTTCGACGCCGCGAATGCCGATTGCGTGGTCAGCCTCGGCGGCGGCTCCACCACCGGGCTTGGCAAAGCCATTGCCGTCCGGACGGGGGCCGATCAAGTCGTGGTTCCGACGACCTACGCCGGGTCCGAGATGACCGACATCCTGGGAGAAACAGCAGATGGTGCAAAAACCACCCGCCGCGACCCCGCGATCCGGCCCGAGGTTGTCGTCTATGACGTCGACCTGACGCTGACCCTACCGGTCGCCCTGACCGTCACCTCGGCGCTGAACGCCATTGCCCATGCGATGGAGGGATTCTACGCCCCCGACCGCAACCCCGTGACCGAGGCGCTGAGCCGTGAGGCGATGGTGGCGTTCCACGATGCCCTGCCAGTTTTGGCCCGCCACCCCACGGACAGCGAAGCCCGCGCCAAGGCGCTTTACGCCGCCTGGGGCTGCTCGTTGACCCTCGGCCACGTCACCATGGCGCTCCACCACAAGCTTGCCCATGTCCTTGGCGGCACCTTCGGCTTGCCGCATGCCGAAACGCATGCCGTGCTTCTGCCCCACACCACCGCCTATAACGAGCCCGCAGTGGGTGACCTGCTGCAACCAATCGCCGACACGTTCGGCCATGGCTCTGCTGCCAAGGGCCTTTGGCACTTTGCCAAGGCCGTCAAGGCACCTTCAAAGCTGGCCGAACTTGGACTGACCGAAGCTGACCTCGACCGCGCGACCGAGATCGCGGTGCAAAACCCATACTCCAACCCAAGACCGATCAGCCGGGACGGGATCCGGCAACTGCTGCAACAGGCCTTCGACGGGGATTGCCCCGCCTGAAGGACCATAAAAAAGGGAGGAACGACCATGATCACCAGACGCAAACTTCTAAAATCCGGTGCCGCCACTAGCCTAGCCCTTGCGACCCCCGGCCTTTTCGCTCCCGCTATCGCGCAAGGAGCCAAGATCCGCATCGGTTATGTCAGCCCGCAGTCGGGCCCGCTGGCCGGGTTCGCCGAAAGCGATGCTTACAACATCGAAGCCTTCCTTGCGACCGATGTCGGCAAGAACTTCGAGATCATCGTCAAGGACAGCCAGTCCGACCCGAACCGGGCAGCCTCGGTGGCCAAGGAACTCATCGTCGATGACAAAGTGAACCTGATGGTCGTCGCCTCGACGCCGGAAACCACGAACCCCGTCGCCACCACCTGCGAGGCAGAAGGGATGCCCGTCATCTCCACCAAAGCGCCATGGCAGCCCTGGTTCATCGGCCAGCAAGGCAACCCTGGCGATCCGCCCAGCTGGAAGCCTTTCGACTTCGCCTTCCACTACTTCTGGGGGCTCGAAGATGTCATCGCGGTCTTCCTGAACATGTGGAACCAGCTTGAGACCAACAAGCTGGTCGGCGGTCTCTTCCCCAACGATGGCGACGGCAATGCGTGGGGAGACCCGAATGTGGGCGTCGGCCCGGGCTTCGCGGCACAGGGCTACACCTTGAACGATCCTGGCCGCTACCAGAACCTGACTGACGATTTCTCGGCCCAGATCAATGCCTTCAAAGCCGCGAACTGCGAGATCGTGACCGGCGTCGTCATCCCGCCCGACTTTACCACCTTCCGCAACCAGTCGATCCAGCAGGGCTTCAACCCCAAGATCATCACGGTGGCCAAGGCGATCCTCTTCCCGCAATCCGTCGAAGCATTGGGCGAGGTCGGGCATAACCTGTCGTCCGAGGTCTGGTGGTCGAACACGCATCCGTTCAAGTCGTCCCTGACCGGACAATCAGCCGCGGATCTTGCGGCGGACTTCACCGCCAAGACCTCGCGACCATGGACACAGCCGATCGGCTTCATCCATTCGCTCTTCGAAGTGGCGTCGAATGTGATGGGCCGGGTCAGCGACGTGACCGACGCCGAGGGTGTTGCGGCCGCGATTGCCGCCACCGACATGGACACGATGGTCGGCAAGATCGCCTGGAACGGTGCGGGATTGCCGCCTTTCGCGGCGACCAACGTCTGCAAGACCCAACTGGTCGGCGGGCAATGGCGCCGGAATGCGGATGGCACCTTCGGGCTGGTCATCGTGGACAACAAGACCGCGCCGAACATCCCTGCCGCGGGGACGCTTGAGGCGCTGGCCTAACGGATATGCCCCCTGTAGCGGCGCTCCGGGGGGCAGATCCGACGCCCGACATACCATGACTGAAGTCCTTGAACTGAACGATGTGTCCAAAAGCTTCGGTGCCTTGAAGGTGGCCGACAACGTGACCTTTTCCGTCCCGCGCGGGCAGGCGCTGGGCATCATCGGTCCGAACGGTGCCGGGAAATCCACGCTTTTCAACCTGATTACCGGCAATATCCTCCCCGACCACGGGCGCATCCGGCTGCTGGGCCAGGACGTGACCCGCTCCCCGGCCATGACACGGGTGCGCATGGGAGTTGGCCGGAGCTTCCAGATTCCGCAACCTTTTGACGGGCTGACGGTCTTCGAAAACCTTCTGACCGCCGCCGCCTTCGGCCAGGGCAAGCGTGAAACCGAGGTTCACGAGGATTGCGCCGAAATCTTGCGCGACACCGACCTTCTGCACCGGTCGAACGAGCTTGCGGGGGCGTTGTCGCTTCTCGACCGCAAGCGGCTTGAACTTGCCCGGGCGATGGCGACTGGGCCGGAGATCCTTCTTCTGGACGAAATCGCGGGCGGGCTGACCGAAGGCGAATGCCAGGCTCTGGTGGCCACGATCCGCGCGCTCCATGCCAAGGGCATTACAATCATCTGGATCGAACATGTGCTTCATGCGTTGACCTCGGTTGTCGAACGACTTCTGGTCCTAAACTTCGGCAAGGTCATCGGCATTGGAGCTTCGGCCGAGATTATGGCATCGAAGGAAGTGCGAGAGATTTATCTTGGGCTGGAGGTTTAGGGATGCTGGAAACTCTTGGCCTCACGGCGCAGTACGGCCAGTTCAAGGCGCTTTTCGGGGTAGACATCCGCGTTGATCCCGGTGAGTGCGTGGCGATCATCGGCGCGAACGGGGCGGGCAAGACGACGCTTCTTCGCTCGATCAGTGGGGTTCTGCGCAATGCGCCGGAGATGGTGATGCACAAAGGTGCCCCCATTGGGGCGCTGCCGGCCGATGCGGTTCTGCCGCGCGGCATCGCGATGGTGCCCGAGGGGCGCAAGCTTTTCCCGTCGCTCAGCGTCGAAGAGAACCTCTTGATCGGCGGACAGGTGCGGCGTGGCGACGGGCGCTGGACGCTGGAGGCGGTCTACGGGCTGTTCCCGATCCTGAAGGAACGCCGCCTCTCGGCTGGGACAGCGCTGTCCGGCGGGCAACAGCAGATGGTGGCCATCGGTCGGGCGCTGATGTCGAACCCGGAACTCCTCCTGTGCGACGAGATCAGCCTTGGCCTTGCCCCTGTCGTGATCCGCGACATCTATGCCGCCCTGCCGCGCATCCGCAAGACGGGGGCGGCGGTCGTTATCGTCGAGCAGGACATCACCCGCGCCCTTGCTGTGGCCGACCGGGTCTACTGCATGATGGAGGGGCGCGTGACCCTGACCGGCGCACCCGCAGGAATCACGCGCGAGGCCGTCCACGCTGCCTATTTCGGAGAGGCGGCATGATCTGGCTGGATACCATCGTCCAAGGTCTGCTACTGGGGGGCCTTTATGCGCTCTTCGCAGCGGGGCTTAGCCTTGTCTTCGGGATCATGCGACTGGTGAATCTTGCGCATGGCGACCTGATCGTCCTTGCGGCCTTTGTCATTCTGGTCGTGGTCGAGGCGACGGGCCTCAACCCCTTCCTCTGCGCGCTGATCGCTGCCCCGGCGATGTTTGCCTTTGGCTGGGCCCTGCAGCGCTTCGTGCTGAACCGGGTGCTAGGCAAGGATATCCTGCCGCCGCTCCTGGTGACCTTCGGCCTGTCGATCGCACTGCAGAACGGCATGCTTGAGGTCTTTTCGGCCGACAGCCAGCGCATCCGGGCCGGAGCGCTGGAAAGCGCATCGATCGACCTTGGCCCCGTGACAGTCGGGATCATGCCGCTGCTGACCTTCGGCTCGGCGGTTCTGGTGATCTTTGCGCTGAACCAGATCTTCTACCGCACGGCTTTAGGGCTCGCGTTTCGCGCGACCTCGGACGACCCGGTCACGGCAAGCCTGATGGGGATCAACCCGCGCTCGGTCTTTGCCATCGCAACGGGGTTGGCCATGGTCATCGTGACCATTGCGGCGCTTTATCTGGGGATGCGGTCGAACTTCGATCCCTCCATCGGCCCGGCCCGCCTGATCTTTGCCTTCGAGGCGGTGATCATCGGTGGCCTCGGATCGCTTTGGGGCACGCTCGTTGGGGGCGCGATCATCGGGGTCGCGCAGACCGTGGGGGCGCAGATCAACCCGGAATGGCAGATATTGGCGGGGCATCTGGCGTTTCTTGTGGTGCTCTTGCTGCGGCCGCGCGGCCTTTTCCCGCGTTCGGTGGACTGAGGGGCATGATGCAGATTTCCGTCACCACCCGCACCCGCGCCAGCTCCTTTGCCAGCTATGCAGCCATTGTCCTGATCCTTCTGGCGCTGGTTCTGCCTGCTTTTGCCTCACGCAGCCTGATCCAGGATCTGTTCTTCATCCTGACGATGCTCACCCTGGCCCAGCTTTGGAACCTGATCGCGGGCTATGGCGGCATGGTCTCGGTCGGCCAGCAGGCTTTTGTCGGGACCGGAGCCTATGCGATGTTTGCGGGCGTCATCCTTTGGGGCTGGGACCCGGTGCCTGCGATCCTTCTGGGCGGGGTGGCGGCCCTGATCCTTGCCGTGCCGATGGCCTTCTTTGCCTTCCGCCTGCAGGGCGCTTATTTCGCCATCGGAACCTGGGTCATTGCCGAGGTCACACGCCTGCTTGTCGCCCAGTGGAAGACGCTGGGCGGTGGCACCGGCACAAGCCTCCCGCGCGAGGCGACAGCGGATATCATGGGGGTCGAGGCGATTGCCGGGCTTTTCGGCCTGCGCGATGCAGCGGCACGGGATGTGCTGGCCTACTGGCTTGCGCTTGGTCTGGCGGTCGGCACGATGGCAATGATCTATGCACTTCTGCGCTCGCGTAGCGGGCTGGCCCTTGCCGCCGTGCGCGACAACGACAATGCGGCGCGGTCGGTCGGGGTTGATGCCGCCCGGCTGAAGTGGTTCGTCTTTCTCTCTGCGGCGGCCATGACCGGCATCGTCGGCGCGCTGATCTATGTGCAGACCGCCCGGATCAGCCCCGACGCTGCCTTCTCGGTAACCAACTGGACGGCCTACGTGATTTTCATCGTCGTGATCGGCGGCATAGGCCGCCTGGAAGGCCCGATCCTTGGCATCCTTGTGTTCTGGGGCCTGCAAACCGCCTTCGCCGATTACGGGAGCTGGTATCTTCTTGCCCTTGGCCTGCTGGCCATCGCGACCATGCTTTTTGCCCCTCGTGGGCTTTGGGGCCTGATTTCCGACCGAACCGGCGTCGCCTTGTTCCCGGTGCAGCGACGTCTCCTTGCAACCGAAATCAAGCAACCCCAAGGGAGGATACCATGACCGACACGAAATCTGATATTACCCGCCGCGACGCGTTTGTTGCCGCCGCTGTCGTGGCAACTGGGGTCGTTGGCAGCGCTGCCAGCGCGCAAGGCATGACGGATGACGACCGCAAGGCTGTGGCGGAAAGCTACCTCAAGTCGCTGGATGCGGGCGGGGTGTCGCCCACCACCGGCCTTGGCCTCTTCGACCACTTCTCCGACGATGCGGAAGTGTTCTTTCCGAAATGGGGCGTCGCCAAGGGCAAGGATCAGGTGATCCAGATGTTCACCGACGTCGGCGGCACGCTGAAGGGCATCAAGCACCATTACGAGGGCTTCACCTGGTACATGAGCGGCACCGAGAGTTTTGCCGTCGAAGGGACCAGCGAGGGCGAGCACCGCGATGGCCCCTGGATGGCCGACAGCCCGAAATGGGGCGCGGGGCGCTGGTGCGACTGCTTTACTGTGAAGGACGGCAAGATCACCCGGCTCTTTATCTATCTCGACCCCGACTATGCCGGGAAAGACACTGCCCGCTACGGCTGGATTCCGGCCTGACAACTGACCAAGGAGGAGGACCCAAATGACCGCCGATATCACCACTAACGTCCTAGTCATCGGCACCGGACCAGCCGGATCGGCCACGGCGGCCCTCCTTGCATCATACGGGGTCGAGGTCTTGGTCGTGAACCGCTACCGCTGGCTGGCCAACACCCCCCGCGCGCACATCACCAACCAGCGCACGATGGAGGTGCTGCGTGATCTTGGCCCCACGGTCGAGGCCGAGGCGATGATGCATGCTGCCCACCAGGAACTGATGGGCAACAACGTCTTCTGCGTGTCGCTGGCCGGTGAGGAGTTGGGCCGGATGCAGTCCTGGGGCACCAGCCCCGAGTCCAAAGCCCGCCACCTCCGCGCTTCCCCCTGCGAGATGAACGACCTGCCCCAGACCTTCATGGAGCCGATCCTCTTCAAGACCGCCTGCTCGCGCGGCGCGCAGCCCCGGATGAGCACGGAATACCTCTCCCACGTCCAGGATGCAGACGGCGTCACCACCACCTGCCGCGACAGGCTGACCGGCCGCGACCTGACGATCCGGTCGAAATACCTCGTCGGTGCCGATGGCGGGAACTCCCTTGTCGCTGAACACGCAGGCCTGCCGTTCGAAGGCAAGATGGGCGTCGGCGGCTCGATGAACATCCTCTTCCGCGCTGACCTCTCCCGTTACGTCGCCCACCGCCCATCCGTCCTTTACTGGGTCATGCAGCCCGGCGCCGACGTCGGCGGCATCGGCATGGGCCTTGTCCGCATGGTCCGCCCCTGGAACGAATGGCTGATCGTCTGGGGCTACGACATCAACCAGCCCGCCCCCGTGGTCGACGAAGCCATGGCAACGCAAGCCGCCCGCCAACTTGTCGGTGTCCCGGACCTTGAGATCGACCTGATCTCGGCCAACACCTGGACAGTGAACAACTGCTACGCCACCCACATGCAGAAGGACCGCGTCTTCATCATGGGCGACGCGGCGCACCGGCACCCGCCCTCGAACGGGCTTGGCTCCAACACCTCCATCCAGGACGCCTTCAACCTCGCCTGGAAACTCGCCGCCGTGGTCAAGGGCCAGGCCACGCCCAAGCTTCTCGACAGCTACTCCACCGAACGCGCGCCCATCGCGCGCCAGATTGTCACCCGCGCCAACCAGTCGATCGCCGAATTCGGCCCGATCTTCGAAGCCCTCGGTATGGACGGCGGCGTCGATCACTATCGGATCGAGGCGAGCATGGCCGCCCGCTGCGACGCCACCCCCGCAGGCGAAGCCCAGCGCGAAGCTCTGCGAAAAGCCATCGACTTCAAGTGCTACGAATTCGATTGCCACGGGGTCGAGATGAACCAGCGCTACGCCTCCGGCGCCGTGGTCAGCGACGGCACGACCGCGCCGGTGGGCGAAAACATGGAGCTTTTCTACCATCCCACCACCACCCCCGGCGCGCGCCTGCCGCATGCCTGGGTCTATGACCGCCAGGGGGGCAAGCACTCTACTCTCGACCTCTGCGGCAAAGGCAAGTTCACCCTGATCACCGGGATCGGCGGCGAGGCTTGGGTCAAGGCCGCCGAAGCCGCCGCCAAGTCCCTGGGCCTCCCGATCCGCGCCATCACCATCGGCCCCCGTGCCGACTATGAAGACCACGTCGGCGACTGGCACAAGGTCCGCGACATCAGGGACGGCGGCTGCCTCCTCGTCCGCCCCGACCAGCACGTCGCCTGGCGCAGCCAGACCGCCTCCGCCAATGCCGAGGCCGACCTCACCCGCACCCTCCGCGCAATCCTGGGGCACTGACATGACCGAACAAGGGTTCTTCACCGAAGCCACCTCCGCCGACGTCGTCATTTCTCGCAACGCCAAGGCGTCGAACGCGCGCTTGGCCGAAGTCATGGCGATCCTCACCCGCCACCTCCACGCCGCCGTGAAGGAAATCGAGCCGACCGAGGCCGAATGGTTCGAGGCGATCAAGTTCCTCACCGCCACCGGCCACATGTGCACCGACTGGCGGCAGGAATTCATCCTTCTCTCCGACGTCACCGGCGTCTCGATGCTGGTGGACGCAATCAACAACCGCAAACCCTCAGGTGCCTCGGAATCCACCGTCCTCGGCCCCTTCCACGTCGCGGACGCGCCGGAATTGCCGATGGGATCGGACATCTGCCTCGACCAGAAGGGCGACCCGATGCTGGTCCGCGGCACGATCCGCTCGACCGATGGCACGCCCCTGGCCAACGCCAAGATCGACGTCTGGCAGGCCAATGACGAAGGCTTCTACGACGTCCAGCAAAAAGGCATCCAGCCCGACTTCAACCTGCGCGGCGTGTTCCGCACCGGGCCGGACGGCAGTTACTGGTTCAAGGGCGTGAAGCCCAAATTCTACCCGATCCCCGACGACGGCCCCGTGGGCCAGCTCTTGAAAGCCCTCGGCCGCCACCCCTTCCGCCCCGCGCATCTCCACTACATCATCGAGGCCCACGCCCATGCCCGCCTGGTGACCCACATCTTCGACCCCGACGATCCTTACATTTCCTCCGATGCGGTCTTCGGCGTGAAGGAAAGCCTGCTGGCCACCTTCCAGAAGATCACCGACCCGGCTCAGATCGCCAAGGCAGGCTTCGACAAGCCATTTTTCCTCGTGGAACACGACTTCATCCTGGCCCCTGCATGACCAAGCCCTGCATCATCTGCGTCGCCATCACCGGATCGCTGCCGAAAAAGGCTGACAACCCCGCCGTCCCGATCACTGTGACGGAACAGGTGGAGTCGACGCATGAGGCCTTCGAAGCGGGTGCCACCATCGTCCACGCCCATGTCAGGAACGACGACGAAACGCCCTCCGCCGACCCCGAGAACTTCGCGCGCCTGAAGGAGGGAGTCGAAAAGCACTGCCCCGGCATGATCATCCAGTTCTCGACCGGAGGCCGCTCCGGGGCCGGAAAGGCGCGCGGGGGGATGCTGCCCCTCAAACCCGACATGGCCTCGCTCTCGGTGGGTTCAAACAACTTCCCGACCCGCGTCTACGAAAACCCGCCCGACCTTGTGGACTGGCTGGCCTCCGAAATGCTGACCTACGGCATCAAGCCCGAGATCGAGTGTTTCGACCTGTCCCACATCCACCAGGCCGCAGCGATGCAGGCCGACGGGCGGCTGAAAGCCCCGGCCTATGTGCAGTTCGTGATGGGCGTGAAGAACGCGATGCCCGCCGATCGGGACGTCTTTGACTACTACATCCGCACGGTCGAACGGCTGCTTCCAGGCTCGGAATGGTGCGCCGCTGGGATCGGCCCGCACCAGATCACCCTGAACGAATGGTGCGTCGCGGCGGGCGGCCATGCTCGTACAGGGCTTGAAGACAACGTCCGGCTGGACAAAACGACGCTCGCCCCATCGAACGCCGCCCTTGTGCGGCGTGTGGTCGAAATCTGCAAGCGTCACCAGCGCCCTGTCGCTACGTCTTCCGAGGTGCGGTCGATCTTGGGTCTGTGACCTTTGACGAAAGCTGTGCCTTTTTCTTCGCGGTTGCGTTGCAGTCTAAGCGGCGCGCTGACCCCTTAAGTCGGTTCTGCCCCGATTCCAGATGCGGTGTTACAGCGATCAATATCTGAACAACCAGATGCCCAATTGTCCACACATCCTTTGGTTGGGCCTTTGGGATAGGGGTGTATCCTATAGATGATCCCGCTAGAAGAAAACAACCCTAAGCTGTATCTCGGCCGTGAACAATCCTAGTGTTATGCAGCAAGTGTCTTACATAATTCATGGAATGCCCAAGACCTCGCCGCAATTGGCAATTATCAGAGCAAAATTAATGACCGTGCTTCTTCTACCTTCAACGGTGGTACCGGCTATGGTCGCTTCGTACACTCTGGACACGTCGAACCTGCTTCGAGTGCGAGAGGAGGGTGGCCCGGCCGCTGACACCTTTGTAAAAGGCGTCGCAAGTGTCTGGGCCGCCGCGCGGATGTTGCGCGGAGCTGCGGCGCTGATCCTGCAAGGCGCCGATCGGACCGTTGTTGCCGCTCGGTCGATGATCATCGACGGCAAGGCAAATCTCAACGTTGGCCTATTGATGCCAAGCCTGCGCCAGATGCCGAAGACCATCAAGACTGACCTGCCGCAGCTTCAACGCTTTGCCGGTCGGTATCATCGGATCGTCTGGGACATTCTGGAAAGGATGAACCGCGTCGAAGCCGACCGCGTCATGGCCCTCAAGTTCGATGACCATTTGGTGCAGGTGCATGTTGGCCGGGACGGGCTGTCCTTCCTTTCGGGTTGCGCGACCGTCGAGGCCCTTCTTCAGCACATCCGGCATGCGGTCGAGCATGCTTCACCGGTTCACTACTCGCTGGCCGATCATCCGGGCGGGAAGGTTGGGCAGACCTATCCGCTCGTCTCATTGCTTAAGCACACGGAGCCGGACGACAGGTCCTTAGACCTCGGGCTCGACGGCTGGCCCGAAAAGATTCCACAGCAGTCCAGCTTTACCGAAACTGCCGCGCTGGTCGGCTTCGCTCAGCGGCTTCGGGCTATGCCGACGCTCAATGAGCTGCGCGCCACGGTTCTTGACGAAAAATCAAGGGTAATGCTTTCGGGAATTCCAGTGACAACGGGTGTCCGGATCACCCTATCGGCGGTCTACCATGCAAATGACTAACACAGCCAAGAAAACGTCGGGCAAAAAGGGCGCTGCGCCAAACCTGTCACCAGCTCAACTAGGCCCTTACCTTTCGGGACCGGCGAGCCCGACGGTTGGACCAGCGGACCGCATGTCCGCGCATATGGCGGCGATCAGGACTCTCCTGGGTCGGTTGGAAAGACTGACCGTGCCCGAGCATCTGGCCGGGGTCGCGGCCCTGATCTCTGAAATTGACCAGTTTGAAGTGCAGATTTCCCTGGTTGGTCAAGTAAAGGCCGGCAAGACCATGCTGACAAGCTCTCTTATCGGCTTGCCGGGCATGCTGCCCTCCGATGTCAACCCCTGGACTTCGGTTGTCACGTCGATCCACATCAACACCCAGAAACCGCGCAACAAGAACGCCGTCTTCACCTTCTACACCGAGGACGAATGGGCCAACCTGACCGAGAACGGCGGCCATCTCGGCGAACTTGCACAACGAGCAAATTTCGAAACTGAACTGGTCGACATGCGTGCGCAGATTGCCGAAATGCAGCGTCGCACCGAAGACCGGCTTGGCGCGAACTTCAGCTTGCTGTTGGGCGGGCAGCACAGCTTTCTTGGGTTTAACCCCTCGATCATCGAACGCTACGTCTGCCTCGGCGAGAAAGATGCCCCGCAGCTTGGCACCGGACGCTATGCCGATGTCACCAAGGCGGCCGACTTTTACCTGGATGATTCGAGTTTCGGATTTCCGGTGACGATCAGCGATACGCCGGGTGTGAACGACCCTTTCCTTGCGCGTGAGCGTGCCACCCTTGACATTCTGTCTTACTCCGACATCTGCGTTGTCGTGCTGACCGCGCATCAGTCCTTCAGCACGGTGGACCTAGCGCTCTTGCGGATCCTGCTGGCGATGCGTTCGGATCAGATAATCCTTTTCGTCAACCGAATTGATGAACTGGAAGACCCCGATCGCCAGATCATTGAGATTGACAGCTTCATCCGCGGCATCCTCAAGGACAAGGGGATCAGTCCTACTGTTCCGATTGTCTTTGGCAGCGCTGCGTGGGCCGAACACATGCAACTTGGGCTCGCAAGCACACCCGCTGCCTCGACCCTGGCATCTTTGGCGTCGCTCGCCGCCGACCGGACTGAACGATCTTCTGCACTTCTCTCGACCGGGACATTGGTGCTGGGCCGCTCGCCCTATAACATAAGCAAGGCGGCAGATCTCTCTGGCCTCCATGAACTGAAGTCGCTGATCGCCCACAAGTCGATCCGCAACGTCGCGGCGCCGTTCGCGGCTGAAATTCTGCTACGCGCGAATGATCTGGCGCAGCAGTCATCACTTTTGATGGAGAAGGTACTCGTCGGCAAACTGCCCCTACGTGCGGACCTTAGCATCGAAACTGTCGTCGATCATCTTGACTCGCTACTGCACGATCTCGATGAGGATTTCTATGCGGCCGCAGAGGTCATTTCTGACCGGATGCTGCTGACGATGTCCAACGCGTTTCGTGAATTTATCGACAGCGAATGCGACAAGATTCGTACGATCATTAAGTCAGGTCGGCGGATAGGGGACTGGGCGCCCGAGAGTGAAAATCTTCGACGAGCGCTCAACGCCGCCTACCATGTCTTCATCTCCGATGGCAGCGAGTGTGTCGCCGCAATCTATGATCACGCGGCGCGCCAGATCACCAAGATCTACGGTGAAGTGCTTGACAGCAGCGCGCAGCTGTTCTCCGTTCGCGCGCCTCGTGTTTTCGAACCGAAGACGCCCGCGTCTTTGATGAGAAGCATGACGATCGACCTCAAGACCACCTGGATCAACAGCTGGCTCGCGCGGGCAATCGGTCCCTCGACGTACGTGAAACAGTTCCAGGACGCCGTCACGGCCGAGATGCGTGACTTTCTCGCCGAGATGCGCAAGGTCACCGTTCACGAATTTGTCGATCTGTCGCGTCGCATCCTACACGACTTTCTGTCCGAACATATGCAGACCATGCAAAGTCTGGCTGTCATTGATGGCAACACGCGCGACAGCCTGGCGCGCCAGAAACTTGGAGTGGAAGTCGAAGTCACGCAGCGCATGGTCGCGTTGAAGGGCCTGAGTTCCGAACTGCAAGCGCTGGCCGACGCCATCTGCGCTGACTTTGATCTGGTTGTGACATGAGCGCCACAATTTCCCCGACTGCGTCGGCGCAACTTGCCGCTTGGTATTCGCGACGTCCCAGCTTTTCGCTCATGGGGGAATACAGTTCCGGCAAGTCCGAATTGCTCAACCTTCTGCTCCGCCGCAGAATGCTGCCGACAAAGGTAACGGCCACCGATTTGCCCGCCGTCTGGCTGTCAATGGGCAAGACCGAAAAGGTCAAGGGGCTGTCCTACGATGGAACGTTACATGACTTGGCGCTGTCCGATCTGACCTCAAGCCGCGCCGCGGGCTATCTCGCGATCCGGATCGAAACGGATGCCGAAGTGTTGGCCCAAACGGACATCATCGACACGCCCGGCATATCGGACCCGCGGATGTCAACGCAGATCGTCGAGGAAATCGCCCGGTATTCTGATTTCGTGGTTTGGTGCTCGCCGGCCAACCAGGCTTGGCGCCAGACCGAGAAAGCGTTCTGGAAATCCATGCCCGCCGCCGTGAAGCGACACAGCATTCTCATGCTGACCAGGGCAGATAAAATCCGCAGCCCCAGCGATCTTCGCAAAGTGGTCGGGCGTTGCGGGGACGAGACTGCCGGTCAGTTTTCGGCGGTCCTTTCGATTTCGACCTTGGCCGCAATGGCCGCTGACCGAGATGCTTCTTCATCCGGCCTTCGCGAAGCTTGGACCCAAAGCGGTGCCGAAGGGCTGTTGCGACAAATCAATAACTCGATTGCGGCAGCGGCCAAGTCCTGCGCACAGCGTGAAAAGCTTCCCGATCCCATTGTTCAAACAAAGTCGCAACCTCGAAAGGCCAAGGCACCGGACCTATTGGTGCTGGTTCAGAAGGCTACCTCCGCGCCCGATGAGATTTCCAACGTCCTTTCTGGCTTGAAGGACAGTGCCTTGGATTTCTCAAGCAATGAGCGAACATTGGCCACAATCGGCCATCTTTTTATCCAATTGGAGCGGGATAACGGGTTGACCGAGGAGCACCGGAGCGTCCTGTCCCGATCCCTGAGTGTCAAAGCTGCGTTCCCGGTGAACGTACCAAAGTTGTTGGTTCAGATCGAGCATGAAATTGCGGACTTCTCCAACGGACCCTGGTATGAACTCGGCCGCTAGACGCAAAAAAGCAAGATCGGCCAGACTGGCCAAAACGGAAACAATACTGTTGGGCGCTGCCCAGAAAAAGGAGAGCAAAGTGGCGGTAAATATCAAAGGACTGACCGAGATTGGCGGCTTCATCGGCGCCTGCCTTGTCGATAGCGAAACCGGCCTGATGATGGCGTCGGAAGGTGGCGGGTCGCTTGACCTTGACGCTGCAGGCGCTGCGAATGCCGAAGTGGTGAAGGCCAAGCTGAACGCGATCAAGTTGCTGAATCTTAAGGATCACATTGACGACATCCTGATCACGCTGGGCAAGCAGTTTCACCTGATCCGCCCGCTGGAAAAGACGCCGTCGATCTTCATCTATGTCGCGCTGGACCGCAAGGCCGCGAACCTTGGCATGGCACGGGTTCAGGTCAAGAACGTTGAGCAGACTCTTTCGATCTGACACTTCCAACAGAATTCTGGTGCACGGATAGTTTTCCGTGCACCGAATGCATCGTGGACCAACAATGCCAACCGTCATCCCCAATGCAATTTTTGAGTTCTTTCAGGGCTCTCAAATACCATTGACGTTGAGTGATCCTAATCTTCCAGAAGATCCTCTTATCTTGGCAAACAAAGCGTTTTACAGCCTTACCGGATACGGTCCTGCCGAAGTGATGGGCAAGAATTGCCGCTTTATGCAGGGCCCAAAGACCCGGAGGTCCTCCACAAAAAAAATCAAGGACGACTTCATCGCCAGACGCGACTCGCGCATCCTGATCCGAAACTACAAGAAGGACGGTCAGGAGTTCGACAATTACCTTTACATCTTCACGGTTCTTGATTTCTATGGCGACCCGATCTATCGCATCGGTTCTCAACTCGAAATTCCGATTGCGGGCAAGAAATCGGCCTTCGATCGGCATTCAGCGGAACTTGTATCCGGCCTCCAGAAACTCAACGCCTATGCCGAAGCTTCCCGGCAGCAGGCGATCTTTATGTCAGATCTCATTGGCCTTTCCGTCAAGGATCTTCTGCTGGCGCGCCTTCAATCGCTCAAGACTGAGAGTTGAGAGCCCCTCGTCCGGCGTTGGTAGGTTTGCCGGGCTTTGATGATGGGTTGGGTAACCTCTCCTGACGTAGCTTGTGCCACTGTGATCCAGGGTTCTGATGCCGGAGAGTGCAGAATCCATCCGACGCTAAGTTGAGAGCGCAGCATGTGTCGAACGTGCAGACCACTGTCATCGGTGAGACCGCGACCGCCGGCACCTGTGCTAATGGCTGTCACTCAATCGGCTCCACGCACCACGACGCCAATGTCGATCGGGCAGATTGGATCGCCTACCGTCGCGAAATAGGCGATCACGCCTTGGACATGTGGCGCATCGAGTGGTGCCTTCCCCCGGAAAGCAGGCCGATCAGACCCCGGCATCGCTGGTGCGGCAAGAAAGGAGTACGACCATTCGATGGCCTCGATACGGTTTCGGAAGTGATGCCCGGTCCATGGTTTCCAGATCCCCGGGCATATCGCCGACTAGCTCGCGCGGTTTCACTTTTGGCCACCGCCGCCGGACGGCCCTCTTTTTGTAATGCCCGTTCTTGCAGATCGACATGATCTTGGCCGCCGGGCACTCGATGACGGCGGCAGCGGTTGGTTCCCGCTTGATCATCGCGGCGGAATCTTGAATGCCGCAGCGAAGCGGCGATCAGCCGTCCATCGGCTATTTTGCGTGTTCGGGTGCGTTGTGGCCCTTGAAATGCAAGTATTTTCTACCAAACGGCCGGAAAGGACACCCGATGCTGCAACGCTTCGCCTTCCTTGCAATATTTTGGATTTTGTCGGCGACTGCCGGGTCAGCCCAGACGCCGCCCCCGCCAGAAGTGACGGTTGCCAAGCCAATCGTGAAGGAGATTGTCGAGGACGATGAGTTCGTCGGCCGGTTCGAAGCCGCCGAAGAAGTCGACCTGCGCGCGCGCGTCTCTGGCTATCTCGAGGCATCGAATTTCCGCGACGGCGCATTGGTGGCAGCTGGCGATCTTCTGTTCACCATCGACCAGCGTCTATTCGAGGTGGCCCTGCGTCAGGCCGAGGCCGAAGTAGAGATCGCCCAGTCCAGTTATGATTTCGCCAGCGAACAACTGCAACGCGCAACGTCACTCAGCGCAACCGGCAACATTCCCCAATCCGTGGTCGATGAACGGCGGCAGGCCTTTCTTGCGGCCAGCGGCGCACTTGAACAAGCGAAGCAGGCCGTGGAAACCGCGCAGATCAATCTCGATTTTTCCGAAGTGCGGGCTCCGCTGGCGGGCCGCATCGGCCGCCGCCTGGTCACCCCCGGCAACCTTGTGCGTGCCGATGATACGGTGTTGACGACCATCGTTTCCATTGATCCGATCCATTTCTACTTCGATATCGACGAACGCTATTTTCTGGCCTACGCCAAGGACGCCCGGACCCGGGGCAGCTCGTTGCAAGAAGGTGGCGGCGGTCTAGAGGTGCGGGTCAGGCTGTCGGACGAACGGCTGGAGCCGATGACGGGACAGCTTGATTTCTCGGAAAACCGACTTGACCCCGCGACCGGGTCGATGCGCGTGCGCGCCATCGTGCCCAACCCTGATGGCGTGCTGACCCCGGGCCTTTTCGGGCGCGTCAACGTGCCCGGATCATTTCCCTACAAGGGTGTACTGATCCCCGATGCCGCCATCGTTGGCGACCAGAACCGCCAGCTGGTGATGACCGTCGATGAAGCAGGCAACGTCACCCCGGTCGTGGTGCGCCCCGGCCCCCGTATCGACGGCTATCGCGTGATCCGTGAAGGGATGGACGGCACCGAAACCATCGTCATCGAAGGACTGATCCGGGCCCGGCCCGGCGCGGTCGTGACCCCGATCATGGTCGAACTGCCCCCCGTTGCGGAGCACTAGGCGATGGGTGGTTTTTTCGTTGATCGCCCGATCTTTGCCGCCGTCCTGTCCATCGTCCTGACGCTGCTTGGCGTTCTGGCCTATGGCTGCCTGCCGGTGGAACAATATCCCGAGATCGCCCCGCCTTCCATCGTCGTCCGGGCGGCCTATCCCGGGGCCGATGCCGAAACGGTGGCGGCAACGGTGGCCACGCCCTTGGAGCAGGAAATCAACGGGATCGAGGGCATGCTTTATATGTCGTCGTATTCCACTGCCGACGGGTCGATGGCACTGACCGTCACGTTTGAACTCGGCACCGACATCGACGCAGCACAGGTCCTAGTGCAAAATCGCGTGTCCATCGCCGAGGCGCGCCTGCCCGAAGAGGTTCGCCGTCTTGGCCTGACCACGACCAAAAGCTCGCCCAACCTGATGATGGTCATCCATGTGCTGTCGCCCGATGACACATTCGATCAGCTCTATGTCTCCAACTATGCCCGCGCCCGCATCCGCGACCGGCTGGTGCGGCTGGATGGTGTGGGCGATCTTGTGATGTTCGGCGAACGTGAATTTGCCGCCCGCGTCTGGCTTGACCCTGACCGCCTGGCTTCATTCGGGTTGACGGCGGGGGATGTCGTCGCGGCGATCCGCGAACAGAATATCCAGGTGTCAGGCGGCACGCTGGGTGCCACGCCAAACGAAGGCGAGGCTGATTTCGAAGTGGCCGTCACGACCCAGGGCCGCCTTGAACAACCCCGTGAGTTCGAACGGGTCATCGTGCGTGCGACCGAAGATGGCCGTATTGTGCGCGTGGCCGATGTGGCCCGCGTGGAAATCGGCGCGCGGAGCTATTCCACGAACTCCTACCTCAACAACAAACCGGCCGTGGCGCTTGGTATCTTTCAACGACCCGGATCGAACGGCCTTGCCGCATCCGACGAAATCATCTCCACGATGGAGGAACTGAAAACCTTGTTTCCGCCGGGCCTCGAATACCAGATCGTCTACAACCCCACCGAATTCATCCGCACCTCGATTGATGAGGTTTACAAGACCATTTTCGAGGCCGTGCTTTTGGTCGTGATCGTGGTGATCGTTTTCTTGCAGTCATGGCGCGCGGCGATCATTCCGCTGATTGCGATCCCCGTGTCGCTGGTCGGCACCTTCGCCGTCATGCTGATGCTTGGCTACTCGCTGAACCTGCTGACGCTGTTCGGCCTGATCCTTGCCATCGGCATCGTTGTCGATGACGCCATCGTGGTGGTCGAGAACGTCGAGCGCAACATCGCCGAGGGCATGTCGCCCCGCGATGCCTCTCATCGCACGATGCGGGAGGTCTCGGGTGCCGTGATCGGCATCGCGCTGGTCCTGATCTCGGTCTTTGTGCCGACCATCTTCATCGCGGGCATCACCGGCACATTCTATTCGCAGTTCGCCGTCACGATATCGGTAGCAACCGCGATATCGGCGTTCAACTCGCTGAGCTTGTCGCCCGCGCTGGCGGCATTGCTGCTGCGACCCCATCATGAGGGCGCGCGCCGGAACCCTGTCGCACGCGTCTTTGGCGGAGCGGCGGATGCCTTCAACCGCGGCTTTGACAAGCTGTCATCGGGCTATGGCCGCCTTGTGCGGCGGCTTGTCGGGTCGACCGGTGCCCTGCTGGGAATGTTCGTGGTCTTTGCAGGGCTTCTGGGTGCCACCTGGTGGATGTCGCAGCGCGTGCCGACCGGCTTCATCCCGCAGATGGATCAGGGCTATGCGATTATCGTCGTCCAGCTGCCTGACAGTGCCTCGCTTGAACGCACCGATGCCATTATCCGGCAGGCCTCGGATATCGCCCTTGCGGTGCCGGGCGTCCAGGATACCGTTGCATTCGCGGGGTTCTCGGGGGCGACCTTCACCAATGCCTCCAACCAGGGCGTGATCTTTGCGGCCTTCGATCCGTTCGAAGAGCGCATTCCCGAAGACCGTGGCGCGGACGCCATTGTGGGTCAGCTTTACGGCAGCCTGCAATCCCTGCGCGAGGCCTTCGTGATCGCCATCCCGCCCCCATCCGTGCAAGGTGTGGGCAACGGTGGCGGCTTCAAGCTGCAGATGCAGGATCTGGAAAGCAGTGACATGCGCCGGGTGCTTGGCATCGCCTATCAGATGATGGGGATGGCGCAGTCCGACCCGTCCGTTGCGGGCGTATTCACCACCTTTTCGGCCAGCGGCAAGCAGATCTTCCTGGATATCGACCGTGTCCGCGCCCAGATGCTGAACGTGCCCATCGGCAATATCTTCGAAACGCTCTCCATCAACCTCGGCTCGGCCTATGTGAACGATTTCAGCGCCTTCGGTCGCCAGTTCCAGGTCCGCGCCCAGGCAGACCAGCGTTTCCGGATCGAGGCCGAGGATATCGCCAAACTTAAGGTCCGGTCGGCCACGGGCGCGCTCGTGCCCCTCGGCACGCTCGTGACGATCCGTGACACCACCGGGCCGCAGCTAGTGCAGCACTATAACATGCTGGTCTCGGTCCCCCTTCAGGGCAACGCCGCCCCTGGCGTCTCCACGGGTGAGGCACTGGTGGCGATGGAGAATATCGCCCGCGCCGCGTCCCCGCCCGGCGTGAGCTTCGAGTGGACCGAACTCGCGTTGCAGGAACGCGATCAGGGCAGCAGCATCTACATCTTCGCCCTCTCTGTCCTTTTCGCCTTCCTCGTCCTTGCGGCACTTTACGAAAGTTGGTCACTACCGCTTGCCATCGTCCTGATCGTACCACTGTCCATCCTGGCAGCTCTGATCGGGGTCAGCCTGCGGGGCATGGACAACAACGTGCTGACCCAGATCGGGTTGATCGTGCTGGTGGGCCTGGCCGCAAAGAACGCGATCCTGATCGTCGAGTTCGCCAAACAGGCCGAAGCAGAACGTGGCCTCAGCCCCGTCGATGCCGCCGTCGACGCCAGCCGACAACGCCTCCGCCCGATCCTGATGACCGCCTTCGCCTTCATCCTTGGCGTCGTTCCGCTCGTTATCGCCTCTGGACCAGGGTCCGAGATGCGCCAGGCGCTGGGCACGGCGGTGTTCTCTGGCATGATCGGTGTGACACTGCTTGGGTTGCTGCTGACACCCGTGTTCTATGTCACGATCCGCCGACTAAGCGGTTTTGGAACGAACGCACTGGCGGCTCCGGCTGGCTCGACTGGCTCAGACAACAGTCCGGTGGCCTGACGAAACCACAGCGATGCGCGTCACACGCTCAGCGTTTGAGGTGCCCCTAGATTTGTAGACGCTTTGCCCCCTAACTTTGAGGCTAGGAGGCCGAGATGGGGACGAGCAACTACAGCGACGAGTTCAAGCGGGACGCGGTGCAGCAGATCACGGTTCGGGGCT